>SMVA01329190.1_pt1 | contig 18757 bp, 12 predicted proteins | sample 2456451 | NCBI WGS metagenome assembly SMVA01 (sample SAMN11095933, study PRJNA526329) | marine sediment metagenome | biome: Marine sediment; feature: Surficial sediment; material: Deep marine sediment; isolation source: Hadal surficial sediment | place: Pacific Ocean | collected 2014-05 | depth...
AAGTACTTGGTAGAAAAATAGAATCTGGTACTAGTCATAGTGTTATAGACCCCCTCCGGACTAAATACTTAGAAATGTCTGGTGAACTACCTAATTGCTTTGTAGTACTTTCTTTAGTCTTTGGTTTAGGGATAGGTACAACCTGTTGCACTTGTGACAATAAAATAAAGTGTGTGTACTAGTAAATAATTTCCAAGCAATGTTGGTGAACTGATGAATTTCATCAATTTTTAGTAAAACTTTATTTTGTTTAGTACATTTTTAATTACATTGAGCATTAAATCTGAAAAAAAGAACTTACGACGACGTATTTCAGATCAAAAAATTCCAAAATCAACATCAAAAAACTTGCGCTTTCTTACATGGAACATTAGGAATTTGAATGGCAAAAAAGAAGACAGGGCAATCAACTACATGGCACAAATAATCAAAAAATTTGATCTTATAGCAATTCAAGAAGTAAAAAATGATCTTGGTGGAATTGAAAAACTGCAAAGAAAGCTTGGAAAAAGATATCGTTTTTTGTTTTCTGATCCTTCTGGTAATGCAGAGAGATTGGCATTTTGTTATGATTCTAAAAAAGTCCAGTTTACTGGCTTGGCAGCCGAAGTTGTTATGGCTCCTGGTGCAGGAAGAGGTACTGTATCTAGGGAATTAGAATTTGACAGACAGCCATATTTGGCATCATTTAGGGTATATGGCTGTAATTTTATAGTTACAAGCTGCCATATTTTCTACGGTTCTGGCTCACAGATAAAGTTCAGATTAAAAGAAATCAAAAATATTGCTAAATACCTCAAAAAACGCTCCTCGTCTTCTAATGCATTGGATTCGGACTATATTGCATGTGGTGATTTTAACATAGAAAGAGTTCAAGAAATAAAGGGAAAACGCAGAAAAAGTGAAAGACAAAAAATTCTTGGTAGTCTGTTTAAAGCATTTCGATCTCATGGACTAATTGTACCTCTAGATATTCAAAACAGTCCAAGCAATCTTAAAAAAGACAAACATTTTGATCAAATTGCCTTTCACAAATACAAAGATTCTACATTGCTTTTTGAAAGAGGAGGAGTGATAGATTTTGTTGGTGCAGTTTACATCAATGATAAGAAGCTAAAGTACAAACTATCTGATCATTTACCAATGTATGCTGTCTTTTCAGTTTCTAAGGATAAAAAACCAAAATACATCAATCCCTAATTTTTGATTAAATGTTGAAAAAAATACTAAGAAATTCTTCACTATTTAGTATCATATTAGTTTGTGGATTAGCATTTACATTAATTATTCCTGCATATGGACAAATTGATGTAAATGTTTACAACATCCAACCATTTTTTTCTGAAGAAGTAATAATTGTTGATGGATTTGATGATGACTGGAAACACAAAGATGCAAATTCAATTTCATTTGAAGCAACTTCTTGGTATGAACAAAACCCTGACAGCATTTCAGGAACAATGATTTTACAAAACAATGAACAAGAAATTAAAATTCTAATGAAAATCAAAACCTCCTACCCTGTAGAAAATCGATATCATTCTTTTATGCTGGTCTTTGATGAAAATGGAGATGGAGTAAATTCACAAGGAGATAACATTCTTACAGTAAGAACTGAAGGTGATGGTACCAAAACAGTAACCCAAGATGGTTATTATGCAGGTTCAGGCAATATGGAAATTGATCCTTCTGATGATTTGAAAACTTCAGAGGCAAAAATAAGGTATTCTTCAGAAAAGGAAATTATCTTAGAGGCAACAATTCCCTTCCGCGATACTAATAATTTCTATGACATTGAAATGAATGTTGCACGTGATTTTGGAATTAATTTTAACTATCAAACAGAAAATGAAGATTTTGAAATAGATCACATTTTTGGGGTAGGGTTCTATTACACAGTTTCACAAGATCCATCAGTCTCATTATTACCTGGAATGCAAATTTTAACTCTTTTTGGAGCAGTTACTTTAGCTTCAGTAATTGGAGCGTCAAAAATTTCAGGAAAAAAAATACAAAAGAGAATTTTTGACAAAAAATCTATTGTAGTTACCCTTTCTATTTTGATAGTCTCAGTCCTTGCTGTAATTTCAAATTCGCAGTTTCTACAGGTTACATCTTCTTTTGTAAATCCATTAACAGCAGTTGTTGAATCAACTAGTTTTCTATCCGTTGCTGCCTTTTCAATTCTGTTAGGAGTAATAGTGGGAGTTTTCTGCCATTTTATTTTTAAAAAATCTGGTGATATTTTATCATATTTTTCATTGGATCAAAAAATTCTACTTTATTCTTGTATTGGAATTTTTGTAATTAGTATTTTGCTTTCTGCTTTTACTCCATTTCTGACAAGTTTAGTTGTTGGTGCAAAACTTTTGCAGATATCTGCGGAAAATTTTGAATTATTCAAAGAACAAATCATCAATGCACTAGATATTATCAACAACCTGTATACTGTAACTCTTTTGCCAAGTCTTATGTCTATTTTGATTTGGGTTCCAAGTTTGTTTTTGTTTTGGTTATCAAAAGAAATTAAGAAAGCAGATATTCGATTATCACTAAAAATTCTCTTTATTGTATCTGCAGTAATTTCATTTCTAGTCTTTGCTGTTTGGTCGACAATAAATCTTCATTACTCTTCTCCAACAGAATCCCTTTTACTACAATTGATGATCGGGCCTGCTATATCATCAATTTTAATTTCATTTTTAGCAGTAGAAGGTTATATTGATACGATAAAAAACAACTTGTTTAGACTAAAACATGGAAAATCACCTGATGATATAACTAACTCTAGCTCACTAAAGCATAGGATTTTTGCAATTGTAGCTTTGGCAGTAAATGTGACTGGTATTCTCAGATATTTACTTTTAATAACAATTCCTTTGGCATATCTGGGATTGCCTGAATTTTATTCTTTAATCAATGAATCCTTTGTAGGTGCTATAACGTTATACGCAGAATCTAACATTGGACAAAATCCTGAAGGCTCCAAGTTCATTTACAATTATTCTGTTTTGATATTTTCTTTATTCTGGCTATATGATATTGCAATGATTTTGAAAGGATTTACCGGAGAATATCTAAGCTCAGAAAACCCAATTTATCGATTCATTCACAAAAAAATTGGAATATTTAGTGGAGTTGCATTTTTGAGCTTTATCATGATTTTCATGTCGTTTCAAAGTACCTTCCTGGATTCAGGAAGAATTTACGAGTATGATGATTTTTTTCCAGAATGGGTGATAAAAGAGCAGGGATTACAGGATTTAAGCTACATCCCATTAGGAGATTTATCTTCTAATATTGATTTTGTAATTGGTATAGTAACTCTTGTAGGAATAATTTATGTCATATGGAAATTAAAACTAAAAAAATAAAGATTATAGATTTAGACTAGAAAGATGTGATGAACTGGTGAAATGAATCTAAGATTCCAAAAGGTTCTATACTATAAAATATGTTTTGAATTGTATTGTCAAAGATGGATATGAGTTACTATGTACCAGAATTCAAAATTTCTATAAATGGCGTAAAAGACGATATAATTAGAAATCATGTTCTTAGTGTTCAAATAGAAGAGGAACTTCAAACACCAACAAAATTCTCACTCGTTATGATGGATGAGTTTGATGTGACAAAAAATCAATTCAAATGGCTTGATCATAAATCACTTCAACCAGGAAACAAAATCAAAATTACTTTGGGGTATGTAGATCATCAAGTGCCACTTCTCCCTGAAGGTGAAATTAAAACCATCACCACCTCGGGATTTTCTCAAAGTGATGCACCTAAAATAACCATTGTGGGATACGATCTTACGCATTCATGGCTTACAAAATCTCCTGAGGTACCTGATGGTACTACATCAGTTGATATCAATGGAAGTGATGTTGTAAATAAAATTGCAAGTGAGGCATCCATGTCTGTAAAAATTGATTCTACAACAGAATATCCAACTAGAGTGACAAAACAAAGCAATTCTACTTATGGTGCAATTTTAAAAGACAGAGCAAAAAGTATTGGATACGAATTTTTTGTTAGTAGAGGAACTTTCTACTATATCAATCCAAGAAGTCGTTCTACTCCAAAAAAAACTTATGAATGGGGAAAACATTTGATCGATTTTGCACCAAGCCTAAATACTGCTGATCTAGTAACCGGAGTCAAAGTAACATCGATGCCAAATGATTCAAAAAATAAAGTTGAAGGAGAAGCACAAACAGGATCTGAAGATACACTAGAAAGCGGTCAAAAACCTAGCCAAGTGGCTAGTAAAATTCATGGATCACGTGTAAAAGAAATCAATGATGGAAATTTTTCTTCCCCTGAAGAGGCAACAACAAAAGCTAAAGCCGAACTGAACATAATAGGGGATATATTAGTTACAGGAAATGGTTCCGTAGTTGGTGCACCTGATTTAGAAATTGGGCAGGTTATTGAATTAAAAAAATTAGGACCAAAGTTTAGCGGAAAATATTTTGTAACAAAACTCACAAATGGAATTTCAGGCAGTGGATACATTACAAAATTTGGCGTTAGGAAAAATGTTATAGGGGGTTGATTGATTGAGCATACTTGATTCTATTATAAATGAGGATGAAAATACAGCACGTGCAAAGAGAATGCAGGGAGTTGTGATTGGAATAGTTACTGATAACAATGATCCTGAAAAACTTGGGCGAGTAAAAATAAACTATCCATGGATGTCGCCAGATAATGTTACTGATTGGACACGGATAGCTACTTTTATGAGCGGTGCAGAACGTGGAAGCTATTTTGTTCCTGAAATAGACGATGAAGTTCTAGTTGCATTTGAACATGGAGACATCAATAGGCCTTTTGTGATAGGTTCGCTTTGGAGCAAAGAAGATAAACCTCCTGACACAAATCAAGAAGAAAAAAATAATATCAAAAAATTTACTTCACGTGCTGGTCATGAATTAATTTTTGATGATACTGATTCTTCAGAAAAATTTGAAATTCATACAAAATCTGGACATCAGATTTTACTTGATGATAAGGCTGGTTCAGAAAAAATTACAATAAAGGACAAAACAGGAGATAATTATATTGAAATTGATTCTGTAAATAATTCAATTCAAATTGAAAGCAAGTTAGATCTTATAATCAAAGCAACAAACATCACAATTGATGCAAGTGCAAATCTTACCATAAAATCAGGTGCATCAACAAAAATAGAAGCAGGAACTGGCATGTCAATAAAGTCAAATGCCCCAATGTCTGTGAAGTCAGACACTACAATGTCTGTGGAGTCTGGTGCAATAATGGAACTCAAAGGAGCCATAATCAACATTAATTGAATATTGTTATGCCACCTGCTGCCACTATTACAAATACCACAAGTCATGGAATCCCATTGTCTCCTGGACCTGGAAGTGTTAATGTCCTAATTGGAGGAAAACCTGCTTGGCGTGCAGGAATCGATTTTCATGCATGTCCTTTGGTAAATGGAACAGTACCTCATGTTGGTGGAATGGTTGCCAAAGGAAGTGCTACTGTGTTTATCAACAAAATGCCTGCAGCACGGCTGGGCGATACTGTTGTTGAGACTCCTGGTCCACCAAGTACCATAGCTATGGGAACACCGACAGTGATTATTGGAGGATAGTATGAGTTCAAAAGAATTCTTAGGCATTGGTTGGAAATTCCCAGTAAATGTTGGAAAGGATGGAATTTTTGAGATTTCAAAATACGAAGAAGATATCGAAGAAGCTATCATGATTATTCTTGGAACTTCAAAAGGGGAGAGAGTAATGCGTCCAGATTTTGGTTGTGATTTACATGAGTATGTTTTTGATGTAATCGATATGCAAACAATTGGTAGAATAAAATCTAGTGTTATTGAAGCATTAACAACTTGGGAACCAAGAATTGAAATCATAACTCTAGATGTATCTACAAAAGATGTTGATAATGGAAAACTGATAATCCATTTTGATTATAGGATTCTAGCTACAAACAACAGACGAAATTTTGTTTATGATTTTTATCTAAATGAGGGAATTTAGAATTTTGTCTAGCGCTCAAATTAAAATAGATACAAGAGATTTTAATGATTTTCTAAAGAGATTTAAAAAACTAACACCATACTATCTTGATGAATGGACCATTGATAACAATGATTTTGGAACCGCATTAGCAAATTCCTTCTTTTACATTCTTGATTCTGTTATTAAACGACTAAATAAAATCCCTGAAAAAAATTTTATAGAATTTTTAAACTTATATGGAATAAAACTTGTGGCTGCACAATCTGCAATTGTTCCTATTACTTTTACTATCTCTGATAGAGTTAAAAATGATATTTTAGTTAAAAAAGGAACGCAACTTATTTCTACAACTGATGAGGGCGATGAAGTGTTATTTACTACATACAATGATATTATGATATCTAGGGCTAAAATAACTAAAGCATTTTCATTTGAAAAAATTAAAGATAAAATTTTTGATTTAACCAAATTTTTAAAATCACCAAAAGAGTTAAGAATTTTTTCTGACTCTCAAAACGGAATTCAAAATCACGAATTATTATTGGGTCATTCTGATTTACTTAATATAAAAAAATACTTTAACATAATTATAAAATTTTCTGTCGAAGAAGATAAAGCTAAGACTTTACATAATATTTTAGAACAAAACACAAAATGGCATATCTGGTATATTGATAAAAAAACAAAATCTGAAAAAACTATTTTGTTAAAAAAACAGGTGCTTACCAACAAAAACATAGTTCAGGTTAAATTAATTCCAGATGATAATGTTGAAAATATTGAAGAATCAAAAATTAATGATTTTCTAAGTAGATGGATAAAATGCGTTTTTGTAAACTTGGAAGAACAAAAAAATACTTCGATTCCAGAAATAATGATCAATAATCTAAGCCTAGAACTACAGTCTTCTGTTTTAGATAGAAACCCAGAAAAACTCTATTTTAATAACCTGAATTTTCCTGATAAGATTAACTTCTTTCCTTTTGGGAAAAAACCTCTCACAAATAGTATTTTTTACGTAGCAGACTCTGCCTCATTTTCTAAAAAGGGATATGAGGTTACACTTCGTCTTTTTCATCGAGAGGTAGATGCACTTTTGATGTCTGACTTTGAAGGCAGAATAATATCCTGGGAATACTGGAATGGAAGATACTGGACAGAATTAAAGACCAAATCTATTTCTCAAGATAAAGAATTTAGAAATATTGTCATCATAAAATTCATCTGCCCTGAAAACATTGTACCAACTAATGTTAATGGCTATGATAGCTTTTGGATAAGATCAAGATTAGCAGCTGGTGATTATGGTTCTGAAAAATTTATTGTCACAAAAACTAGTGATGATCAATGGACAACAGAAATAGATTCTGACTCGATAAAATCTCCTTTTATAGAAAAAATTCTAATTAACTTTGAAACTTTTCAAAATAACAAATTACCCCAATATTGTTTAACCAACAATAATTTAATCTGTAAAAACTGGATTAAAAATGATCAATTAACTAGTTTTCCTATCTTTAAATTTCTTGATGAATACTCTGATAATATTTTTCTAGGATTTGACGAAAAGCTTTCCAAAGGACCATTTCAAATATTTTTTGATATTCGAAAAAATACTTTATTTGAAAATTTTACAGGAAAATCTAAATTTTTTTATTATGATGATAGAAAAAAATGGAAAAGAATTGATGTTGAAGATGAAACAAATTCATTTATCAAATCTGGACCTGTACGTTTTCAATTTCCATTTGATTTCACTAAATCAAATCTATTTGGGGATCAATTATATTGGTTAAAGATTGAAAATTCAAAATCTGTATTAAATCAAATTAAAGGAATTTTTTTAAATACCGTATCCGCGCATAATTCCCAAACTAAAGAAGAGATTATTGGGAGTAGTAACAATTTACCTGAGCAAGAATTTAAAATTCAACATTCTCCAATTTTCCAATCTGACTTTAAACTATGGGTTAATGAATATGGATTTCTTTCTGATGACGAAGAAGATTCTCTAATTGAGACTCACAAATTATTTGAAGTGAAAGATGAAAATTCTAAGACCATAGAACAATGGGTCTTGTGGGGTGAGATTCCTAGATTAGACTCATCAAATCCCTTTGATAGGAATTTTGTAATTAATCGTGTATCTAGACAAGTACTTTTTGGTGATGGTACTTATGGAAAAATTCCTCCACCTGGGACTGAAAATATCAAAGCAAGTTACATCTTTGGAGGCGGAAAAAGAGGAAATCTTCCCAAAAATAGCATAACTGAACTAAAGACTGCTGTCCCCTTTGTTGAAAAGGTCACCAACCCTCTTCCTTCAGAAGGTGGACTTGATACAGAATCTATCGAACGAGCAACTTTGAGGGGTCCTCATTCAATTAAAAATCGGGGTAGAGCAATAACAAAAGGAGATTATGAATGGCTTGTTTTAGAAAACTTTCCATCTATTGCCAAAGTACGATGTTTGCCTGCTTCACGTCATGATGGAAAAACAGTTGGAGGAAATGTAACAATTGTTGTTGTTCCAACATCAAGTGAGCAAAGACCTATCCCTAGTCATACCTTGCTAGAAAATATTTCAACTTATCTTCAAAAAGTCAACAGCAATATTATCCATCAAACTAATTTCTTTGTCATATCTACAATATTTGTAAAAATTTCTATCAAAGTAGATCTTCATCCAAAATCCATTGCTGTATCACACAAAGCAGAAACAATTGCTTTATCAAAATTAAATAAATTTCTTCATCCACTATTTGGTGGAAAAGAAGGTAACGGATGGGAATTTGGAGAGTTGCCTTGTGTATCAGAAATTTATGAACTACTTGAGGAAATTCACGAAGTTGATCACGTGGATAATTTAACAATCCAAGTAACAGTAGAAGATGAAAAAAATCCATATGAATTTGTAATCGATGATACTGCTTCTTTACATTCCATCCCAAATTTTTCATTAATTTATGGAAGTCAGCATGAGGTTAGACCACTAGCTATGGAGGTTTATCAATAATGACAATCCCTAGTCCAAATCTAGATAATATTAGCTTTGAAGAAATTTTTAAGCAAATAAGACACAAAATACCACAATTTTCTGAATTATGGACAGATCATAATTTTTCAGATCCTGGAATTACATTTATTGAACTTTTTAGCTGGCTTGCTGAAATGCAAATTTTTTCACTTAATACAATCTCAAAAAATAGTTACCTGAAATTTTTGCAGAATTTGGGGTTTTCTCAAAAACCCCCAACTCCTACAAGAATCATTGTAAATTTTCCAACAGAAGAAAAATTAGAAAATCTACATATTCAAAAACACTCTCTTCTTATTTCTGATGATGAACCCAATAAAATATTTCAGATTGAAGAAAACATTGAGATATTACCATGCTTGTTAGAGAAAGCATATCATTTCAATCCAATTTCTGGATACTATCATTTAGATAATCTGGAATTTGAAAAAGATGATCCAGTTTTTGAACCTCGTTCTTGGAATTTAATGCCATTTGGGGCTGACATGATACCACAACGTGCATTGTGTCTGGGATTTAGCGATCTTGACAAGTATACTGGAAAAACATTAAGATTTTTTATCAAAATAAAAAATGAAGAACTCGAAAAATTTCCATTTGGAACACATGGGGAAGAACCAACAATTGGCTCATCTCCTACATATGCCATAACAGGAGACTCTTCAAAAACTACGCCAATATTTTGGGAGTGGGCAACAAAACTAAACGAATTTAATAAACCTGTGTGGAAATCACTTAATGTACTTTCATCTACTAATCTTTTAACCCAAAGTGGAATTATTTCATTTACAATTCCGTTTAAAAAAGAAAATAAAATTAGTATTGAAAAAAGCAATGACTCTCAAACTAGCGAATTATTCTGGGTTCGATGTTCATTAGTAAAAGATGATTATGAGACACCTCCAATCATAGATGGAATATACCTGAATCCTGTAATGATAACTAGTGGTCAAATTTGTCACGAACCTGAATCTCCCTCAGAAAAAATTTTTGTAAGTAATAGTTTGAGTAATCAAAAATTTGTCTTAAGAAACCTTCCAATAATAAAAATTCATAGTTTAAGATCTACTGTGCATTCTGAATCTTCAAACAGTATTCCTCGTTATGAATTTTGGAATGAAGTAAAAAACTTTGATTACTCTACTGGCGAAGACAGACATTTTACCATAAATTATCAAAGTGGAGAAATTTCCTTTGGTGATGGCGAGAAAGGAAAGATCCCAGAAAAAAATTCTATGTTCGAAGTAATTTATAGATATGGTAATGCAAAAACAGAAATTAATAATAATACAGAATTTAATTTACAAATAAAGAATCAAAATCTTCAACTAAATAAGATTGCTAAATCACGATTTGTAGCATCACTTGGAAACGATGAAGAATCATTAGAAGAACTATACTATCGCGCTAGAAGTGATTTGTCAATTCCTTATGTTGCAGTAACTTCAGAAGATTTTGAATATATTGCAAAATCTACTCCTGGCTTACGTATTGCTCGAACAACAGCAATAGTAAATGAAAATAATTCAATTGGTGGCAACACTGTAGATATCACTGTAATCCCGTATAGTATAAAGCGGAATCCTGTTCCTAAAAGAACATTTTTAGACTGTGTGTGCAAACATATTGATAAACATAGGCTTCTCACCACATCAATTCGTATTCTCCCGCCAAACTATGTTGAAGTTACAGTAAAAATCACAATTAGAACAAAGACAGGGGTATCAAAAGATATTGTTAAAAGGAAATTAGAAGATTTCATATCTCCTATATCTCGTGGCGAGAAACTTTCCGGTTGGCCAGTTGGTAGATCAGTTTACAAATCAGAAATTAGCGCACTAATTGCACAAATCCCTGGTGTTGAATGTATAGAATCACTTTCTTTGTTTGCCCGAGACCAAAAAGGCACTTTTAAATTTGTTGGAGAAAACATTGTCATTAAAAAAGAAAATAGAACAAATACATTCGTTTATTCAGGAAATCACTCTATCAATATAGTTCATTCACAACAAAGCTGCAAAACTAACAATGGAGAAAAGAACACAAATTGAAAAATACAGATATCGAAAAAAGAACGTTTGTAAAACAATCTAATCTTTTGGAAAATTTAGAAAGCATAAACCTAACTAATTTTGATGAACCACAATCATTCTTTTTCAACACTCAAGATATAATAAAAAACATTAGATCCACAAAAGATTTTAGTAAAAATAATAAAATTATTTTACCAAAAATAAATAAACATGTTTTTTCAAACGATATTACTTCAATAAATAAAAATTTCTTAATTGATTTTTCTGTTGATTCATGTAATAGATTATTTTTATTAGAAAAAAAATCTGTTAAAGCAAAAAAGTGGGTCATTAAATCTATTTTGGATAATGGAGATCTAATTGACACGTCTATCGAAGTCTCATCTGTTGCTCGCAAAATTGTTTGCTCTGCTTATTTTGTTTTTGTTTTAGAAAATTATGATAATCAAGATATAATTTCAGTATTTTCAAAAGATTATTTGAAATTACAATTTAAAATAAATGATTTTGATGACCCTATAATAGATTTTGATGTTGACAGTAACGGAAATATAGTCATTCTAGGTGCAAAACTTCAAAAAATCACTATAGAAAAATCACAAACAAATCAATATCACTGGCAAAAAATTGATTTGTATGTTGATCATGAATTAACCAATGGAGAATTCCTTTCAGTAGACAAAACTGACAATATCTATGTTTTATCCCCAAAAAAAGAAAAACTATTTTTCCTATCTAAGCAAGAAAATGCTGAAAATTTTAAAAAAGTTAGGTATGATATTTCAAAAGAAAACTATACGGACTTTGAGGCATATGATCCAAAAAATATTTTCATTTGTTACACTGTTGATGGAATATTGCATGAGCCAATGAAAGTGAAACTTTTAGAAAACAAAGTTTCACCAAAACTTAGTATTGATATCAATCAGCCATCAGAAAAATTAGTATCTACAAAAATTGGTGATATTATAGTTTTATCCGAATCTAAAAATACAACTTTGCCAATCATCCAAAAATTACAAAAATTTGAATTAATTAAAACTTTCAAGTCTAATTCTGAAATTAAATTACTTCCAATAGATTCTACTCATGAAGGCACTAACTGGCATAAAATTATGGTGAATATGGATGTTGATTTAAAATCAAAAAAAACATCCATAATAATTTCGTACACTGCTACTGATACAATTGTATGTTCTAACTGTGGTAATAAATTTAAAGAAATTGAAAAATTAAAAGAACACATTAGTGAAATTCACAAAACACAATTCACTCCTGATAAAATTCATCCACCATCCAAACAATTTGAAGAACTTGTACCAAATCCAGAAAATGCACTTTTGAATACAATTGGAAGATTCTTGTGGATAAATGTTAAGCTAATGACATTAGATAGGAAAAAAACTCCGACTTTGAATTCGATGAGAATTTATTTCCCTCGAACTTCATACTTGAGATATTTGCCTAATGTGTATGCGCGTGACCCCAGCTCCAAAGAATTTTTAGAAAAGTTTCTTTCCCTCTTTGAAGATTTCTTTAATATTGTGGATAAAAAAATCTTCAATTTTCATACTTTGCTTGATCCAAAAACCACTCCGATTGATTTCTTACCTTGGCTCTCTACAATGCTTGGTGTTAGTTATAACGACCAATGGCAAGAATTAAACTTTCGAAACATGTTAAGGAAATTACCACAATTGTACAAAAAACGTGGAACAAGAGATGGATTAATAGATCTTCTTTTGACCTTTTTAATGCCTAATTTGATCTCTGAACATGAATACAAAAAGAAAAACAAAGCACCCATAATGATATTTGAAAATTTTCAATTAGAATGTTTGAAAAGAAATGACTCAGATTACTATAAAGAATATTATGACCTATATGGTACTGATCCAAATATCTTTTCAGTTATAATAGATGAAGATCTTCTGGATACTCAAAAGTTAGACATAGTACGTGAAATAGTTGAAAATGAAAAACCTGCCCAAACTTTGGCAAATATTTGTCCACTAACAAATTGGTTTTATTTAGGAACTCATACCTATTTGGGATTAAATACTGTACTTGGTGATCAGACATTTGTAGTAGGTACTTCAGCATTATCTCGTGATACTAGAATTAACTAGAATTTTTGAAGATGTGGTGATCTTCATAACAATACTTAAGTGATTTTTTCATTTTTTTATAAATAAATACAATGTCCGAAATTAATAATATTAGTAAGTTAGAATATTTTTCTAGGAACAATTATTTTCATGGTAAACTTATGACTGTGAAAGACTTTGAATTAGAACAAAATTACTTTAATTCTAAAAGACATTTGATAAATAGAACCATAAATGGTGTTGGTCTAGTAAGAGGCCTCACTGTAAAGGATGTAAATCAAAGACAAGATGAAACATGGGAAGCGACTCTTTCTGAAGGAATGCTAATTGATGAAAATGGTGATGAAATCATTGTAGCAGATGAAAAATCATACAAGATTTCTACAAAGAATTTGTCTGAAATTGACGACGGCAACTTTGGCCTTTACATTAAAAACAAACCTGAAAAACATGAAGATGTTTCAACACCTCTTTCTGGAACTTCATGTGAAGATACATGTCAAAAAAATATAATTAAAGAAAAATTTGAACTCTTTTTCGATCAACTGAGTGATCTACCTTCTGTGGATTTTGATTTGCCAAAAGCAGCTGACCCAAAAATCAACAATTATTCTCACGAATATTATGTTAGACGAGATCGTGATTATTCTTATAAAGATTGTTATAAAAAAGAAAACCCAAAAATTTTACTTGCTGTTATTAAAAAAGATTCAACAGGTAAACTAACTATACTTGAGCAAGAAACGCAGTATAGACGCCAAATTGTTTATGATAATATTATGATATATGATATCCTTCAACAGCACATATCTGATTCTAAAAATCCTCATAGTATTGATGCTGAAAGCATAGGGGCAATAAGCTCAATCAATGAAGTCAGTCATCCAAATCTAGTTTTTAAATCTAATTCATTACAATTCATAACAGACAAGAATGATCCTAGTCAAAAGCATAATCTTGCTCCAAATGAAATCAAAGTTGAATTAAAAAGTCAAAATTTTTTAGTTGTTACAGGAGAAATAGAGATCACTAAATATTCTGATGAAAAACACCAGTTTTTTGGACCAATTTATTTTCCCAAAAAATACAATACACCTCCAATGATCACTCTTGCAAAATCAAATCATTCAGGTAATGAAATTAATGTTGAATATATGGAAGACTTTGCACCTAACTTTTTTTCAAGCTCAAACACTCCAAAACAAGAAAATCAAATAAATTTCAAAGTTCTTCATGTAACAAATGAAAAATTTTCTATTGCAATTGATAATAACTCAAAATCTGCAAGTGCTAACCCATTATTTTTACGATATTGGATTATTCCTAGTACTGGCGATGATATTCAAACAATTCAATTGCCTAATATTTCACAATCATCAATTAAATTGGAGCCATTCCACAAAATTTCTGATAAGAAAATAAAAGTTGAAGTTGTTGATAATAAAGTTCCTGATAACAAGAACCTCGTAAAAATTAAAGTAGAAAGCTTACTGACAAGAAAAACAAAGGATGTATCAGCTATACGCACTCACGCAGAACTAGATCAATTTGCAGCAGAAATTTTGATAAGTGATTTGACAGATTTGCCTGGAGATATAATTAGGGTTACATACGAAAATGAGGTAAGGGAAACCAAGATTGAACCAATAATGATAATAAATCAGAATGCATTCTATGAAATTTCAGAAAACTTTGAGTTGACAATAACTGATTATTCTCAACGAACCAAACCCATAATTGATGTTGTATTAAAAGTTGGTAAAAGAGAAACAAAAATTCTTGCAAAAAATACTGGAGAAGAAAACCAAAGTAAATTCTCTTATCGTATGTCGAGAATAGAAAAACTTCAATCCGAATTCAAAGATTATGATATATTTGGTCGTGGAAGGGGCATACAAGTAGGTTATTCTATTAGTATTGGTGATAATAAAAAATTTGTCTCTACTAATTCTGCCATATGGATTCCTTCACTTGTTGTTGATTCAAAAGGTAGGATTGAGAATGGAACCTGGAATCGAGCGAAAGATCTTCTTGCCTTTATTGTATATGATTCGATTTCTATATCTGAGAAATCTTCTGTAGATCTTTTTGTAAGTGGTATTTTCTCTAATGGTAAAGAAACTCCCAAAAAAGAATTCATGTTAAGAAAAATGACTATCAAGAATAAGGATGGCATTAAAGAATTTGGATTCTTTCAAGGATTTTCATTAGCTGATTGGCTAGATCATAGATTTGATAGACGTATTTCACAAATTAAGGCACTAAAGGCTACGTATACATATCATAGAAAAAGCACAGACTCTTCTAGAAAAGAGTTTACGATTGAAAGAATCATAAATCTACCTGAATAGATTCATGATTTCTTCATATCAAAATTCATTCGAGCATATAATAGATGAATTAAAAATTATAAATATTTTAATTTCAAATAAAATTTCTAGTATTCAAAAAAATAATGATCCACTAAATAATGATTTTTCGGGATTGATTATTTCTGAATACGAAGTAAATAAAATGTTACAATATTTGTCAGAAAACAAAATTATCTCTAAAATAGATTCTGCATCGGATAACACTGAATATGATTTAATTTGTAAGAAAACTCAAGCCAAAATTAATCAAACACAAAAAAATGGTATTCAACTAACATTGTTACAAATAATTGAAAATTTCTCTCTCTCTAAATTTGAAAAGCAAATAATACTATTTTGTCTTGCTCCAGAAATTGATAGGGCATATTCAACTCTTTATGCATATTTACATGATAATATTTCAAAGAAAAAGCCTTCCTCCTCTCTGATTCTTGAACTTACCTGTAATTCAATTGAAGAAAAAATGCTTTGCAGAAGATATTTTTCTAAAAACTCCCCTTTATTCAAATATGGAATTATCCAAAATAATTCTACTAATGATGAAAACATTCTATCATTTGATTCCTTAAGTATTAATCAAAACATTCTAAATTTTTTATTAGATAATAGAAAATATTTTAAAAATGAATCAAATTGGCAACTCTCTTTCCCTGATGATCTTGCAAATACAGGAAATTTCTTGCCAGAAATAAAACAAAAAATCTCAAAATACATCTTGAATAATCAAAGAACAGATAAAATCCGTAACAACATGATTTTACTTTGTGGTGCTACTGGGGTTGGGAAAAAAATCCTTGTTTCTTCAATTTGTCATGATTTTAACTGTCCTTTAATCGTGATTGATTCGTCTAAAATTGTTGGAAGTGAACATTTTGAACATATTCTTAGAGATATTTTTCTAGAATCCATATTACACAATGCAGTAATTTATCTTGATAATTTTGATCTATTATATGATGATACCCAAAAAGCAATAAGATTACTAGATTTAGCGAATAACAAAAACCCTCTGGGGATTTTCTTTATGGGTAGCACAAAAAACTCTTTCCCAGATTTCTTAAAAAGTTCAAGTGCACTAATGATCCCAATTCCGTTACCAAATTATCTAGAAAGAAACGAAATATGGAGAAAAGAATCAGGCCAAATTTTTTCTGATGAAATTTTAAGTGATCTTTCCAACAAATTCAAATTTACAAGGCAACAAATCTTTGATGCTATAGAGTATGCAAAGAATTTATCCTCCTTAGAGGATTCACATGAAAACTCTGTCTCTATTAATTCAATTTATCAAGCATGTAGAATTCAAAGTAGCGAAAATCTTTCTAAATTGGCATTGAAAGTAAATTCTCCATATTCTTGGGAAGATCTAATTCTTCCAAATGAAAAAAAACGCCAACTTTTTGATGTTATTACTTACATAAAAAATAAAAATCGTGTTTATTCTGAATGGGGGTTTGGCAAAAAGCTTTCACCAAATTGGGGACTAAATATACTCTTTGCTGGAGAATCTGGAACTGGAAAAACATTAGCTGCGCAAGTAATTGCCAATGAACTTAATTTGGATATGTATAGAATTGATTTATCATCAATTATAAGTAAATACATTGGAGAAACTGAAAAAAATCTTAATAAAATTTTCATGGAAGCTCAAAACAGTAATTCCATTTTATTTTTTGATGAAGCAGATGCATTATTTGGGAAAAGATCAGAGGTGCATGATGCGCATGATAGATATGCAAATATTGAAGTTGGATATCTTTTACAAAAATTAGAAATGCATCAAGAAGTTGTGATCTTGGCAACAAATCTTCCAAAAAATATTGATGATGCATTTTTACGAAGAATGCAGTTTTGGGTTGAATTTCCCTTTCCGGGTTATGAACAACGTTTACAAATTTGGCAGAATGCTTTTCCGTCTGTTGCCCCAATTGATCTAACCCCTCAGGATTTTCAATTTTTAGCTGAAAAATTTCATATTTCTGGTGGTAGCATCAAAAACATAGTTTTGACTGCTGCGTTTCTTGCTTCTGATGGCAAAAAACCCATATCGATGCAAAATATTATGCATGCAATCAAGCGTGAATATGAAAAGATTGCAAAACCTTGTACAAAATCAGAATTTGGCATGTACCATGAATTACTTAAAAATACAAATTGAGTATGCATAATTTATTATCTGATTTAAGTCCGTATGTATTTAATACTAAGCTTTGTGAATCTAAATAATTGTCAGAAATTGAAGAGTTCATCACTGGCGAGGTGAAAGCCTATGACGAAAGAACTAAAGAAACATCTCTCGGAACACATTACACTATCAAATACGATGTCGAGGTATCCTCACCAGATGATCTTGTAGGTGACATCCATGTTTTAATGGAGGGATACGACAAAACTGGAACTCTAGAAGATGGTAACACTATACAATTTGATAAATCAAAATCTGAATTTAGTGGCAGAAAATTCAAAACAAATGCAGTACAAAATATCGATACCCTACAGTGGTTTAAGTTAAAAAGTAAAGATGTTCCTCCACCACCACCTCCACCAAAAAAACCTTGGAAGTTGATAATCATTGGAGTTGTTGTAGCTGTTGTAGTAATTGGAGTTGCTACGATATTGTTAATGCCCCCAGAACCTAATTATGTAGACTTTAGTGGTAATTGGTCTAACAAAGATCCAAATACCGGTGAAAATACAAGATTGAATATAATTCAAAGTGAAACAACAGTCACAGTGCATGCATGGGGGAAATGTACCCCGACAGATTGTGATTGGGGTTCGACAACTGGAACTATAACAAATGATATCGCAATTATCATTTGGGATCAAGGCTTTGCAATAAAGACAATGCTTATTGAAAAAAGTGGAAATGAACTTAAAGTCGACACATCAGTAGTCTATACAGATGAACGTCCTTCAAGATCATCCACTCAAACATTTGTATTAGATTGATACACTAAATTTGATCGAGATTGCTAAAAAAATTATTTAGGATAATCTTACTATGATTATCTAATTTCAGACATGAAATTCATTCAGTAATAACAAATAACATACAGATAGTAATGTATGAAAATTACAATGTGAATTCATGGTAAAAGGTAGTTCTTTGTTAATATTTGGTGTTTTAGCTGTTATCTCACTAGTTTCTATTCCAAGTGCTGATGCAGCTACATTTACTGTCATTCAAAGTGGGGAT
>SMVA01327402.1_pt1 | contig 18749 bp, 12 predicted proteins | sample 2456451 | NCBI WGS metagenome assembly SMVA01 (sample SAMN11095933, study PRJNA526329) | marine sediment metagenome | biome: Marine sediment; feature: Surficial sediment; material: Deep marine sediment; isolation source: Hadal surficial sediment | place: Pacific Ocean | collected 2014-05 | depth...
ATCACCACGAAGGCGCCGGAGGCGAAGAGCGCTACACCGGGCGCCAGGCCGTCGGAGATATCAATGAGATTCATTGCATTGGTCAGGGCCATGAGCCAGAGTGCCGACAGCCCCAGGTTGGCCCAGACGGGCAGGGTCGCGACGCTCATGACCACCCCACTCTTCAGGAGAACCAGGACCGCCAGGCTCTGGCCGGCGAATTTGGCCCGCCATGAAAGGCTGCCCAGGTCATCCACCAGACCCAGGAGAAGGGCCGTTGCCCCGGCCAGCAGGATGCCGGTCATGCGCTGGTCGTAACGGAACAGCAGCGACAGAGAGATGAAGAAACCCAGCCCCAGGGACAGGCCCCCCAGGTACGGCACCGGCGCGGCATGCATTTTCAACCTGCCGTCGGGACGGTCCACGATGCCGCAGCGTATTGCGGCCCGGGCCACCACCGGCGTGAAAAAGCGCGTCAGGCTCATGGCCAGAGCCGCCGTCAGAGCCAGCCGGGCAAGACCGGCAGCTGGTGTCCTGTAGGTCAGAGCCAGGGCCAGAAGGCTCAGGATGAACATGACGGCGGCAACCATGCTTCCCCGTTCAGCCGGCGATGGACGTTCTGGTCGATCGGGATACCGGCCGGACCCGATCACCAGGTCGAATTTAGATTTCGAGATCGGGTTCTTCAAGTCGCCCTCTCCTGTCCCCTGAGGGTGACACCAGCCCATGCCGCCGCAGTCCTGGCTGCATCGAACCGCACCTGCGCCTGCCGCCGGGCCCGGCGGCCCATGGCACATATCTCATCCTGGGAGCCTGCCAGTCTTTCCAGCGCACCGGCCAGAGCCGCTGCGTCACCGGGTGGCACCAGCAGGCCGGTCTTTCCGTCGTCCACCACCTCCGGGATCCCACCTGCCCGCGAGGCGATGACCGGGCGGCCGGAGGCCATGGCCTCGGCCAGCACCAGGCCAAACCCCTCCCGGCGGGACGGTAGCAGCAGGAGATCCCAGCTGGCGAGGACCACCGTGGCATCGGGGACTTCACCCAGGAAGCGAACACGAGACCCCAGACCGAGGGCGGCAGCTCGAGCCGCCAGCTCCGCTGCCATGGAAGCCGGCCCACCGGCCACCTCCAGGCGCAGGTCGGCCGCCGGTCCCGACCCGGAGGCCAGCAAGGCCATGGCGTCGAGCAGGATATCCAGCCCTTTATCGTGGATGAGCAGCCTCCCGAGAAAGCCGGCCACCAGCGGCCGGTGCCGCGTCTCCTCCAGATCGGGAAGGCCGGCAAAGCGACCGAGATCGATCCCGTTGGGCACAACCTGGAAGGCATCCAGCGGGAGATGGAAGCGCCGGGCCCTGTCCTGCGCCACCGCTGTTGAAACAGCCACGCGGGCCGCGGCCCGCCGGCTGGCGCCGGCCTCCAGACGCTCCTTCCAGCCCGGCCTGTCCCCGGCCAGCGAATGAAAATGAGCGATGAGCGGCACCTTCAGACCACGGCCGGCCCAGCTGGCGGCGAGAACAGCCCGCGTCAGGTGCGCGTGCATCCGGACGGGGGGCTCTCTGCGCAGCAGGCGCAGGAGGCTCCACACCGGCCGCGGATCCCCGCGCCCCCTGCCTCCCAGCGCCGTCACCGGGATACCCGCCTTCTCGAGATCATCTCCGACGGGTCCCCAGCCCTTGAGAGCCAGAACTCTCGGTTCCTGGCCATGGGCTGCAAGACGGGGCAGGACATCCACGAGGAGGCGTTCCGCGCCGCCGCGGGTGAGACCCACCACGAGGTGCCAGACAGGCTGCAGGTCCCGGCTCACGGGCCGGACCGCCCGGACCAGAAGCGGCCGCGCAGCCGGTGCATGACCGCCACAGCCTCCGGGACCCGGAAGACGGTCAAGCCCACGGCATAGATCGTCGTGCCTGCGAGAGCGGCGCCAGCCAGCCGCGCCAGACGCTCGGGAAGCCCCGAACCGGGGAGGACCGCCGTGACCGCCAGCGTGGCGCCGGCCGCCAGCGCCGCGGCGGATCCCGTCTTGACCAGGAACAGGCCGCTGTGGCTCCCCAGAACCGCCGGCACCCCGCGGGCCGCCATCTCTCGCCGGAAGGGCGTCCAGATGATGGCCAGCCAGGCGGCCAGGGTCAGTGAGGTGGACAGGGCGATCCCCACCGCACCCAGCGGGCCGACCAGCAACAGGTTGAAGATGATGTTGAGCACCACCCGGCCGATGCCGCAGGCCGCGACAATACCCGTTCGGTGGGCGGCATACAGCGCCAGGTTCACCACAGTTCCAACCCCCTGGAAGACCAGGCAGAGGGAGAGGGCCGCCAGCGCTCCTCCAGTCAAGGCTGCCGCCTGGGCATCGAACTGCCCGCGCATGAGCAGTACCGCCGTCAGGTCGTGGGCCAGGATCGCCAGCAGCACCGTCGCTCCCAGCATGACCACCAGCATGCTGCGCAAGCCAAAGGCCAGGGATCGGGCCAGAGCCGCCGAGTCGTCGGCGGCCACATCACGGGCCATGGCGGGGAAAAGCACCGTGCAGAAGTTGGTGCACAGCAGCGCCACCGGCAGACCCCACAGGACGCTGGCGTAGTAAAGGGCCGACACGGATCCAGCCGGCAACATGGTGGCCATCACCCGATCGGTGAAGAGAACCGACTGGTCGATGGCGGCAGCGGCGAGGAGCGGCAGGAAGAGAGTCAGGTAGACCTTCACCTCCGGCGAACGAGGCGCCATCCGCGCCTGTGGCCAGCCATGCCGGCGCCAGGCGCCCGCCACAAGCACCCCGGCCAGGACCACCGCGCCGGCGGCCATGGCCATGGCCACGCCCCGGATTCCCAGCAGCGGCGCCGCCACCACGATGAACGCCAGAACCACCAGGCGCTCCACCAGTTGGGCCAGATGAGGTGCCAGGAACCGGCCGCGGACGCGGTAGAGACCGGTGACGAGAATGGCGGCACCGGTGGCCCAGACGAAGATCGCCAGCCAGGGCATGAGAGAAACCGCCGTCACCTTCTGCGCGGCCGTGAACCCGTAGCCAACCCACCCCACAACCCAGCCGCCACCCCATGCCAGCCCTGCAGCCGCCGCGCCCAGGACCACCAGCAGCAGCATCATCAGATTCAGCCCGCGGGCGTCGGCGACATCCGTTCCTTCTTGTTCGCGCCAGCCGGAATACAGCGGGATGAAGATCACAAGGAACGATCCCGTGAACAGAGCCGCCAGGAGTTCGGCCACCGAGACGCCGATCACCAGGGAGTCCATGACCGCACCGGCGCCGAACAGAGCCGCCAGGATGATGTGGCGGCCGGCGGCGGCGAATTTGTCCACCACCGTGATGGCGCCCATGGCCATGGTGGTTCGCACGGTGCGCACTCTCATGAACCCAGATCCTCGGGGCGCCGGGCCAGGAGAGCGCCATCCACGAAGAACCCCCGCCGCACCAGGGCGCGCAACAGGCCGCCGCCACCGAGACCACGCGCCAGGCGCGCCGTCAGTTGCCGCCACAAAGTGCCTGGGCGGCGGCGGCCCTGCAACACGTCCTCGATCCGCTCCAGGCGCCGCCGGGTCGGGTCGATCACGATCTTGAGCCCGGCAGCCTGCACCAGGGCGCGCGCGCGGCCCGGAGTCATCTCGTGGAGAGTCCCCAGGAAGGCCGGGTCGCGCCCCCGGAGGCGCAGGTAAAGGCGCGCCAGAAAGCGCGGAGTGCGCGGCGGCATGAAGACCTTGTAGTGGCGTTCCTGGAAATTCAGGGCGTTGGGGACGCCAAGATAGAGCCAGCCACCCGGCTTGAGGACCCGCGCCACTTCTGCCAGCACGGCTCGGGGATCCTCCACGTGCTCCAGCACGGAGCAGCAGGTGACCACATCGCAGGATGCGTCGGCCAGCGGCAGGCTCTCCCCCACCGCGGCAACCACCCCGACCGCCGGGCCGCCTTCTCGTGCCAGGCGATGGCGGCTGAGCACAAGAGACCGGGGATCGGGCTCGATGCCCAGGGCACTGGCGCCGTGCCGTCCGGCCTCCAGCAGGAGGGTTCCCAGTCCACAGCCGATGTCCAGGAGGCGCCGGCCCTGCAGGAGAGTCACGCTCTCCACCTGGCGGATGACGTGCGCATAGTCCCGGGCCTGGTTCGCAAGATGCCATCCCGGTGGCCGGCGCATCAGGTTGCCGGGCAGGATGCCCCGCCACATGCCACGCACCTGCCGGTCCGCCAGGATGAGCGTATCGAGATCCTGTCCACCAGGATTCCTGGTGCCGTCCAGAGCGCGACGGTATTGCTCGAGGACATCCGTTGCCATCCGCCGGGAGCTGAAGACGTCGAAGGCTCGCCGCCGACCCGCGCGGCCCCAGGCCACGGCCCGCTCTCCGTCCTGCAGGACCCTCTCCATGGCGCGGGCCAGAGCCCGGATATCTCCGGGAGGCGCCAGGAGCCCGGTGGACCCATCCGCCACCACCTCCCGCAGCCCGTCGCAATCTGAAGCCACTACCGGCAGACCGGCTGCCATGGCCTCGGCAGCCCCCAGCCCGAACCCCTCCCAACGGGACGGCATGACGTACAGGTCGAAGGCCGGCAGAATCGCTGCCAGATTCTCCTGGTAACCGGCGAAGAAGACACGTCCGCGGGGCTTCAGGGTCGCAACCTGGTGGCGCAGCTTCACCTCGTCCGCGCCCCGACCGCAGATCACGAGATCCATGTCCGTCGCCAGCAGAGCGTGCGCCGCCAGCAGGATATCGGCGCCCTTCTGCGGCTCCAGGCGCCCTGCGAACAGGGTCACAGGCCGTTCGCCGCCATCACCGCCGGGCTGGCCGTCGCAACCGGCACGCCGCAGGCGCCGGACCAGATCGGCCCGCGCCACCGCCCGTGACGGCAGCGCCACGAACGGCGCCAGGTCGATCCCATTGGGAACGACCGCGAAGCGCTCCGGGTCCAGCCCCTCCTCTCGCACCAGAAAATCCCGCACCGCACCCGAGACGGCCAGGGTCACCGCAGTCCGGCGATGGGCCGCTCGCTCCCAGATCAGGAAAGGCCGCCGTTTCCAGCTCCGCCGTGTGCGCCAGGGGTCGGTATTGTGGCGGGTGGAGACCACCAGGGGCCGGCCCGAGGTCAGGGCGAACGGTCCGTAGAGATCTGACAGGTCCAGATGAGTATGCAGGATGTCGTAGTCGCCGGCCTGCAGCAGACGGCGCAGGCGCCACCAGGCGCCAGGCGAGAGTTTATGGCGCAGGCCCAGAGCCTGGATCCTGAACCCCGCAGCAGCGAAATCCGCCGCTGCGGCTCCGGGCCGGGTCAGGACGGCAATCTCCACGGCGCATCCCTGGCGCCGCTGCTCTCTGGCAAGAGTCAGGACCAGGGCCTCGGTCCCGCCCTTGTTGAGCGTCGTGACCAGGTGCAGGATTCTGGGACGAGACGGCAGTGTCCTCTCCTGATGGGGAGCGGCCGCAATGGACATGATGGAGGTGGAATGGTCCGGTGCGTCAGGCCACACGGGTCAGGCTCCCGGCCATGACTTCGGCGTAAAGATCCACATGCTGCTGGACCATGGCGTCCAGGCTGAACCGATCCCGGGCCCGCCGGCGCCCGGCCTGCCCCAGACGGTGGGCGGCGTCAGGGTCTTCCAGCAGATCATCGAGTTCCGCGGCGAGCAGCAGGGCGTCCCCGGCCGGCACCAGGCGGCCGGTCTCTCCCGGGACCACCGCTTCATCGTTCCCACCACCTCGGGTGGCGACGACCGGCAGGGCCGCCGCCATGGCTTCGAGAAGCGCGTTGGAGCAGCCTTCGGAATGAGAGGGCAGGCAGAAGAGATCCAGGGCGGCCAGCAACTCCAGCGGCTCGGCGCGCCGCCCGGCCAGGACCAGTTGATCCCCCACACCCAGGCGCCCGGCCAGAGATTTCAGATCCTGGGCCAGCGGGCCCTCTCCCATGAAGACCAGGCGGTCTTCCGGACGCAGTCCGGCCCGGGCGGCAAACCCCTTCACCAGAGTGACCGGATCCTTGATCGGCTTCAGGCTCATGACCGCGCCCACCACGCGGGCATCGTCAGGAAGACCCAGTGCGTCCCGGGCATCCCGGCGGCGCGCCAGCCAGCCTTCATGGTCGGTCCAGGCATGCTCCGCCCACAACGGCAACGGGACGCCGTTGGGGATGACCCGCAGGCATCCGGGATCCACGCCCTCGGTCACCGCCACCGCGGCGGCCGCAGCGGAGTTGGCGATGATCACCGCGCTGACACGATCCCGCCAGCGCTCCCGCGCCCGCACCGGCCCCTGGCGCCAGTGAGCCAGGTTGCGGCGGCTGCCCACGTAAGTCGTCCCGGTCAACCGGCAGGCGAGGGCATCCAACCAGTGATGGGCATAGAGATAGGAATGAACCAGACGGGGACGCAGGCGCGCCAGACCGGCCGTGAGCGCCGCCAGCCGCCCTATCTGCCGCGGCGAGACCGGGATCCTGCGCCTGAGCACCGTCACACCGGACTCGCGCAGCCTGTGCGCCGCATCACCTTCTTCGCCGGCATTCCAGACCTCCAGGCGCAGCCCTCTCTTCTGCAGGGCGGGCAGCAGCCGCGCCAGGTGGCTTTCCGTGCCACCGGTGCCCAGCCCCGGCGCCAGATAGACCAGGTCAACGGGCGCGGGCATGCAGAATCATCTCCTGGCGATTGTCGGTCAGGGCATCCAGCAACCCGGTGGCCTGCCGCACCAGTCGCCAGCGCGGGGTCAGGGGGATCAAATCCGGCTCACGCACGGTGCGCACGCCCTGAAGAGAAAATCCGCACTGGTCGAGAAGGCGGCCCATACCATGGCGGCGGAAGCGCCAGATCACCGTGGGCACATGAATCATGTTCACGCGCCGGCGTACCGACATCCAACCCAGCATCCGGTGCCATGAAGACTGAAAATTCGGAATCTTGAGAACCACCTCGCCACCGGGTCGCACCGCCCGCCGAGCCTGCTCCAGGGCGGCTCTCGGATCATCCACGTGCCCCAGGACATCCCAGAAGGTCACCAGGTCCAGATCCTGGCCTGGAGAAGGCCAGTGGGCAGCCAGGTCCACCGAGCAGGTGCGGGCCGCAAACCGGCGGGCCGCGGCCGACGGCTCCACCCCGGTCGCCTGCCATCCTCGCACCCGCGCCTCGGCCACAAACAACCCGACCCCGGCGCCGACATCCAGAACCCTCGGCGGCCGCCCCTGGCGGCGGGCGTGCAGAATGGGCGCCAGACGCTCCAGTTCCACCAGGCGACGGGCGAAATCAGTCCGGCGACGGGCGAGAAACGGCAGGTACCCATCCTGGTAGTAGCTGTCGTCGTAATGGTTCGCCATGCTCCGGGGTGACGGGTGAGGGTCGATCCGTTCGGTCCCGCAACCACAACAGCGCACCAGCTTCATCCCTGCCGGTACCCCGGTGAGAAAGTCCAGGCAGAGGAGAACCCGATCCCGGGCGGTGCCGCACACAGGGCAGGCGGCATGGCGGAGCACCGGCTCGGGTGCGATGGCAGCGTGCTGCATCATGAGGCGCGCCCCGCAAGAGGTCTGGGGGCTGCTTCCACATGACCGGCCCAGCCGGCGGTCGCGGTGAAGGGCCGCGATACCCTCTCGGCCAGGTCCGCCAGAGTGCACGAGCCATGCGGCGACTCGGCGTCCACGACTTCCAGATCGGCCGGGCTGAAATCGACCAGAGGGAGGCGATGGGGCTCCAGGGGCCGGGTCAGGCACGGAATCTTCCAGGGGTCGAACCCCATGAGCGTGGCAGCCACCCAGTCCACCGCCACCGGGTTGCAGCCACCCAGGATGACACCCAGTTCCCGGGGGGACGGCTCCAGGGGCCCCTCTCCTTCACCGGCCAGGACCCCGTCGGCAAGGACCAGCATGCGCCGCCGGGGGGTGTCCTGAATGCGACCGTGGCGGTCGGCATAACGAAAGATCCGGTTCAGGTCGCTGACCATGGCCGGCATGGTGAGGTTTCCCCACCATGACCCCTCGAAATAGGGATCGGGGAACGGCACCACGCGCCCTGAGTCGCGCAGCAGGTGATCGGCCCGGCGCAGGATGCGGCGCAGGGACAGTGATGGAGTGCGATCGATCTTTTCCCAGATACGCCGCAGCCAGCGCTTGCGCCAGGAAGGGTGCAGGTATTCATCTCCCCCCTCGCGCACGGAACCATGCCGGTGGTGGGGCAGCCATGCCTTGGAGCCGTTGATCCCCACGAGGTTCTTGAGGGCACCAGTCATGCCGGCCTTGCGGTGGGTCTTGATCTTGGGCAGGCTGATGACCAGATCGGCGCGCAGCAGCGTGCGCGGGATCAGAAATTCATGACGTGGGGCCTGGTGATGGCGCCCGGTGATTCCAGGATCGTACTGCGTGATGCGGAAACGGGAAGGATCCGTCGAGAGAGGACCCAGCGCCGAGTCGTCACCCAGATCGACAGCGGCATATCCTTCCGGATCTCCACTCAGGGGCGTCCGCCGGCCCAGCAGGCCGTCGGCTCTCTTGGCGACCTGCTCGCGCCGAAAATCCATGAGGCTCACGGTGACGTCATCCCGGGCCGCCGCCGCCATCAACTCATCCAGGGCCATCTGCCGCCGCAGCTGATCCAGATCGCAGGACTGCAGAGGCGAGTCGGCGATGATGACCTCACCACCCGGCGCCACCGCTGCCACGGCGTAGTCCACAACGGCCCGGATGATGCGCGGGTCGCTCACCACGGTTGCCAGAGATCCACCTCTGCCGTGGTAATGACGTACCAGGTTGGGTTTCACGACGATGCAGCCGCCTGCCGGGGCCAGATCCCGGAAGGGGTTCCAATCCCGGGTTCCAAATCTCTCACCATCGAACCCGAGTCCCGACACAACAGAGCGCACGGCCCCGTAGAGTGTGTTGTCCCCCGCCTCCCCCGGCGGCCGTTCGGGGAACGATTCCGCCGGGCCGTAAGGAGAGCGTCCCCAGCCCGCCCCGTTGCCCACCCGTCCCAGGATCACACGCGCACCTGTGTTCATCGCACCGCCTCCACGTCACCGTCGGCCCAGCGCCGGGCCGCGAGGGCTGAAGACACAAAACGCCTCTTCCCCGACGGTCCCGGTGGCAGGTCCGACACGTGGCGGACCTCCAGGTGGACGCCGTCACCCAGGCGCCGGGTCATGGTAGCCACGACCTCCCGCATTTCGGCCTCCAGGCCATCCCCGTCTCCTGTGACAGCGAGGACAAGGCCGCCCTCCGCGTCCTGGGTCAGGGTGAATCCGCGCACCCACCGGCATCCGTAGAAGAGGTGAGTAAAAAATTCACCATGGATCATTCGCCCATCCGGTGTCATGACGAAATCACCGACGCGCCCATGCACCCGCCCCACCATCGGCAGACCGCGCCCGCAGGCACATGCTCCGTCGGCCGCCGCCTCGGCTACATCGCCTGTGTCGTAGCGGACGAGCGGCATGGCCCGCGCCACCAGTCCGGTGACGATGACTTTCCCCACCTGGCCCGGCGCTGCCGGCTTGCCGCCGTTCAGGATCTCCACGTACACGCCCCTGCTGTTGACGTGGTAGCTCCCCTCCCGGCACTGGGAAGCAATCAGACCGAATTCGCGGCTGCCGTAACGGTCAAAAACCTTGCATTGAAAAACCGTCTCCAGGCGCCGGCGCATTGCGGAAGAGAGCGTCTCGGCGCAGGAAATAATACCGGTGAGCGCGGGGAAAGACTGTTCATGGTCCATCACATGGCGGGCGAATAGATCCAGGGCCGACGCATAGCCCCTCAGGACCCGGGGACGGAGGCGTCGCAACCGACGACTGAACACCGCCATGGATTCCGCGGACACCTCGAAGGCATCCATCTCCACCTGCCGCCGCCACCAGCGCGTCTCGAACCGCCGGCGCCAGCCGGCAGTGGCGGCCAGATCCCGGTCCGCCCCCCAGAGAAGGGCTGTCGGACGGCCGAAGTCCCAACCTGCCCAGCGATCGTGGCGCGCAGTCGCGGCCAGGTTCACCACCCGGTAGTGATGTTCCTGGAGAAACGAAACCGGTTCCCCCGTCGATCCGCCTGTGTGGTTCCAGATGGTCGCATCAGGCGGTGTCGCGGTGCTCACCAGGGAGTCGCGGGCGGCAGCCAGCTCTGCGCGCGTCAGGATGGGCCAGGACGAGAAGTCCCGGGGAAGGTCCAGCGGGTTGCCCGGGCCGAACCTGTCCGCCAGGCGCTGGCGGTAATAGGGCACCGAGGCCATGGCACCGGTGAGGATCGCCAGGAGCCGTGACTCCTGGAGACGCGCCATCTCAACTGCCGGCAGCCACTGCTCGTCTTCCAGGTGCGCCAACTCGGTGAGCACCGGGTGGCGGCGGAGATGACGCAGGGACGGCGGATAGACGAGCTGCGCCCAGACCCTCGCGGCCAGCCGCTCCTTCATCTGCGGCCGACTCATGGCCTGCTCCCGGCGCCAATCCGCGTCTCGCCGGCAGCCGGCAAGGTCCGGACCCGGGAGCCCGGGACGACCGTCGTTGCCAGGAGGCGCCGGCAAGCCGCCAGAACCTCGTCAACCTCGATGGACGTCAAGCAGGCCAGGCCGATGGGGCAGTGGATCTCTCGCGGCGGCATGAGGAGATCCACACAGGGGCGGCAGGCCATGTCCCGGGAAATCACCTCCACCGGGCGGGATCGTGGCCAGGGGCCCGAGAGACCCGGCAGCGTGGGCCCGAAGATGGCCACGACGGGCACCGGCAGAGCCAGCGCCAGATTGTAGATTCCCGAGTCGTTGGCGACGAACAGATCGCAATGTGCCATGAGTGCGGTCTCGAGATCCAGATCTCCCATTCCTGTGAAGTCGCGCAGCGGCGCCGTCGACCGTGCCTGCAGGTCGGCGCAGAGGGTTCTCTCGTCCGGGCCGCCGAACAGCCAGACCTCGGCCCCGGCGGCGGCAAGACCATCGGCCAGCGCCGCGAACCGCTCCAGAGGCCACCGTTTCCATGACATCTGGGCGCCACTGCCGGCATGAAGGCCGACCACGGGCCGGCCGCCGGGGCTTCCGCTCACAATCTCCGCAGCCTGGCGGCGGGCGGCGGGCGAGACGGCCCAGACGGGAATACCCGGCACCGGCTGCGGGATGCCCAGCCTGTCCAGGAGATGCAGATGTCGTTGCGCGGCCAGCACGCCGCTGGTGAGAGGCGGGTGCCGGACCGGCAGGTCATACAGACCGGGATGCGCCGGATCGTCCACGTACCCCAGTCGATGGCGCACACCGCCCAGGTAGAGCAACACTCCGGTCTCTTCATTGCTGTTGATGAAATTCACCACCGCAAGATCGAAGCGCCGGCGGCGCAGCCACGCCAGAGTCGACAACTTCCGCCACATCCGACCAGTCCAACGGGCGCTCTCAAGACTTCGGCAGACCACGTCATCGGCCCCACCTTGGCTCCTGACGACGGCCGCCGCCGCAGCGCGGGCTGTCCAGACCGTGATGTGGGCCCTTGGACACGCCTCCCGCAGAGCTCGCAGCGCCGGCAGGAACGTCACTGCATCGCCCATGCCTGCGGTCAGGACGACCAGCAGGCGACGGATCGCCGACATCGCAGGTGCCTGAGCCGGGGGTCCAGCCCGCCGGCTCAACCAGTTGTGCAGGCGGCGCGAGGAGAACAGAGGCTCAGAGCGTGGGCCAAGCCCTTGCAGATGGCGCCAGTAGGCCCGGCCATAGCCAACCTTCTGGGCCAGGTCGGTCAGCGCCCGCAGTGGGTTCCATCCCCAGGGTGTGGAGCGGTCATAGCGCAGGATGCGTAACGGTGCCGTCACAACAGAGCGCGCCAGGTACCGAACCACAGCGCCGCGACCGCCCTTGAGCCTGTCGCGGCCGCCGGCGGGATGCAGGCGATCCAGTTCCACGCGCCCGCAGCCATACCAGAGGTGCTTGCGCCATAGCTCTCCCGGAGAACCGGGCTGGGGATGAGTGGCCACAGTGTGAGGCACAACTGCGATCCCGTACCCCGCAGCCCGCAGCCGCTGGCGCAGATCGACGTCGGTGCCGGTTTCGAGAGTGTCGCTCTCGCGCCCGACCTCCTCGTACACCCGTGCCGGCAAGGCGCAGCAGAGATGATGGACCATGTCGGTAGGGGTCAATTCAGACACTTCCGGGAAGAGAGCCCGGGGGAGTGCCGCGGCAACCCAGCGCTGGAACCGGCCCGCCTCTTCGGGCAGGGCCGTCGCCGATCCGGTCATGCCCAGGGCCGGGATCTCCCCGCGTTCACTTCTCTCCAGGGGTGCGAGAAGTTCCACCAGAATTCGCCGGCCGCGCAGGCCGGCGTCATCATCCATGAACACCAGCCAGCGTCCGCGCGCCTGGTCGACGCCCACATTGCGCGCGTGCCCGTTGGGACTCTCACCCACCACCAGGAGAATTTCCGCTTCATCGATCCGTTCCTGCTGTTCCAGTTGCGCCATCAGGCGCGGCACGTTCCCGCGGGCATGGCCGTCCCGCGAGGGGATGATCACCGAGATCACCGGGTCCGGATGACTCCTTATCTTGAAGACGGCCATGAACTCACACTCCCCCGCCACGGACTGCATCAGAGGGCGGTGCCGCGGTGGCCTGCAGGATATCGCGGGCGTAGGCCGAATCGGGGACCACTCCCCTGGCGCGGCGCCGAGCTTCATCGAGGTGAGCGGCCAGTTCCAGCAGCCGGGCGGGCGGCGCGGCCGCCGCCTTCTCCACGGCCAGCAGATCCTGCCAGGCATCCATGAAGACCGGCTCCAGCGCCACAGCCCGCCGCAGCCGAGTCGCGGCTTCAGCGAGGCGCCCGCGCAGGCGGGCCAACGAGGCTTCCTCGCGCAGCAGGCGCGCATCGGTCGGCGCTCCCCGGGCCGCCAGCCGATAATCCGCCGCAGCCCGCGCGCATGACGCCTCGGTGCGCAGCAGTTCCACACAGGCACGTCGTTCAAGCCGGGCGCGCACCAGGTGCCCGTCGGGGTGGACCGGGTCCAGGGCTACCGCCCGATCCGCCGCCACGCGGATGCGCGCATACGACTTGAGATCCAGGGGATGGGCGGCATGAGCGAGGAGCACCTTGGCTGTCTCGAGAGAGTAGTGAACCTGGCCCGGCAGAACCCGGCGGGCAGCGGCCAGCAGGGCCACCTGCTCTTCCGGGTTGGAGGTCGCAGCAGCGCGCAGGGCCAGGGACTGGGCTCTGGTCGGCTGAATCACCAGTGCCACAGCCGCGGCAACCACGACAGCCAGGATGGCGGCGCGCTTGGCCATGCCGCGCGACCGGCCCGCCGGCGCCGGCGGCAGGGCCAGCCCGGCCAGCAGCGCTGCGGCCAGCAGGACCGGCGGACGGGCCAGGGGCTCATCGAACAGGGACAGGATGAACAGAATCGCCAGGCCACTGGCGGCGGCCAGCGCCACGTCTCTCTCCTGCGACTCCCCTCCCCGCCAGCCTTGCAACGCCCTCCGGATGGTCAGAACCGCGCCCAGGGCCAAGGCCAGGAAGACCAGCCCGCCACCTTCGGCCAGCAAGAGCAGCGGATAGCTGTGGGGGGCCTGAAAAGAACGGCCGTACCGCACCACCTCCCCGTCACGGGGGAAGTTATAAGCCCCCGCCCGGTATGGGAACTGTCCCGGGCCGATGCCCAGGAGCGGCGCATCCCGCGCCATCTGGACCACCTGCGGCCAGATCATGAGGCGATCATACCGGTAGATATCGGTCCCGTCGGCAAACCGTGTCCACAGGGCGAAGCCGGCCAGACCGCTGAAAAGAACAACGACGGCCAGGCCACGATAGAGAGTGGCACCCCGCAGACGCCGCCGCACGGCAGCCGCCGCCAGGGCGATCCCCATCACCAGCCCGGCGGCCAGCAGAGCGCCGCGGGAGCGCGTCGCCAGCACGCCCAGGGTCAGCACGGCACCGGCCAGCCAGCCCGGGAGGGAGGCGCGACGCGCCACCACCAGAGACAGGGGCAGCACCGCGACCAGAAAGGCTGCCAGGTGATTGGGGTTCACGAAACCGGCGGCCCCACGTCCCCGGCCGGCCAGGACCGCGAACTGGGCAGCCAGGGCGGCCGGCACGGCGGCAGCGACCAGGAGACAGGCCAGACCTGCCCGGTGGCGGCCACTTTCCGCCTGCCCCAGGAGAGCCGCCAGGGCCAGGGCCAGAGCGAACGCGGTGGCCATCTCAAAGAGCCGCAGGGCGGCGGCAAAGCCGTAGGCGGCGGCGGCGCCTGAAACAAGCAGGAAAAAGCCGGCGGGCAGCCAGTCAGCCAGGACGCGCCGCTCCAGACCACCCCCGGTGACCACGGCCAGAGCCACCAGTGCCAGCGCCGCCAGGTGGGCCAGAAGGTCGAGCCAGAGGCCCGTTGCAGCTTGACCTGCCGCTTCCATCCAGGGGATGAGGGCCATGAGAGCAGCCGCTCCCCAGAGCCCGGCCACCCACAGGCGCCGTTCCCGGAAGAGGCTGTTCACGGTTGTCCTTCCCCGTGTTCGTCCAGGCGCCGGGCCAGCACATCCAGCTGCCGCCGGTAGCCTCGGGCCAGGGGATAGAGGTCGGCGGCGCGCTGGAGATCGGCCGCCGCCAGGCCCGGCGTGTCGAGAGCGGCGGCGGCGACGGCCCGCACAGCGTGAGCCGCCGGCCAGACCGGCGCCCGCTGGAGAGCCATGGATGCGGCCCGGTACGCATTCCAGGCGCTCTCCTCACCCTCGAGATCCCGATTGTGCAGGAGAATTTCCGCCTCCAGGAGGTACGGTGCAGCGCGCCAGGGCGCCCATTCTCCTGCTTCCCTGGCGGCGGCCAGGGCTTCCCCGGGTGATTCATCCAGGATGAACTGCTGTCCCCGGGCCACGGCATCACGGGAGAGAGCGGCGAACATGCCAAACCCGCAGGCCAGCACCAGGGGAGCGACCCAGGACAAGGTCTTCAGGCGGGTGTCGGACCGGCCCGGCACGGCCTGCCCGGGAAGTCCTCCAGCATCGAGCTGCCCGACGAGAAGGCCGGCCAGGGCGCACGCCGTCCACAACGTGGCCGGCAACAGTCCCGAAAAATCAACAAGATTGTGCAACAGGAAGGCACCCAGACCGAAGGCCACTCCCGCCAGCGGGGGTGGAGCCGCGCGCGCCGCCCTTCTCACGGCGCGCCCCCAGACCATGAGTACAGCTCCCAGGGGTAGAAGGATCGTCAGGCCATGTTCCACGAGAAGTTGCAGGTAACTGTTGTGAACAAATCGGGTCTCGTTATCACCGGGCAGGCGGTAGGCGGGGTAGGCCGCTCCGTAGCCGCCGCCGCCGCTGCCGGCGACCGGGCGATCCAGGAACATGGCAACGGCTGTCTGGAAATTGCGCCAGCGCAGGACCGCAGGTCCATCCAGGCCGGCCGTCACGACCCCGTCCCTGCTCCAGATCACCACCAGAAAACCCAGCAGAGCCACGGCCAGCGCCGTGAGAGTCCAGCGAGAGCGCCGCCGAGCGGCGGTCAGGCTCCAGAGGAACACCATGGCCAGCAAGGCCGCGAAAGCACCGTGTGACCGGGTCAGGAGAAGCGCCAGCCCCATGGCTGCGGCTGCCGCCGCCGGCAGAAGCCGACGCCATCCCCGCCCGGCCCGGGCCAGGCCCAGCGCCACCGGTGCCGCCAGCAGCAGAAACGAAGCAAAGACGGAGGGCAGCACGAAGCGGGCGAAGATGCGCAGGCTGCTCAGACGTGCCGCCTCGGGCGATCCGGCCGCCACCTCCTGGAGCATCCGCGGCAGGCCGTCCAGGTACTGCCAGAATCCGTGCAGAGCCAGGAGCGCCCCTGCGCTGACAAGCAAGAGCAACACGCCCCGGGCCTCGTCGGCGCGGAGGCGGCGGCTGGCTGCAAAAACCAGGAGAGCGCCGCCCATGAGCACCAGCCTGTCCACGGCCTCCCCTCTGTCCAGCGCCTGCGGGAACGAAAGAGCCAGCGGGATCAGCAGAACGAGGAGGAGATTTCTCTCCGATGTCGCCTGCAGGCGAGGATTCATCAGGAGGGCTGCACCCAGGGCGGCCAGGAGGGCGGTCGCCGCCAGAGCGCCCAGCGGATAGATTCCCGGCGGGACGGTCCAGAGGACCACCAGCAGGGCGAATAAGATGGGCAGCGGCGCTTGCAGCCGCTCAACCCGCAAGGGGTTCAAGGGCCCGGATCCTTCTTTTCGGTCATGACCGGCGGCCGGCGGAGCCGTCCGGACTTCCAGTCAGTTGACCGCGGCGATGAACTGTCCGTTACTCAGGACGATGTCCAGGTCGAAATTATTGGCCTGCACCGGGGTGATATTGGCTCCGGGTACCCCATCGCGGCCAAAACTCTCCACCGAGTAATTATTGAGCCCATCGGACTGATAGTCGAATTCATGCAGCCAGGCATCTCTGGTGGGGAGGGAAACGCGGGAGAGACTGGCCAGCGCCAGGACCATACCGTTGATGTCAAGGCTGCCGGATGGATAGAGGGTCTCGTCATTCTGGTAGATCTGCAACTGCATACCCAGGGCACGCATGTTGGCCATGGAAGTGCGTTGCCGGGACTTTTCCATGGCTGTCTGCAGAGCTGGAATTGCCATGGCAGAGATGATGCCGATGATGGCGACTACGATGAGAAGTTCGATGAGAGTGAAACCGCCGCTGCCGGTAGCCTGTTTGCAATCGCTCCGAGTTGCGTGTCCCATCATGGCTCCTCTCAGCTGGGGTGGCTCACAAAAGTAGCGGCGGCGACCCTCCAGGGGTCGCCGCCGCCTCGAGCATCAGGATCGGGGCAATCAGTCGGACTGCGTTCCCTCGGGCCACTGGATGAAGGAACCACCAGAGAAGATGATGTCGCAATCGAAGTCCTGCACCGGGCCACCGGTGGCCGGGTTCAAGGTCAGGGTACCACCCGCGGAACCGTCCTTGGCCAGCGAGCCGACCGTATAGATCGTGGTGTCACTGACGTAACGCATGGCGAAGCCCCAGCCGTCGTTGGTCGGGACGTTGCGGATGTAGATGGGCTCGACCGAGGATTCCAGAACGGAACCGGCGATGATCGTCTCGGACGGCAGGTTCGGGTAGAACGAATTGTCGATGGCATACTCTTCGACGGACGTTCCCACCGAGCGCAGGTCAGCCATGGTCCGCTTCTGCTTGCCGCGATCGATGGCGTTCAGCAGGTTCGGGATAGCGATGGCAGCGATAATTCCGATAATCGCCACAACAATGAGCAACTCAATCAACGTAAAGCCTTTTTGCTTCTTCATGTCCACCTCCATTGTTTTGATTCGCCTTCCCTAAACGCAAGGAAGATGCCAGTCCCCTATGAGTTGGGGCCGGATCTTCGTTGAAACACGTAAATTACTCAACCATAATGACTTACATTCGATCCATGAACACGGGCGCAAAAACCATGGCGAACAGGTGCGCCAAAAATGACAGGAATTGTCATTTTAACGGACAATGGATGTCAGTCCATTCACTGATTGTCACTGCCTGACGGGACACCATCTGTCCCGCCCTGTCTCATGGCCTCACGAACGATGGCTTCCGCCCGCCGGGCGCGCTGTGACCCCGGATGCCGCGCCTGCTGCCTATGGATGGCGTCCAGGGTCTCTCCCGGATCGGTGCGCCCCTCACGCAGGTCGGCCGCCAGGCGGCCCGGCTCATCAGGGCGTGACCAGCGATCTTCCGGGAACCCGGCGATGGGGACCTGGGATGAGTCACGACGGACCAGGAGCATGGCGGTATCGTCCCAGTCGATGAGAGCCCAGCGCTGGCGCCTGAAGTAGACAGCCCGTGCCGAACGCTCGACCATGCCCCCATCCGGCATTCGCACCGGCAGGAGTTCATCCTCGTAAGACAGGATCGCCACGGCAATCCCCCAGCGATCCATCAGCCGATCCCAGCGCCGGATATCACCCTGGGCCCGGCAATCGGCCATCTCTGCCAGGAGGTCACCATGCAGTTCATTGCGTCCGTCGATGAAGACACGGAGCGGGTCCAGGGCCCAGGCCAGGTACCCGCCGAAGCGGACCGGGTTATAGAGAGGACCCTGGAGACCCGCGTCGACAAAGCTGCTGGCCATGGCCACAGGGAATCGGCCGGGGGCCAGGCCCCTCCCCGGCCGCGCGCCGGCGGGAACCGCGAGAAACCAGCCGGCGGCCAGCAGGGACAGGACCGGGACCACCACCCCGGTCCAGCGTCCCCAGCCGGGAACCATCGGCCGGGAACGATCGGCGTCCCGTGGGGACCGCCACCCACTCAGGACCAGAATGGGGAGCACAATATAGAAAAATCCCAGGAAACGCAGGCTCGTGGCACCCAGCACAGCCAGAACGGTACCCCAGGCCAGAACCGGCCACGCGAGCGACCGGCCACCGCGCCGGGCCAGGAACGCAGCCAGGACAAGGAGGGGAAGCACCACCCAGAACAACCAGAATGCCGGCTGCAGGCTGGTTCCCCACTCCGGGTTGCTCATTCCCCTTCCCTGCAGGACGCTGCCGATGGCGGCCGGGACCCTCAGTATCTCTCCACCATAGGGGTTGGCCAGGAGAGCCGCCGCGGCCGCCAAGCCCACCGCCAGAAAAGGCCATGCCCGGCCCGTGTCGCGTGTTTCAAGAAGGATCACGACGGCGGTGATCAGTACCAGTCCAACCCCGAGAAGCGCCGAGGGATGCAGGTTGACCCACAAGGCGGCAAGAAGCGGTACCGGGAGGAGGCGGGGCCAGGGGGATCGGCCGCGGTCATGAGCTTCCATGGCCGCCAGCAGGAGCATCAGCATCACCGGTAACAGGACCAGTCCGGCCATCTCGGGGCGGGCGAAGAACCGGAAGCGCGCTCCAGCGAGGGCCAGACAGG
>SMVA01386713.1_pt1 | contig 18748 bp, 11 predicted proteins | sample 2456451 | NCBI WGS metagenome assembly SMVA01 (sample SAMN11095933, study PRJNA526329) | marine sediment metagenome | biome: Marine sediment; feature: Surficial sediment; material: Deep marine sediment; isolation source: Hadal surficial sediment | place: Pacific Ocean | collected 2014-05 | depth...
GCTGTGGTTCACGTGCGGCAGAAGGATGGCCAGCCCCATCCTGCGGGCTTCCTCGACATAGCCGCAAGCGTCATAAAACCCGCCACGGTTGGACAAGACGGCGGCCATGAACTCCGCCGGATAATGCGCCCTGAGGTAAGCAGTCTGGTATGAAATAATGGCGAAGGACGCACTGTGCGCCTTACAAAACGCATAGCCGGCGAAGCTCTCGATCTGCCGCCAGATTTCCCCGGCAATTTTTGGCGGGACGCCATTTTGAGAAGCGCCGGACAAAAACCGTTCCCGGTAATTATTCATATCCTCCCAGTCCCGTTTCTTGCTCATGCATTTTCTCAGGCTGTCCGCCTCCCCCAGGCTCATCCCGGCGATGGCATGCGCCACTTTGATCACGTCTTCCTGGTAAATCATGACGCCAAACGTTTCATGCAGAATTTCTTCCAGTCGGGGATGCAGGTAGGTCACCGCCTCCCTGCCGTTGTGACGGTCGATGAAGGCTTTCATCATGCCACTGTCGGCCACGCCAGGGCGGATGATGGAGCTGGCGGCGGTGAGCATTTCAAAGGTGGCGACGCCAAGTTTTTTTAGCAGGTTCCGCATTCCCGGCGACTCAATGTAGAAACACCCGATGGTCTTTCCGGTACGCACCAGCTCGACGGTCTGCTCGTCCTGAGTGGGATCGATCCGGCTGAAATCAATTTGCGTTCCATAATGTTCCGCCACATCGCTGACGGTATCGGCCAGCACCGCCAAACCTTTCTGCGCCAGCAGATCGATCTTGAGCAATCCCATGTCCTCCACCGGGTACATGTCATACTGCGTGACGGCGAACCCTTTCGGGGTTTTTTGTAAGGGTATCCGGTCGGTGATCGGGAAGGGGCAAATCACGATACCACCGCAATGGATAGACACATGGCGGGGGAACCCATGAATCCTTTTTCCCAGCGCGATCATCGTCCGGTACGGCTCGTCTGCCAGTGGCAGGCCGCGGCATTCCGGGATGGTTTCCCGCACTTCCTCCAGGTTGAAGAGATCGGCGGAATGCGGCAGGCGTTTCACCAGGTGATCGATTTCCGGAATGGGAATCCCCATGGCCTTGCCCACTTCGCGGAGCACGGACCGGCCTTTAAGGTGAATGTGCGCGGAGATCAACGCCACATTCTCCCGTCCATACTTTTCGAACACGTAGTCGATCATTTCATCCCGCCGGTTCCAGGGAAAATCAATGTCGATGTCCGGATAATCCTTGCGTTCCGGATTCAGGAACCGCTCGAAATAGAGATTGTGTTTTATCGGGTCCACTGCGGTGATTCCCAGCAGACGGCAGACCAGGCTGTTCGCCGCGGAACCACGGCCTACAGTGGGAATGCCGCGGGCCTTCGATTCGCGGATGATGTCCCAAACGATTAAAAAATATGAAGCAAAATCAAGGTCGTTGATGACCTTCAATTCATAGTTGAGACGGCGCATGACGGTCTGCGAAGGCTTACGATAAAGCCGGTTGATGCCCTGCCGGGCCAGCTTGGAAAGGTATGAAGGAGAATTTTCTCCCGAGGGCAGGTCAAACGGTGGAAATAAAACTTCACCCAGAGGCAAAGAAACGTTACACTGTTCAGCGATTTTACCGGCATGGATGATTGCCTGTGGAATGTCACTGAACAGACGCGCCATCTCGTGTGGCGGTTTCATCCAGGCCTCCTCAGAAACAATCGCACTGGGCGGCGGGCACTCAATCGTTGTGGTGGTCCGGATCGCTGAAAGAAGTTTGTGCACCTGCCAGTCTTTTTGCTGTACGAAGAACACCCGGTTTGTGGCGACAACAGGAATTCCCTTGGATCGCGCAAAGCGGATCATATCCTGAGCCGGCTTCCAACTCGTTGACGGCCATCGGATCAGTTCCCCATAAATGTCCAGGCCGCCACGTTCCCTGGCAATGGCATGAATCATTTTCCTGCAAGACGCCATGATGATGACATGGTTGCTACACTGCTTCAATCGATCCACCAGAGAGAAATTTTTGTGAAGTTGGCGGTCGGTGATGACCCGGCAAACCTCGCCGAAGCCTGCCATATCTTTTGCCAAAATAACCGCACGATCATTTGAGCAGGTTATTTCCGTTCCAAAAATCGGGTGAATCCCAGCGCTTTGAGCCTGCCGGTAAAATTCCACAGCACCATACAGAGCGTTGGTGTCCGTCATTGCCAGAGCCCGGCACTGCGATGCGGCGGCGGCCTGCACCAGGTCGCTCAGCGTATCGGCACCCGCTAATAATGAGTAATGGCTGTGACAATTGAGGTGGACAAACATAGGCGAATAAAAAGCGAAAATTGTGGTCAAAAAAAGGAAGCCAATGAATTTCCCGAGAGAGGTCATTCTAGGGAATCGACGGCAGGGAGTCAAGCGGGACGCTCGTAATTGTGTATCATTTTGAAAAGATTAGACCTCTAGAACCACCATCCGATTGTTGAAAGCCTTTTAATAAAAGAAATTGCCAGAATAACCTAAATATAGGGTACAACCTCCCCGGGCGGACCCTTCCACCAACCTGAGCATCAAGAAATAATGTCCCAAACCACACCCTATCAATCACTCGAACTGCGCCGGGTCGTTCTGGTGTTCATTTATCTTACCATTGCCGTATGGTATTTCTCCTGGCGGCTGGGCACCTTCAACCCGGATGCCCTGACATTTTCCATTTCACTCTACAGTGCCGAGGTCTACGGATTCTTTGCAACCTTGATGCATATTTTCATGACGTGGCGTCTTTCCATTCGCCGACCGCCGCCGGTACCCGAAGGCCAAAGCGTCGACGTGTTCGTCACCACCATAAACGAACCGGTGACCATTCTGCGGCGGACACTGGTAAATGCTATAGGGATGCACTATCCCCATCGGACTTGGTTGCTGGATGACAGCAGGCGGCCCGAAGTGGAAGCCCTGGCGAGGGACCTGGGTTGTAATTATCTGGCACGGGCAGACAACAAGAATGCCAAGGCTGGCAACCTCAACCACGCGCTCGAACACAGCACCGGGGATTTCATTGCCGTGTTCGATGCGGACCACGCCCCCAACAGAAATTTTCTGCTACGGACTCTTGGCTATTTTCAGGACGATACGGTAGCCCTCGTTCAGACGCCGCAGGATTTTTATAATCTCGATTCTTTTCAGCACCACAAGAAAAAAAACAAGGCGCTGGCCTGGCACGAGCAGTCGGTATTCTTCCGGGTCATCCAGCGCGGCAAAGATTATTGGAACGCAGCCTTTTTTTGCGGGAGTTGTGCCGTGATCCGGCGCAGTGCATTGCAAACTATCGGAGGATTTGCCATCGGCACGGTGACCGAAGACCTGCACACTTCGATCAAACTCCACAAACAAGGTTTCCAATCCGTCTATCATGCCGAGTCCCTGGCGTTCGGCCTGGCTCCTGCCAGCGTTGTGTCTTTTCTGAAACAAAGGATCCGTTGGGGGCAGGGGGCCATGCAGGTCTGGCGTCAAGAGGGAGTTTTCTTTTGCCGCGGCCTCACCATGGCCCAGCGAATCAATTACCTGGCCTCGTCCATAACCTACTTCGATGGCTGGCAAAAAGGATTGTTCTACATGACACCGGTGATCGCCCTCACCACTGGCATCATGCCGCTGAATACCATAGGTTCGGAATTTTTTCTCCATTTCATCCCCTATTTTCTGCTGACGTTCTGGGTGTTTGAAGAGGTCAACCGCGGCTACGGACGCTCCATCGTTATCGAGCAGTACAACATGGTTCGGTTTGCCGCCATGGCCTGGTCGACATTGGCCTTTTTCAGAAAAGCCCTGCCCTTTTCGGTAACACCCAAAGGCACCGCCCCTTCGCCACAATCCCTTTTATACATGGCGCCACAGAGAATCATTCTGGTCTTGAACTTCGTGGCAATCTTCGTGGGAGCCGTGCTGTACCACTATGAAATCATGCCGCTGACCAGCCTGCTGGCCTGCACTGTCTGGGCCACGGTGAATTTTCTATTGGCCGCCAGCATGCTTATATTTTCCAAGGTTAAATCGAGTTTCAAGCGTGAGGAATACCGCTTTCCGATACCCCTGCCCGCCAAATTGCTTTTAAACAACGGGACGCCCACTGAAGTCTATGGAATTGTTGATGACATTTCTGCTACCGGCTTCCGTTTTTACGCCTCTTTTCCCGAGACCGTCCAATTGGGTCAAACCATCAAAGGCCAAATATTTTTGCCGGAAGGCCCGGTAGACCTGCACGGGGAGATCAAAGCACTGATACCGGGAACAACGGAAAATGGCAGTTACGTGAAAGCCATCGGCTGTAGCTTTAAATGGGATAACAGGCAGGAGGAAGAAAAGCTGGATCTCTTTCTCTATGGGACCGATGTGGAGCGGCAAATCCATGGCCTTCAGGAAACCATTCTCACTCCCTTCGACCATATAGCGACCGCCGGGTCCAATGGCAACCCGGAACCCCATGTCGACAAGTCGCATTGGGCCGCCATGTTATACTCGCAAAACGGAAATACTAAAAATAAACCGGGGGTTGGCCTGATTTCCATAAGCAACGGATCGGACGGACCCAGGCAGATGCTGGTCTTCACCCCGCTTGAGGAAAACACACCTGTTAAATTGGATATCCATAGTCGCAGTGACGTCTCGGAACTCTCTGGAACGATACACATGAACAAAAAAATGAACACGTCAGCGCTCTCGATCTTTTGCTATGACTTGACTCCCGAGCGTGAGAGTTCTTCGTGAAACACCTCCCACTCATCGGCCCAGCTACCGTGATGGCAATATGGCTCGGATTGTTTGCAACTCCGTCCAGCGTTGTGGCTGGCGAAAAGTTGTTCCTCACCGGAATCGAAGGAGGAAAAAGCGATAACTTCTACACGTTCCTTGGCTTGGTGGCCCCCCTCGGCGATAACAATCTCGGCGATGGCTGGGTGCAAAAATACTGGCTGGATTATCTCGGCTACACCTATAACACCGATCAAAGAATCACAGCTAAGGCTGTCGGAGTGGAAGCAATGCTGGGCTACCAGACATCCGGCCCCACATTCTGGGCTGGAGTCTTCACGGGCCTCCGATACAACAACACCTCGCTTGAGCCTGATGACCCCGGCAATGAAACCAACGGCGAGCATATATGGTTGAAGACCCAATTCGAAGGGGGAACGAATCTGGCGGAAAATTGGAAGACTACTGGTATCGCCAGTTATACCTTTGGGGCAAAAAGTTACTGGCTGAGGACGCGCCTCAAATACAGCCTGAGTAAAGACCTGTTTACCGGTCCCGAAGCTGTCCTTATGGGTGACCCCAATTACCAGGCTTGGCAGTTGGGGTGGTTTGTCACGGGTTTTGAACCGTTGCCGGGTTTAAAACTTGGCGTTAAAGCCAGCGCCAGGATTACCGAAGGAACTGATGACGTGGACGGATTGGTCGGCATTGAACTTGTGAAGGTATTCTGAGAAAGACTTTACGATAACGCATCATTTTTTTCTCTGCCAATCCTTCTAGTGCGCCTCATTCCAGTTTTTCCCCGTCGCCATGTGCACCACCACCGGCACCTTGAGCGGAAACCCTTCCTCCATTTCATGCCGGACCAACGATTTTAATATTTCTTCCTCATTACGCGGATATTCAAAAACCAATTCGTCATGCACTTGCATGATCATTTTCGATTTCAATTTATTCTTCCTGATTTTTTCATGCAAACGGATCATCGCCAGTTTGATGAGGTCGGCGGCACTGCCCTGTACCGGCGAATTGATCGCCACCCGCTCGGCGGCTTCCCGCACCTGACGATTCTTGCTGTTGAGGTCGGGCAGGTAACGCCGCCGGTTCATCAAGGTCGTGGTGTAACCTTTCCGGCGCGCATCCTCAATGGTGCTCTCCATAAAGGTTTTGACGTTTTTATACAAATCAAAATATTGGTCAATAAAAATCTTGGCATCCTTCGGAGAAATTTTCAACTGCCGCGACAACCCGAAGGCACTCAGGCCGTACACGATCCCAAAGTTGACCGCCTTGGCCATGCGCCGCCCTTCTTCATCCACCGCGTCCAGCGCCTGCCCGAAAATTTCGGCGGCGGTGCGGGTGTGGATGTCCTCACCTTTTTTAAACGCCCGCGTCAACGCCGGGTCTTCTGAAAGGTGCGCCAGGATTCGGAGCTCGATCTGCGAATAGTCCGCCGACAGCAATAGAACACCCTCCCCTTCGGCGATGAACGCCTTGCGGATTTCTTTGCCCAGCTCCGAGCGGATGGGAATGTTCTGCAAGTTGGGATCGCTACTGCTCAACCGCCCGGTCGCCGCGACGGTCTGGTTGTAGGACGTGTGCACCCGCCCGGTTTTTTTGTTGACCGCCAGCGGCAGGGCGTCGACATAAGTCGATTTCAACTTGGACAGTTGGCGGAAGCTCAGAATTTTTTCAGGAAGCGCATGTTCATCGGCCAACGCCTCCAGCACGTTCACATCCGTGGAATAACCAGTCTTGGTTTTCTTGATGACGCGCAGTTGCAGTTTCTCGAACAGAATGACCGACAGCTGTTTGGGCGAATTGATGTTGAACGGTTCCCCGGCGAGCGCGTGAATCTCCCCTTCCAGCTTTTTTAAATCCTGGTCAATTTGGCGGGACAACTTAGCGAGATGTTTCACATCGATTTTGACACCCGCCATCTCCATATTCGCCAGCACCTCGATCAGCGGCAGTTCGATTTCCCGGTACAGCGCCGCCGCTTCCGCGTCCAGCAAAGCCCTCAGCGTTTGCGTCAACTGCCAGGTGACGTCGGCATCCTCGGCGGCATACTCCGTGGCTGGCTCGATCGCCACTTCATCGAACCCGATCTGCTTCGCCCCCTTGCCCGCCACTTCATCATAGTGAATGGTCTTGCGCCCCAGGTACTCCATCGCCAAATCGTCCATGTTGTGATTGCGCTTGGACGGATTGAGCACGTAAGACGCCAGCATGGAATCGAACTCGATGCCGGCAAGTTGCACACCTTCACTGGCGAAGACGATCAGATCGTATTTTATATTTTGTCCGCACTTTGTTATCTGCGCGTCTTCCAGCAGAGGTTTTAGTTTCGCCAGCGCTAATTTTTTATCCAACTGCTCCGGCACGCCGAGGTAGTTGTGGGCCACCGGCAGATAGGCCGCCTCGCCCGTCTCGCAAGAAAACGAAATGCCGACCATGGCGGCCTGCATGGGATGCTTGCTGGTGGTTTCCAGATCCACCGCGAACTGGCCCGCCGATTTCAATTTTTTGATCCACCGGTCCAGCGATTTTTCATCCAGCACGGTTTCGTAATGCGTCTCCACCGGTTGCACCGGGGCAGATTTTTCGGGTGCCGTTTCAGTACCCTCGCTCGGCGCGTTCGGCGAAGGCGCCTCGCCCACCGCAGGTGCGCTCTCAAGTTTTTCCAGCAGTCTGGAAAAATCCAGTTGAGTGAACATCTTCTTCAACGCAGTCGGATCGGCCGCCCTCACTTTCAAATCCTCAATCTTGCAATCGAGCGGCACTTGCCGGTCAATCGTCACCAGCTCGCGGCTCAACAAAGCCTGCTCTTTATCCTGCACCAGCTTTTCGTGGAGCTTCTTTTTCTCGACCTCATCGACCCGCTCATACAACTCGGCAATCGAGCTGTACTTCTGGATCAACTCGGTAGCCGTCTTGGGTCCCACCCCCTTCACCCCGGGAATGTTGTCGCTGGCGTCGCCCATCAAGCCCATCACTTCGATCACCTTGTCCGGCAGAACGCCGAACTTTTCCACCACGTCCGGCTCCTCGAAGCGCTTGCCCTTCATCGTGTCCAGCATGTGAACCATGGGGGTGATCAACTGCATCATGTCCTTGTCGCCGCTGACGATGGTCACCGCGAGGCCCGCCGCTTCGCCCTGCCCCGCCAGAGTGCCGATGATGTCGTCCGCCTCGAACCCCGGTTTCCTCAAGCTGACGATGTTGAACGCTTTCACAAGAGGCTCGAAATAAGGAAACTGTTCCGCCAGTTCTTCCGGCGGCGTATCGCGGTTGGCTTTGTATTCGGGAAACATTTTGTGACGGAAGGTTGGCTCTTTGCTGTCGAACACCACCGCCAGGTAATCCGGCGCCTCCTCGCGCACCACCTTGATGAGCATGGTGGTGAACCCATAAAGCGCGTTGGTGGGCAGGCCGTCCGAGTTGGAAAGGGATTGCTTGATGCCGTAAAACGCCCGGAAGATGTACGACGACCCGTCGATCAGGTAAAGTTTTTCTTTTTTGGACATAGGAGGGATTTAACCACAGATGCCTGTCCTGAGCAATGTCGAAGGGGGACCCGTTTCACCACAGATGGACACGGATAAAATAACTCCCCTCCTTTGCAAGGAGGGGCCGAGGGTGGTTGATAGTCCCCCTTCTCCGAAGGAGGTTAGGGGGGACTTATCGGTGTCCATCTGTGTTCATCTGTGGCTAAATCCCCCACCCCTCCTGCATCCTCCCCTTGGTAAGGGGAGGAATATTTTATTCGCCCCGCGCGGAGCGGTCTGTGTTCATCTGTGGCTAATTATGTTAAAATCGTTCGGTGTAAATTTGAAAACCTTTTGAAATTAAAGTCTTTAAACTAATCGAATGCAACCTTTAAAAGCGTCGTCAAAAGCCCAGGAAAAGCGCATCATCGAGGCGGCCCGGCGGGTCCTCAAGATCGAAAGCGATGCGGTATCAGCGTTGATCGACCGCATCGACCAGAATTTCGTCGCAGTGGTGAATTTATTGGACGCCTGCCAGAGCCACATCGTGGTCACGGGCATGGGCAAATCGGGGTTGGTGGGGAGCAAAATTGCCGCCACTTTTTCCAGCATCGGCCTGCCGGCGGTGTTTCTGCACGCGGCGGAAGCGAGCCACGGCGATCTGGGCATCATCGCGCGCGGCGACATCGTACTGATATTGTCAAACAGCGGCGAGACCGAGGAGTTGTTGAAACTTCTGCCGACCTTCAACCGTTTGAAATGCACGTTGATCGCCATGACCGGCAACCCGGACTCAACGTTGGGACGCCGCGCACAATATGTGTTGGATGTCAGCGTCAGCGAGGAAGCCTGCGCGCTTAATATTGTGCCGACCGCCAGCACCACGGCGGCCATCGCCATGGGCGATACGTTGGCACTGGCGTTGCTCGAAAAACGCGGCTTCAAACCGGAGGATTTCGCGCAGTATCATCCCGGCGGCAGTCTCGGACGCAAACTGCTCACCACCATCGGCGACCTGATGCACACCGGCAAGGATGTGCCCATGGTTCCTGAGAGCGCCGACATTTACAGCGTGCTCACTGAGATGAGCGGCAAGAGAATGGGGACCGCCATTGTGGTCGACCGTAAGAACTGCATTCGCGGCATCATCACCGACGGCGATCTGCGGCGGTTGATGGAATCCAAAAAAGATTTTTCTGCGATGAAGGCTGTGGACCTGATGCACGCCGGTCCACGCACCATTGGCTCGGACGACATGGCGACCAAAGCCTTGCAGATGATGGAGGAGTTTTCGATCACCAGCGTCATTGTATCCGACGACGGTAAAAGCATAGAAGGCATCATCCACTTGCACGATCTGCTGAAAGCAGGCATAGCCTGACAGACACAGTCTAATCGGCATCGCCTGATATCCAACCTCCCCCCGAAAGATATTGAATCCGGCGGACAAATAGCTTATCTAATAGGAATATACAAACTGCAAAATCTATTTAACGGAACAAATTTATGACGGGCGACGAAATCAGACAAAAGTTTCTGGCGTTTTTTAAGGAGCGCGGCCACACGGTGGTGGCCAGCGATTCGCTGGTGCCGAGGAACGACCCCACGCTGATGTTCACCAACGCCGGCATGGTCCAGTTCAAAAACGTGTTTCTGGGTCAGGAAAAACGCGACTACACTCGCGCCGTCTCGGTGCAAAAATGCGTGCGCGCCGGCGGCAAGCACAACGATTTGGAAATGGTCGGGCGCACCGCGCGCCACCACACCTTCTTCGAAATGCTCGGCAACTTTTCGTTCGGCGACTATTTCAAAAAGGAAGCCATCCAATACGCCTGGGAGTTTCTCACCGAAACCGTAAAACTCCCCAGGGACAAGCTGTACGTCTCCGTCTTTAAAGACGACGAAGACGCCTACGCCCTCTGGAAAAACGACATCGGCTTGAGTGAAGACCGGATTTTCCGGTTGGGAGAAGCAGACAATTTCTGGGCCATGGGGCCCACCGGCCCGTGCGGTCCCTGTTCGGAAATCTACATCGACCAGGGCGAAGCATTGGGATGCGGCAAGCCGACCTGCACCGTCGGGTGCGACTGCGACCGCTACCTCGAAATCTGGAACCTGGTGTTCATGCAATACGACCGCGACGACGCGGGCAAGATGCACCCGCTCCCCAAACCCTGCATCGACACCGGCATGGGGTTGGAGCGCCTGGTGGCCGTCCTGCAACACCAGCCCAGCAACTACGCCTGCGACCTGTTGATGAGTATCATCGAACACGTCAGCAAGATCACCGGCAAACCGCACGATCAAAATGCGGAAACGGATGTCTCACTCCGCGTGATCGCCGATCACGCGCGCGCCGTCACGTTCCTCATCAACGACGGCGTTCTGCCTTCCAACGAAGGCCGCGGCTATGTACTGCGCAGAATCCTGCGCCGCGCCCTGCGCCACGGCATACTGCTCAATCAGAAGGAACCGTTTTTCCACGAGATCACCGACGACGTTATTGCGAAATTTCAGACGGTGTACCCCGACCTGGCCGACAACCGCGATTTCATCCAAAACGTGGTGGTCAATGAAGAGGAAAATTTCAACAACACCCTCACCTTCGGCACCCAGCGCCTCAATGAGATATTAGAGAAGATGCAAAAGGGCCAGCAGACCGTGATTCCCGGGAAGGAAATTTTCAAACTGTACGATACGTTCGGGTTCCCCGTGGACCTGGTGGAGGAAACCGCGAAGGACACGCACTTCACGCTGGACATGGAGGGCTTCAACAAAGCCATGCAGGAACAAAAAGAAAAAGCCGCGGCCTCGTGGAAAGGGTCCGGCGAAAGCGAAGTCGCGCCGGTGTACAACCAGGTGCTCCAGGAAAGCGGCGCGACCGTATTCAAAGGTTACAGTGACCTTCAAGGCCAAGGCAAAGTTTTAACCCTGCTCAAAAATAATCAGCCGGTGTCTGCGCTCAACGAGGGCGATAAAGGGGTGGTGGTGCTGGATCAAACTCCGTTTTACGGCGAGTCCGGCGGGCAGGTGGGCGACACCGGCCGCGGGCACAACGATCACGTTCAATTGCAGGTACTGAAGGCCGCCAAACCGGTCGCCAACCTGGTGGCGCATCACGTAAAAATTCTGCGCGGGCCGCTTAAAAAAGGGGACCGCCTGACGCTGGAAGTCGATCCGCAAATCCGCAACGCGACCGCGCTCAACCATTCCGCCACCCACTTACTGCATGCCGCCTTGAAGGAAGTGCTGGGCAACCACGTCAAACAGGCCGGGTCATTGGTCGCGCCCGACCGCCTGCGATTCGACTACACGCACTTCTCGCCGCTCAGCGACCGCGATAAAGAACGGCTGGAATCACTGGTCAACGATAAAATCCGCGAGAACATCCCCGTGGAAACACGGGAGTTGCCCATCGAGGAGGCATTGCAGGAAGGCGCCATGGCGCTGTTCGGCGAAAAGTACGGCGACTCGGTGCGGGTCGTCTCGGTCTCCGGATTCAGCAAAGAGTTGTGCGGCGGCACCCATGTGACCGCCACCGGCGATATTGGATTTTTCAAAATCACTGCGGAAGGCGGCATCGCCTCCGGTGTGCGGCGCATCGAAGCGGTGACCGGGCCGAAAGCCTACCAGCGGGTGCAAACGGAGTTCAACCGCATGGCGCAGATACGCGCCTTGCTGAAAGCTCAGCCGGATGAAGAAATCAACCGGGTGAAGAAACTCGTGGAAAAGAATAAGGCAATGGAAAAAGAAATCTCCGCTCTCAAGGAAAAATTAGTGAGCGGCAAAGGCGGGGCGGACCTGGCGGCGGACACACAAACCATTGACGGAGTGACCGTGCTGATCAAAAAGCTGGAAGGCGTCGATGTCAAAACCCTGCGCACCTTCATCGACAACGCCAAAAATCAAATGAAGTCGGGGATCGTGGTGGCGGGCGCGGCGGAAAACGGCAAAGTGATTCTGGCGGCGGGCGTTACCAAAGATTTAACCGACCGCTATCACGCTGGCAACCTGCTCAAGGGAGTGGCGGCGATTGTCGGCGGCAAGGGCGGCGGCCGGCCCGACATGGCGCAAGCCGGCGGCACCCAGCCCGAAAAACTCGAAGAAGCTCTGCAAGCCGTCCCCGCCCTGCTCAAAAATTGACCTAAAAAACCCAAATAACCGTTGCCATCCATGAGTGCCTCCTATAATCTTGGAGGCATTCCATAAGCTTTGCCGACCCAGCATCCGCATCCGGTTGGGACCGCCTACACAAAGGATTTTTGATGAAGCAAAAGATGAAGCAAAAGATGAAGCACAAGAAGAAAGAAGAACTCGATGGGAAATGGAAAAAAGTCGCGACCCAGGCTGTCACTCAGGACGACTTTAAATGGAAACTGAAGGAAAACCCGATAGAAGAGTTGAAAAAGTTTGACCTCCACGTTCCGGAAGGCGTGGAAGTAAAAATCGGAACGGGAGGGATATTCACTCTAGTGCCTCCACCGGACGTTTCCGATGAGATCACCGACGAAATTCAGTGGTGGCGCTGGCGGTTGGACATGATCGCGGAGTTTGGCCGAGCGGAAAAAGAAGCTGGCGTAAATCTTACCGCACCCGAATCCGAAGAGGGCGTATAAAATTCCATTGCCAGACAAAAAAATCACGCGCCCGTAGCTCAGCTGGATAGAGTGGCGGATTCCGGTTCCGTAGGTCGGAGGTTCGAATCCTCTCGGGCGTACCATTTAGGAAAAGGGTTTATGGGATTCTCCTATAAACCCTTTTTCTTTGTGTAGGCATGAAGAAGAAGTGCCCGACCTGCCGAACGGAGTGTGATCTGTCTGCGACAATATGCGACTGCTGTGACTATGAGTTTCCCCACAGAGGAAGTTCTCAGTTTAAGTCTTGTGCTATCTGCGGAGCATTAAACCCCAGTGGCGCCACAAGCTGTCACGCATGTGGAACCTCATTCGGTATATGTTTTTCGCTGACCCTAGATGAGGCTCTTCGGACCGGTGCCATTGTCCGTGGCATGGACATCGAAGAAATTGATGTGAAAGAAGGTGAGCGAATCGCACAACCGGTTCGTGATAAAGTTCTCATGTCTGGCGACAGCACCCTTGTTCGGATTATCAGGACATTGCCTGACGAGAGTTTCGCCCGCCTCAAGGATATTCTCTCGTCATCAAATTGATGTCGTGATAAAGATCAAAGCGAGCACAGGGGGTTTAATTTTTACTGCTTTCTTGGCTTGCGCGGTTCTCAGGGCCAATATATATCCGCTATATGGCCACTTTCATTCACCACAGATGGCCGAAATGTTTTGAGAGCGTTACACTTAATTAGAAAGCTGTTACTAATATAGAGGCTAGATCAGTTCCAGATAAAATTTTTCAGTTATTAAAAGGAAAGATCGTTATGGCTCAACAAAGCAAGAAAATTAAATGTCCAAACTGCGAACAAGAAATTGATGTAAATGACATCCTGTATCAACAAGTAGATGAGGAGATAAGGAAAAAATATAGAGATGAGCTAAAAAATGAAAAAAATAAATACCAGAGGCAATTAGATTCATTAAGCGAAGAGAAGGAACAGTTTAAAAAGGAAAAAGAACAGCAAAACCAGAAGGTAGCAGAAGCCATCAAGAAAGGGATAAAAAACGAAGAAAAACAACTTCGAATGAAAATAAAAACTGAGATTCAAGAAGAACAATCGGATATGGTTAAAATTCTAAAAGAGGACCTGTCTGAGAAATCCTCACAATTAAAAGAATTTAACAAGGCGAAATCGACAATAGAGCGATTAAAGAGAGAAAAAGATGAACTAAGAGACTCGATTGAGGCAGAATCTCAAAAAAAATTTAGTGAAATAATTGTAAAAGAAAAGGAAAGAATACGTAAAAATGAGGAAGAAAAATCACAGCTGAAGCTATTAGAAAAAGAAAATCTTATTGAACAACTGAGTACTAAACTTAAAGAGGCCCAAAGAAAAGTAGATCAAGGTTCTATGCAGGTACAAGGTGAGGTTCTGGAACTTGCCATTGAAGGATGGCTTAGGGACAAATTTCCGTTAGATAATATTGAAGAAATAAAAAAGGGAGCCAAAGGTGCCGATATTTTGCAAATAGTTAACACAAGGGACAAGCAAAATTGCGGAACGATATATTACGAAAGTAAAAGAACCAAGGGGTTTCAGCCGGCATGGATAGAGAAATTTAAGAATGATATTAGAGAGAAAAAAGCATCTATTGGGGTCTTGATTACAGAAACAATGCCTGCCGATATGGAAAGAATGGGATTAAGGGATGGTGTTTGGATTTGTACTTTTGAGGAATTCAAAGGCCTATGTTTGGTCCTAAGGCAATCAATAATTCAGGTAAGCAATGCAATCACAGCTCAAGAAAATAAAGGTGAAAAAACGGTCATGCTTTATAACTTTCTTACCGGAATGGAATTTCATCAACAAGTAGAAGGAGTTGTTGAGGGCTTTACACAAATGCGTTCAGATCTTGATTCGGAAAAACGAGCCGTGATGGGAAATTGGAAGAAAAGGGAAAAGCAGATTGAGAAGGTAGTATTGAATACTATCAACATGTATAGCTCTATCAGGGGAATTGCGGGAAATGCTGTACAGTCTGTACCACTACTCGAAATGTTTCCAGGGGAAGATGAAGGGGGAAATACCGAATAGGGCTAATATGTAGTAGTTAGGATTTGATCGTGCAGTTTGTGATGATGTAAAATGAATCGTTGAGTAATTGGGTGGAAGTTAGGCTTAACCTGTGGTCAAGAAGATGTTTGACCACTTTACAATTGGCTATGTGCTTACCTGACCATGGACTAATTCCAATAACAGATCTTGAGCTTTAATTAGGTTATCGTAAAGCTGCCCAGCATCACTATTTGCCTCTCTTGAAACGTTATCATAATCTGATTAAACTTTATTAAATCCGCAGGCGATATAAATGGGCCCCGCCCATTTGGAAGAGGTTCCTTGAGACACTACTGGTTAAAATATTTCGATTATTTTCTTGATATAAAGAGGAAAGAATACGATCGCCGTCCCTTCACCCCCTATCCTCATTACCTCCAATCCTTTTTCTCTTCACAGGGCGGGAAATTGTGCGCTGATCCGGAAATTGCCAGCCGGGTTCCAAGCGTGTTGGAGGGGTTGCAGCGTTTTTTAACCGAACTCGGTGATTCGCCGGGACCGATACCTCTAGATGAATATCGAAATAAAAAAAATCAGTTCATCCAGGAAAATTGCGGGGGCAATGAAATTTTGTATGCGGTCGCCTGGAATGAAGCGGTTCCCAACCCTGAGTTCCGTCGGTTGGTCTTCCAGGCGAAAATTGGGCGAGGTTATGAAAAACCACGCAAGCGCTCCAGAGTGCTTGTCGATCGACACAGTGTTTTCCCCGGCTTGCTGGAAAAGAAAATCGTAGTCGATTTGCCCAACAATAAATTGCTTTTTCTCCCGGAAAACCTGGAAGGCAGAACCATTCTTTCCGTTCTGCGGCACGGGGCATCGAAAGGAAACTCGGCGGGTTACAAAATCGGCTCTCTGTACCGCAATTATTTATCGCGGCCCCGGGGTTTTGACCGGGCAAAACGGGTCGGGGGAGAATTCGGCAAGATGATTCGTCACGCCAAGTTGGCGGTGGAGCTGAAAACCTCGGTCGCTTATCTTAAAACCCAGAATCAGCCCGTTTATGTCAGCCGATCCCCCAATACCAGGCAACTGGCCGGAGTCATCCGTTCCGTGTTGCAAAACCAGGGCGGGTACCGGGATCGGAGTCCCATGGTTTATCACGATTCGCTGGATTCCCAAAGTTTTGGCCTCCTGACGGGCGAATCCAAGGAACAGGAACTGAGGCAATTGTGCCGGTGTTTTAAACTGTCGGAACAGGATGCCAAAAAGGTTCTGAAAGATCCTCTTTTTTGCTATCCCGGAGGAGAAACCTTTTATGAAAATTATCTTTCTACAATACAGGGAGTCCACGACATTGCCGAAACCCACCTAGGCTCGCACGTTTCCCTGTTCACACATTCCAGTATGATGAGAGCCTTGATGATTTACCTGGACATGCGTCCGTTTGTGGAAGCGTACAACGAATATATGACCTACCAGGAGGGGCAGGATAACGTCATCCTTCTGATTTACGAAGAAGGGACGTTCAGCAGTTACTCCTGTGCCGTTGGCCTCTCCAAGGAAGAGCAACAGGCCCGTGAACAAGAGGAGAAGGAAAGAAAAGACGAGGAAGACCACTTGCGCAGCATCATTGAGATCTCGCGTTCCGAAGTCAACCGGATTGCCCTGATCACCTCGGGAGGGGACTCGCCGGGGATGAACGCCGTCTTGAAAAGTTTTATAGAAAAATGCCTGTCGTTGGGGGTGAAGCCTTATATTTTTAAGAAGGGTATCGAAGGCGTGTTTAAAAATGACGGCCAAGAATATACCGAAGAGGCCCAGAGACGGTTGCTGGCGTCACCCGGAAGCGTGATTCAATGCAACAAGCGCTTTCGGATCATCGAGCAGGAAGGGGCGGAATATGAAGCCATCAGAAACCTCAGAAAAAATAAATGCGATGCCTTGATCATTCTCGGTGGGGATGGATCGGTCCGGTTGAGCAATAAACTGTTCCGGGCCGGGTATCCAGTGGTCGCCCTACCCGGAACCGTTGACAACGACCTGCCAGTGTATTGCCTGGGTTTTGATTCGGCCCTGAACGCTACCATCGGACTTATCCAAATGCTGGAATGGACCAGCCGGTCCATGGAACGGGTGCATTTAGCTGAAGTCTATGGCGCCGGGTCCGGACATTTCGCCCTTTCACTGGCGCATGCGGTTAATCCCCAAGCCGTCCTGGTGAATGAGATGAAAGAGATCGGAATCAATATAGATGAGTTCATCGATAATTATTTATTAGATAAGCTGACTCTCAGTCTCAAAATGCCGGACAAAAGCCATATCGTGATTGTCAGTGAAATGGTAAAGCACGGTTACATGATCGATCCCAAAGGAGGGGTTAGCGGCTTGAGTAAAGCCCTGGAGTCGAAACTGCGCAAAAGGGGATTGGAGGTAGAAGTCCGGGAAAGTATATTCGCTCATTTACAAAGAGGGGCTCCTGTGGGACGGTTGGACCGGGAATATGGACAGGATCTGGGACGCGAAGCGGTACTTCGAATTAAAACCGATATTGGAAAATTTGCCGGAAAATTATTGGGAAAGGAGTACCCCAGCAGTGACCTGTGGGTCGCCTTCTCCTTCAACAATTTGCCCAAACGGCAATTTCGCTGGGATATATATAATGAGATCAATAAACCCCTTGTCAAAAAATGGAACGAAAGTGATCCGCCTTCTTGAGTTGTTCCACTTTTTATGTTGAAGTTGCTTCCCTGCCGCACACGCAAGATGCCGGGCAAGGCCCGGAGCAAACCGGCTAATTGATATGAAAGGGTTTAGTCGAAATATTTAGGCCAATTTCAATCAAGGCTTGGATGCTGTACATATTGGAAAGGACGATCCGCTCAAGCGGGACTTCCTCGCGGTTACCGCCGTTCTTCTTCTCCGCCATCAGATGACTCCTTTATTTCTGGAACCTCAATCAAGGCACTATTTTTATTAACACTCCACGCGGAAATCTGGTTGGCGGAAAACATAGTAATTGCCATCGCACATATAAACAGTAGTGAAAAATTAAGCACTGACAGGTCAAATAACATAGCGGTATACAAAGGCAATAACACAGCTGGCACTGCAAGAAACCCTCCAAAAACAACTTGAATTAAGATATTCAAAAAGGGTTTATTAAGAAAACGAAACTTTTGCCATTGGAGTTTGAATAAAACCTTGCAAGAAGGGCATTTTACCTTGTTGGTGCCCGATAAATCCCTCCACACACACCATCTAAAATATCCTGCCGCATGATCACATTTAGGACATGAAATTTTTTCTGTCATCGGGTGACCTCCTTTTTATCGGTGAAACATCAATAAAGATTTCTTTCTCGAACCCACACCCCAGGCAATAATAGCTTCGATAATATCACCTGCTTTTCTTCGCCAATTCATAAAACACTCCAGCCTCTTTAATCATCCGAGCTAGTATCTCGTCATCCATATCATCTGGAGGTATATCCTTCGGGTTCAGGCAAACGCCTTTATATTCACCTTGCTCGGTTTTAAACAGCTTGAAGGTGATGCCATTGATGCTCGTAGCAGTCTGTTGTTCTAAATTTATTTCGTAGGAACCCATATTTATTTAGCCATTCTTTGCGGCGCATATTGGGCAGGTTGTTTGGCTAAGGAAGTTGATTGGTCAATACTTTTTGTGCCGGATCTTGCCGATAGAAATCATGTAAAACCTGATAAAGTTTTAGATGATAGTGTTTCATGTTTTCGGGTTTACTAAAAAAATATTCAGTCACCACCGCGAAAAATTCAGTTTCATTCGTTGCTGCATAACTGTCAAAAAAAGTAGGCTTGCCGTGTTTTACCTTGTCACATAGTTCTAGATACTCTTTGGAACATACTTCACTCCACCGCTGATATTCC
>SMVA01428158.1_pt1 | contig 18747 bp, 18 predicted proteins | sample 2456451 | NCBI WGS metagenome assembly SMVA01 (sample SAMN11095933, study PRJNA526329) | marine sediment metagenome | biome: Marine sediment; feature: Surficial sediment; material: Deep marine sediment; isolation source: Hadal surficial sediment | place: Pacific Ocean | collected 2014-05 | depth...
ATATTCGGTTCAGTGCCATATACAAACTCGGTGGAAGAATATCTTTCATCCCAAAATTTGCCGCCGAATTTATTCATTGATTTATCTTTCATATTTTATGATTATGATAACAAATTTATAAATATTAAAATCTATATTGAAGTATGGATATTTAACTTAAGTATTTTTAAAGAAAAATTATGTTAATAGATATAGCAACTGCATCTCCACCGTTTGAAGTAGAGCAAACTAAAGCTGCCGAAGAACTGAAAAACAGAATGGGCGAAGAGGGAGCAACATCAAGATTGATTGATATGGCTGCAAGGTATTCCGGAATTGATAAACGTTACATAGTAGTACCAGATGCTGAAGCGCAAAATGACAATAAGTTTTTTACAAACGATGATGGTAAACACTTTAACCCCGATACGAAGTCGAGGATGGATTTATATGAAGAGTGGTCTGTTAAATTAACAAGTGAAGCAGTTGAAAAATTATTAACTAAAAATAAAATTAATCCTAAAGATGTTAACCGGTTGATAACGATATCCTGCACAGGATTTTTCGCTCCGGGAATAGATTATCATCTTATCAATCGTTTTAATTTTCCCAAATCAATAAAAAGAACGCACATAGGTTTTATGGGCTGCGCTGCTGCTTTGGTAGGTGTGAATTCTGTTTGGGAAGCTCTCAGTGTGCAAAATGGAGATTCAGCAACAACCTTGCTTGTTTCAGTTGAAATATGCAGTCTTCATCTTCAAACAAAAGCTACGAGAGATAATATTCTTGCAAACATGATTTTTGCGGATGGGGCAGCTGCTGCAATTTTTAGAAATAATAAAAACCCGGAGAACAAACATCAATTTAGAATTATTGCTACGCATTCAATTTTATTTGAAAACTCTGCCGAATTTATGGGATGGAAGATTGGTAATTTTGGATTTGAAATGATGCTCTCATCAAAACTACCGAATATAATTTTGGAAACCGCCGCACCAAATGTAATTAATATTCTAAATAAGGAAGGTGTTGAAAAAAATGATATTAAACATTGGGCTTTGCATCCAGGTGGAAGAGCAATTCTTGATTCACTTCAAAAAGGTTTGCAATTAAGTGATGAACAATTGATTCCTTCGCGCGAAGTGTTACGCAATTACGGTAACATGTCATCCGCATCAATTCTTTTTGTGCTGAAAGAAATTATTCACAACAAAAAATTGAACAAAGGAGAATATTGCTGCGCAATAGCATTCGGACCCGGACTCACAATGGAAGTAGTTTTGTTTAGGGCTGAGTGATGTTTCTTAAGAGAAGTTACGAAAAAGAAATAATGGATGACTTCTCCATCAATGATGACCGAATTGACAAAGCGCTGGATGAATTGAAAATTGTGAATAGATTTTTAGGGGGAAGAAATACTTCCATTGCAGGATTCAAATATCTGTTGAACGAAAGAACGAAAGGACCGCTGAATGTTTTGGATATTGGCTCAGGCGCCTCTGATATTTTTCATAAACCAATCAAAAAATTGAGTGATCTAAAAGTTTATTCTCTGGATCGGAATAAGAAAGTTTGCGGTATTCTAAAAAACACAGGTAATAAAAGAGCTATATTCGGTGATGCTCTTCATCTCCCGTTCAAGAAAAATTCTTTTTCGGTTGTTCACGCCTCACTTTTTTTGCATCATTTTAATGAAGAAGAAATAATAAGAATTGTAAAAGATTCTCTTTCAGTAGCAAATGATGGAATGATCATAAATGATTTAAGGCGTTCTGTTTTTGCTTTGGCAGGAATAAAGTTTTTAACTTTTCTTTTCTCCAATAGTATATTGGTCAAAAATGATGCACCGCTTTCTGTTAAGCGAGGATTTTCAAAGTTAGAAATAAAAAACATTCTTCAAAAAATGAATATCAATAATTTTAAAATAAAACGTAAATGGGCATTCAGGTGGTTAATAATTATATCTAAAAAGCAAAATTGAATAAGATTTATAAACATAATGTTGCAATAATAGGCGGTGGACCTGCAGGTGCAATGGCGGCAATTTATCTTTCTAAATATGACATTGATACGTGCATTATTGAGAAGAACAAATTTCCGAGAGAAATTCTTTGTGGTGAGTTTTTATCGTGCGAAGTAACAGAGGCTTTAACAAATTTAAATCTCTTTGATGAATTTTTGAAATTAAGTCCTGTGAAAATCAAAAGGTTTAAATGCTATGATGAAGCAAAGACAAAGCTTTCGATAACATTGACCTTTCCGGCATACTCAATCAAGAGATCGATTTTTGATACATTTCTTTTAAATAAAGCGGCAGAAATGGGAACAAAAATATATCAACCTGCTAAATTACAATCGATCAAAAAAGATGGTGATAAATATTTACTAAAATTTAAGGATTCAAATAATATTGAATCCATTATAAAATCTAATTTTGTAATAGCTGCCTACGGAAAGCAAAATATAATCGATAGGATACTGAAGAGAGATTTTATTTCGAAACAGGGTAATTATTATGGTGTAAAATTTCATCTGCCAAGTGATGTCTTTTTAGAGAATCCCCCAAATGATATAAGTATATATTTTGGCAGGGAGATTTATTGCGGACTGAACAGAGTCTCAGCAGATCAAACAACACTATGTTTTTTGGAAAAAAGAACAAATCATAATAAATCAGCAAGGCATCGGTTAATAGAATTGACAAATGAAAATGAATACTTCGGCAATCTTTTTAATAATAATTTTAGAGATATTATTTACGATCTTCCTATTTATGGTACTGGCAGCATATATTTTGGTAAAAGAAATGTTGTTGAAAACGGGATCTTTATGATTGGTGATGCTGCAGGAGTAATTGCACCTTTAACTGGTGATGGAATAGGGATGGCATTCCAATCGGCAGAACTTATCTCTCGCTTATTAAAAGATCATTTAAACAGCAAAATTAATATTATTGATTTAAGGAGATTTTACATCAATGAATGGCAGTTGTTATTTTCTAAAAGAGTCAGGATTGCTTCATTAATACAAAATGTAGTTATGCAAAATGGGTTGCGAAAATTTGGGTTAAAAGTTATAAAACCGTTCCCGTTGATACTCCGTAACTTAACCGGACTATCGCGAAGTTTAACTGAACTGCATAAATATGATTATATTTGATATTAAAAATCATTAACTACTTTTATATCAATCATGACTTTTAAAAATATTGATAAATTTATTGTTGTTGGCGACAGGCTGCTTATTAAACCACAGGTTGATTCTGAAAAGACCAGCAGCGGTTTATATTTGCCTGCAGGAGTGAAGGAAAAGGAAAAAGTTCAAAGTGGATATATTATAAAAGCGGGTCCCGGTTTTGCAACATATTCACAAGAGGAAGACGAACCTTGGAAGGAATCTTCTGAACAAGTAAAGTACATTCCACTCCAGGCAGAAGAAGGTGACCTTGCTATTTTCTTAAGGAAAGAGGCGATAGAAATTGAATTCGATAGTGAGAAATTTTTGATAGTACCACAATCTGCAATTTTATTGCTCATTCGTGAAGACGATCTAGATGTTTAGCAGATTTTAGAGGAGTATTTTTTTTCTCTGAAAAATTTATGTTTGCAAATAGAGAATTACTGTACATTCCACAAAAAATTATCTCACCTAAATCATAATTATTACAAATTATATTAATAGTGCTTCATTCTTTTGGTTATTATTTCAAAATAATTAAGCTATTAATCATGCTGGTTATCATTTTTTTATGGAAATTAAATGAAAATAATTTCTAAGTTAATTATCTTTCTGAGATAGCTTTTCAACCCCGTTTAATTTATAGAAAATACATATCCACACAATTAACAATTATTCTGATTTAATAGAAGCATTTGTAACAATGCTGAGAGGCAAAGATCATAGATAATATGTGGTATTATAATTGTTAGAGTGATAACTTATTACAGCTTTTAATTTTTCATATGTACTACAAAAAATCTTAAAAAGTAAAGTGAGGAAATTCATTTTGAGTAAATTATCTCTATTATTAGTATTTATGCTCTTGTCAATATTATGGCAGTGCTCAGAAAATAGCACTACTGAGTCTGTTTCGGTAGATGGTGGTGAAGGTTTAATCAGGTTATTATTAGTCGACTCACCCGCAATGTTGGATTCAGTAGTAATTTGTATCTCTAGCGTAGAAGTTCATAAAGTTGGTTCAGATAGCACTAATGGAAGTTGGACTGTGCTTAACGATTCGTTAAGGTATTTTGATCTTTTACAGCTGCGTAACGGTGCGAGCGCAGTACTCGGCGATACTGCTCTTTCAGCAGGCAAGTATACCCAAATCCGATTAATTGTTGAAGATGGTAGCTATGTAGTTGATGAGGGAGTAAAACATAATTTGATAATCCCAAGTGGATCCCAATCAGGAATAAAACTGAATCATTCATTTGATATTGAAGCTGGCAAGCTTTACGAGTTTTATTTGGACTTCAATGTTGATAAATCAATAATAGTTACCGGCAACGGTCAATACAAAATGAAACCTGTTATACGAGTCGTCCCATTTGCTATTTCAGGCTCAATTTCAGGACAGGTGCTTCCTTTAGATTCTGACCCCACTATCCGGGCATTAGCTGGTTCGGATACTGTTTCAACTTTTACTGATGCAAATGGATTGTTTAAGCTTATGGCATTGTTGGAAGGGATATATGATGTGCATATTGTTCCTGCAGATACAATAATATATAAAGACACAACTATAACAGGAGTATATGTTATAGCTAATCAAGATACTGATATTGGAACGATTACACTTTCAACCAGGTAAGTTCAAATTAATATAACTGCTTATCTGCTTAGAACAAGTCGTGAAAATTTATAACTTTGTGTATGGTTAGTAATGAACGTTTATCTGTCAACTTATTGAGAAAAGCTGTTCTATCGCCTAATACAGCAGGCAGTAGCTACCTCATCGGTGCCATTAAATGAAATAGTGAACTGATACAAGAATACTTGTCTAAAGCAGATAAGCAGTTTAAAAAAATAAATTAATTTCCCAAAACTGCTTATTAAGATTTATTGGGAAGCATTGCTTCCCCATATAAAATTTTAAAACCAATATCTAACTCCAATTCCTCCACCAATATCAAAATCGGTGGATGGAGTTAAATCAAGGATTGGTACAATTTCTAAGAAAATATCTACTGGAGCTTCAGAAAACATATAGTCTAATCCTATCGGAAGCCTCACACCTAAATTAATATCATTCTTTGCAAAAATAATCCGACCTCCAATACCAAAGTATAAAGGCAACTTTCCGCTGGATACGCTTAATAAGTTGAAACTGTGCCAGACATAGTCTGCCTGAAGTAGAAGGTTTCCATCTCCTTTGAAAGACCAGGCAGCGGACATATCCAAAGCGTTGGTTCCTCCAAGCCATAGTTTTCCACTTACACCGGTGGGCTCTCCAAATAAGACTCCAATACCAAATCCTTTATCTTGCGCGAATGAAACTGATATAATACTTAAAAAAAATAGAATTGATAAAATGAATGATTTACGCATTTTTGTTCCGTATATTTTGTAATGAATTAAATTATTTTTTTGTGTGATACAATAATATGAAAATAATTCATCGAGATAAAATTTTTAGCAGTACAAAAATCTGCAATTGTATTGCCCATTCGTGAAGATGATTTTCAAGCTTAACCATGGTTAGGTGCTTTAGTATTATTTTGTCTTTCAAATTGTTACTGGATTTTAACAAATAATTTTTTCCCCACTTAAAATACTTTTCTGTAGCAAATTATACACAAATTGTAATTATTGTGTTTTTACACTGGAATCATTATTGAATAACAGGGATGTAATACATTATTTCTGTTGAGTTTTTCTTGGCATTTAATAAGAGTTAATTAAAATAATTACTTCACTTGAGGTTAGTAAATGGTAGTTAATAAAGAGTCACTCAAATTACTTTATGAAAACAAACTATTTGATGGGATATCAAAAATATTTCTTAAATCATTCCTTAAGCGTAAAAATTTTATCAAAGTTACAGATGGGGAAATAATGTATAATGGTGATGAAGAAACATCGGAAATGTTTTTAATAGTTGAAGGGAAGGTTAAAATTAAATACAGTAAAGATCGTACTATTGAGTACAAAAATTTATTTGACTTCTTTGGTGAAACTGAAATACTAACCAAGAGCAAAAGAAATTCATTTGCAGTTGCAAATAGTGAATGTGTTTTATACAAAATTAGTATTGCTGAACTTAACCTTCTTTCCAAAAGTGAAAAAACATTTAATGATAATTTGTTCAAAAAAGATGGGGATGAAATTAGTAAACCACAGGAAAGTGTAACACCTGACGCTGGTACCTTTGTAGATCCAGGAGATAATACAGAGAAAAGTGATATACTGGATTTTGACCAAATGCAGGAAGAAGAAATATTTAAAACACTCTCTGAGGCGGAACTTGATACTATTGTGGAACCACAAAAATCTATAGTTAAACTTGATGATGCATTTAAAGAAACAGAATCGAATTGTGATGAGAACCTAAAGAATGATCAATTTAAATAATGGGATTATACACAGAAAGAGCTTTATAAATTATTTTAGTAAAAACATAATTAATGCTAATACTACTGAGATCGCAATTGTAATCCTTATTATGCTGAAGAATGGAAGCTGCCGGGTTTCAATCTTGCCGGCAAAATCTGCAAGGTCTGGGCCAACACTTTTTTTATTGTTATTTAAGGAGTCCATTTTTTAGTTAATATTTAATTTAATTTATTTATGCAATTAATAATTAAATCGCTTTACTCCCACCAGCTTAGAATTTCAAATCTTGAAGATTTTAAGTTTATTTGGGCATTAGAAATTGCCTGGCTGCTATAATAAATTCCGGTGGTTCCGGTTGACTTGAAATCCACATAGCTACCAACTATTGCTATAGAGCCATAAATACCTCCATTACCAACGAAGGTAGTTTCAATAGAAGATGTGCCATATACTATTATCATTCCATAGTAGGTAAACTGACCACTCATAATTATATTCCCGTCAATAATCATTATACCACTGCCGGTAGCTGTACTTGAAAAATGAACATCTCCCTTTACATAGGTAATTATTGGATTGGCAAAAGTACCAAGCACGGTACCCGCCCCGTATGTGCCGGTTCCAAGGGCAGTATCTTGTGCAAAAATCAAATTCTGGGTTACCTCTTCCCAATCAGTATTATCCACTACAGTGTGTACGCTGGGATCTCCGCCTAATCCCTCGATGCTGTTCGATATTTTTGGTTTTAATTCGTTAATCACATATGAACTATCTGTAGGATCGTCAACTGCGATTCCAGGCATAGCGGGCTCTGGTCCCGGAGAATCATCTATATTTCTATCATTCCCATCGATTTCCAAATCACCTTGTAACTTTACTTTAAGTGTATCCGTTGAAATATACATTGCACCATGAACTGGAGGAAGTTTAGCGGGTTCTCTTTTTGCAGTAACAATAGTTTGATGATTGGTGTTGCCGAAGTGGCCCATTGAGGTGATAGTCATCAAAGTATCGGGTCCGGTAATAGAAAGATCATAGGCTCCATCCATTAAATTTACATCAGTAAAAGTACCGCTGAGAGTCTTATTCCTTCTCAGTTTTTCTAAATATATCTCAACAGCCGAATTGGAAATAATTCTGGCTTGAGTAAATTCGTATTTATCGACCGTGGTTTTTAATCCCTGTTTTGAATTTGCATTGAGTTGGAGTATCAGAAAACCGGTAATTGCCGAAACTCCTAAAACTGTTATTATTATTCCTCGTCCCATATTATAAATTCCTTGGATTTATTGTCATTTCCCAGTAAGTAAATAAGTACTTGCCATCAATCGGCTCAATGGATTCTATCCACAATTCAGCTTTTACATATTTGATATCTGAAAGTACAGTCGTTTCAGCACCAATCTCATCTAAATAAGAAAATTTTGCTTTTGTTAAACCCAGAGACGGACCTTTAAGAGTATCGCTATTAACTATTCTATATAAAATTCTGTCTCCTGGGTTCGTTGTCATTGATACTTCAGAAGTATCTCCTAGCATATAGGTTACTAGATCAATTGATCCATTTCGATCAATATCGGAATAAAAGGAAATTTTTTCAGAATCTATCTCGGCAAATGCAACATTATCATAGCGATAACCGATTTTCCTGAAATCATGATTCAGAATCTCAGCCAATGTTTTTGCATTTTGCTGAAGTTGAAGTTCTGAACCGGATGAAATCCTTGTCTTACTCTGGAACATATTAAAATTGACAAGCATTAAAACTATTAAGCCGCCAATTATAGTGGAACCAAATAAATCTAATAAAATACTCATAGCTTACTTTAATGTAAAAATGTGAGAGAGTGAAATAGGGCTTCTTAAATAAGGGCTGCTAACAGTTACAGTTACTTTTTTGTAAAATGTTTGAGTGCTCACAACTATGTCAGGATCATCTGTATCAACATATGTAACGGTACAATTAACGATATAATTTTCTGCATGAGGTGCAGAAACAGTTTTTGTAAATCCGTTGTAGTCATCCATATCATTGTAATCAGGATAAACTTCCCACCACCCATGACCCAGGTTATTCGCCGGGGTTAGATTGTTGGGGTTTGTAGTCGGAAAATTAATAGTTTCAGCGTCAAAAGCTTTTTGCTTTATCTCCTCTATTAAATCATCAGCCAAAGAAAATGCAGTTAGATAAACTTTATTTTCAACTTCAACAGTTGTATTTATTAAAACAGTTGAATTGAAATTCAGGGATACCAACGAAAAGAGTAATAATGCCCCTATACTTAAAAATGATTGACCCATATTCATAATTTATAGAAATCCTATTTTTTATATTCTTATCCAGCGGACATAGAGTTGCAATTTCACTGCCAAGCACAGAATGAAGATGAAAAGGTAATTTTGTAACTATTTGTTACGGAGATGTTAGGATAATTTACAAGGAGAGTATTTTTTCTCAGTCAATTTTACCGTCTGTGACGTCAATAATATCGTTGTTATTGTTCTCTTTCATACTTTTGAGCTTTCTTTGTAGTGTTCGTTCGCTAACATCCAGAATTGGAGCAGCTTTTTGAACATTATTCCCCATCTTTTTCATTACATATAAAATATGTTCTTCAATAATATTTTCTAAAGTAGTTAATCTAGCGCTGGCAGATTCTCCCACCTTTTCTTTATTTAAAGGCGGTGGAAGATCTACAGAATCAATATATTGATTGTTTGAGGTTGTTGCTACAGCATTAATAATAATATTTTCCAACTCTCTCACATTGCCTGGGAAATCGTAATTCATTAGGTTTGTAATCACTTCATCAGAGAAACCGAGAATATTGCGGTTGTAAGTTTTATTTCCAATTTCAAGAAAATAATTCGCAAGAATTAACACATCATCACCGCGTTTTCTTAATGGTGGTATACGAATATATCCCCTGTTCAAACGATAATAGAGGTCGGCACGGAATTCTTTTTTATTTACAGCATCTAACAAATCTTTATTAGTTGCCGATATAATTCTTATATCTAAATTAATAGGTTTCGGATCACCAATTCTCATTATCTCATTATATTGAATAGTTCTGAGCAATTTTCCCTGTAATTCAAGTGGAAGTTCACCAATTTCATCAAGAAAAATTGTACCTCCCTTGGCTACTTCAAAATAACCCATTTTATCTGCACCGGCTCCCGTAAACGTTCCTTTCTTATGTCCGAATAATTCACTTTCAAATAGGCTCGGTGATATTGAAGCAAGGTTTACAGCAATGAACGGTCCGTTTTTTCTGGGCGAAAGATCATGGATTTTTTTTGCCAAAAGATCCTTTCCTGTCCCGGTTTCACCTGAAATAATTATAGTTTCATTTGTAGGGGCAAATATTTCTACTAACTCAAAAACTTTATGAAGTAAAGGTGAATCTGTGATGATATCAGAAAAAATTATCTTCTCCGGTTTATCATCACTAAGAACTTTTCTAAGTGAATCTCGTTCTGTCTCCAACAATGTATTGCCAATAGCTCTTTTAATAGTTAGTAATAGCCTATCTGCATCAAATGGTTTTGTAATAAATTCATAAGCCCCTAATTTTATGGCTTTGCGTCGTACGTCTACTTCACCAACAGCAGTAATGACAATAACTGGTATTTTAGGATAGATTGGCAATATTTTTTCAAGTAATTCCAATCCGTTCATTTGAGGCATATAAAGATCTAAAAGAATTAGATCTTTATTCTGCTTTTCCAGCAAGGGCATAACATTCAGGGGATTATCTTCGGTGATAATATTCTCGTAACCTTCCTCAGTTAACAAACCTTTCACTAATTCTAAATAGGATAATTCGTCATCAACAACTAAGATGGGATTAGTGTACATTTATAGCCTTAAAAGATAAATTTAGTTATAAAAATTAGTATTAATTTTCTTTAATAATCATTAAGAGTAAGCTATATTCACACACTAATGATGCCAAAAAAGTAAATTTCAATACTTTTTTGTATTTTCAAATAAGTGATATTTAAATTTTATTTAAGATAAAGGATGTAAAAATGACAGCAAATTTCGATATGATTCGGCAATTTTATGAAGAATACAGGGATAAACTTAGTGTTGTGAAAAAAGTTTTAAACAGACCACTGACTTATACTGAAAAAATTCTTTATGTGCACATAACGGAAGAAACCACGAGTGAAGTAACCAGAGGAAAATATTATGCAGAACTTTCACCCGACAGGGTTGCAATGCAGGATGCAACAGCCCAAATGGCATTACTACAATTTATGTCTGCCGGAAGAAAAACAGTTGCAATTCCTTCCACTGTTCATTGTGATCACCTGATTCAAGCTCAGGTTGGTGCAAAAGATGATTTGTTAAGAGCAACTGAGGAAAATAAAGAGGTGTATAATTTTCTTGAAAGCATTTCCAGTAAATTTGGTATAGGATTCTGGAAACCGGGAGCTGGCATTATTCATCAGGTAGTTCTTGAGAATTATGCATTCCCCGGCGGGCTGATGATTGGGACAGATTCCCATACACCGAACGCTGGTGGATTGGGCATGATAGCAATTGGTGTTGGAGGTGCAGATGCTGTTGACGTAATGGCTGGGATGCCGTGGGAATTAAAATGGCCGAAATTAATAGGTGTTAAGTTAACGGGTAAGTTAAACGGTTGGGCTTCTGCTAAAGATGTTATTTTAAAGTTGGCTGGAATTCTAACTGTTAAGGGTGGTACAGGTGCAATAGTTGAATATTTTGGCGATGGGACTCATTCAATATCTGCTACCGGTAAAGGAACGATATGCAATATGGGTGCAGAAATTGGTGCAACAACTTCAGTATTTCCTTTCGATGAAAAAATGTCCTCCTATCTACGAATTACCGGACGGGCGGATGTTGCTGCTTGGGCAGAAGGATTAGCTGATGAGTTAAAACCTGATAAAGAGGTTTTTGAAAATCCGGAAAAATATTTTGATCAGATAGTGGAGATTAATTTGGATGAATTGGAACCATATATTAATGGTCCTTTTTCACCGGATAAAGCCAGGCCAATATCAAAAATGAAAGAAGCAGTTAAAGAAAATAATTATCCTGATAAAATAAGTGTTGCGTTAATAGGAAGTTGTACAAATTCCAGTTATGAAGATATAGACCGAGCTGCAAGTATTGCCAAACAGGCCAAAGAAAATGGGTTAACAACCAAATCACAATTTACCATCACACCGGGCTCTGAACTGGTAAGAGCAACAATTGAGCGCGATGGGCAGCTAAAGGCACTGACCGATATTGGTGGATTGATATTAGCAAATGCTTGTGGTCCTTGCATCGGTATGTGGAAACGAATGGATATTAAAACCGGTGATAGGAATACGATTGTTACTTCTTTTAACAGAAATTTTGCTAAACGTAATGATGGAAATCCCGAAACTTTTGCATTCGTTGCAGGTCCTGAATTAACCACTGCACTTGCTCTTGCAGGAAGTTTATCTTTCAATCCAATTACAGATGAACTGGAAAATGATAAAGGTGAAAAAATAAAGTTGAATCCGCCTGTTGGTGAAGAACTTCCGCCAAAGGGTTTTGATGAAGGCGGCAGCGGATTTATCTCCCCGTCTGAGGATGGGTCTGACGTTGAAGTGATCGTTGATAAAAATAGTGATAGATTACAATTGCTTGAGCCTTTCAAGCCATGGGACGGGAAAGATTATACTAATTTGCTTGTGTTGTTAAAGGCAAAAGGAAAGTGTACAACAGATCATATCTCGATGGCTGGACCCTGGTTAAGGTATCGCGGACATTTGGATAACATTTCAAACAATATGTTTATTGGGGCTATTAATTATTTTACTAATGAAGCCGGTAAAGTGAAGGATCAACTAAATGGTGAAACTAAAACTGTACCCGAAGTAGCACGTCATTATAAAAGTGAAGGTTTAGGCTGGGTAGTAATTGGGGATGAAAACTACGGCGAAGGCTCCAGTCGCGAACATGCTGCAATGGAACCAAGATTCCTTGGAGGTAAAGCGATCATTGTAAAATCATTTGCACGCATACATGAAACAAATCTAAAAAAGCAGGGTATGCTGCCATTAACCTTTGCTGATCCAAAAGATTACGATAAAATTATGGAAGATGATAAAGTAAACATTGTAGGATTGAGCGAACTAAGTCCCGGCAAACAGGTTAAAATGATTTTAAAACATAAAGATGGTTCCGAAGATGAAATAATGCTGAATCATACAATGAATGCTGCACAAATTGAATGGTTTAAAGCGGGAAGCGCTTTGAATTTAATTGCTGAGAAGAATAAGTAGTTTATAAAGTAGAGACGCATCGCAATGCGTCTCTACGATGCAAAATTAGCCATGGTAAAAAAGTTCTTTAACTATTTTACCATCTTGCCATGTTTGAACAGCTACCTGGTTTAGTTTTACATCACCATATTCTTTATGTGCATAATCCATGAACCATTGTAACATCATCACCAACAGTCACGTTTTTTACTTCAGCACCACGAAATTCTGTTATTCCTGAAAGCCATTTTTCCTCTCTTTTCCGGTTTGCATCTTTCCCTGTAACCGGATCCATATTAATTTCCTGCATTACTACGTCATCGGCGTAATATTTTTCAAATGCTTCCAACATTTTTCCGTCAAGTACCATTTGATTGAGGTCTTCTACTCTTGCCTTTAAATCCATAATAATTTCCTTTTATTAATTGTAAGAATTTATAAAGTATTAATTAATGTTACAAAACACAAAATGTTAAAAATATTTAGAAAAGATCCGAATATACTTTTTCCAATAGAATTGAGAGCTGCTTTCTTTCAGCAATATTCAGAGTACCCGATATCAAACTGTTCAACTCATCGATTTTTGGTTTTATTTTATTCAGGACGGCTATGCCTTTTTTGGTAATCCTTGCAATAGATAATCTCCTATCTTCAGTCGATGCATATCTTTCAACAAGTCCTTGTTTTATCAATCGATCAATTAGTCTAGTTACATCGGGAGCAGGATCGATCATACGCGAAATTATATCACACCTTGGATATCCTGCGGGGTATTTACCGTTAAGGATTCTAAGAACATTGTACTGAGAGATTGAAATTCCATATTTTGTACAAACCGCTTCGATTTTTGATTTGACGTGATTCGAGGAGACGAGGATATTTAATATTGCCTCTTGTTCTGCAGATTCAAAACTTGACTGCTTTAATCTTCTTTTTAATACGGTTCCCATAGCCTGTATAAATTATTAATATATGTTATAACACAAAAATACAACATCATCTTGAAATTTACAAGTGACACTGAATAAAATAATTCCCATTGTCATTAAAAGCACCAAAGTATAGGGGAACTATTGATAAAAAGATATATAGAATTCTGATATAGATATTACTATTTTGATAAACGAACAAACAAACTTTATTTATACGGAAACAATATTCTAAATTATTAATTAATGATATTCTTAAACCCCGCTATTCTTTTTGGTCTTGCTGCAGCTACAATACCAGTTATAATCCACTTACTGAATTTGAGAAAACTTAAGAAAATTGAATTCAGCACTCTGAAATTTTTAAAAGAATTACAAAAAAATAAAATAAGACGTGTAAAATTAAAACAATGGCTTTTACTTGCTTTGCGCGTGATGATAATTATAATGATTATCACAGCTTTTGCCAGACCGACAATTGAAGGCATAACTATTGGTGGAACAACATCGGCTGCAAAGACTACGGCAATATTTATTCTCGATGATACTTTCAGTATGTCTGTGGTTGATGAGAACGGATCATATTTTAACCAGGCTAAGAAGACTATAAAACAAATTTTAGTACAGCTGGAAGATGGGGATGAGGCTGCGATAATACTTGTTTCGGGAGATCATAAAGAAGAACTGCCATTAAAAACAAATATCGGCTTTTTAGCTGATCAATTAAATGATTTGAAAATCTCAAGTGCAAGCGGGACTATTAATTCAGCTTTAATTAAAGCTTCCGATTTAATTTCCGGATCGAAGAATTTTAACAAAGAGATTTATCTTCTAACTGATTTTCAAAAGGGAAGAATAGCAAAAAAAGAAAATATAATTGATTTAAAAACTATATTGAATAAACAAGTAAAAATTTATTCTTTTGGTTATTCTGAGAAGGGGGTTTACAACAATGCGGTTGATGATTTACAAGTTCGTACAAAAATATTTGAAAAAGATAAACCGATAGAATTTGAAACTACTATCACTAATTACTCAGATCAAAATGTTAATAATCTTGTAGTATCACTTTTCGTGGGTGGTCAACGTTCGGCGCAGCAAAGTATCAATCTTAATCCTGGCGAATCCAAAACAGTTCAACTTGAGGGTATAACAGAGAAAACAGGATTTATTAATATTATTGTAGAAATTGAGGATGATGAAGTAGTGCAGGATAATAAAAGGTACACAGCTCTATATATACCGCAAACCATTTCTATTCTTATGTTGTATGATAATAAAATGGATATAAAATTTGTAAAACTTGCATTGCAATCTTCAGTTGTAGATGGAAATTTTAACATTACAGAATTCTCTTTAAGCAGATTAAACTCTTTACAGTTAGGCAGCTATGATGTAATTATTTTAATTGGTAGTGAGATTAAATCCGGTATGGATAATTTAAAGAACTATGTGGTCAACGGAGGAGGATTAGTTATGTTTCCATCATCAATTCCGGATTTACAAAACTTTCAGGAAACATTTAACTATCTAAACTTGCCCCAACCTGGTGCAATTGTGGTAGGAACTGATGAAGCTGGTAGTCTCGTAGATTTTGAAAAAGTGGATTTTTATCATCCTGTTTTTCAGAATATATTTAGAGATGATAAGAAAAAGGAGATTGAATCTCCCGCGATTAAAACCTATTATAAAATTTTACCGGCGGGTAAGGGAAAAAGTATAATTACCTTAATAGATGGCTCATCTTTTTTAAGCGAATATAGTGTTGGTAAGGGAAAGCTTTTTGTTATTAACGTATCTCCGGTTCTGAAGTGGAGTGATTTCCCACTAAAAAGCATTTTCACTCCTTTTATATACAAATCGATTATTTATCTTTCTACTAAAGTAAATAGTGAATCCGAGTATATTGCCGGCAAAACTTTGAATATTAATATTTCCCAAAGAACATTACCTCAAATCAAAATTGAAAAACCCGATAGAACGGAAGATTTAATTAATCTTAATGATGATTCAGATTTTCTTTCATACAAAGAAACTTTCATCTCAGGTAATTATAAAATTTTTTCCGGTGATAACATTCTCGGGATAATTAGCGTAAATACTGATCCACTTGAATCAAATGTAAACTATATTTCTGATGAAGAGTTTGATGAATATTTGGATAAAATAAATTTTAATGGTTCTCATATAAGAATTGAAAAAGGACAAGACCCGGTTTCTTTGATATTGCAAGCAAGGTTTGGTTCAGAACTATGGCGATATTTTTTAATCGCCGCATTCATTCTGGCTTTAGTTGAAATGACGATAGCAAGATCTGCAAAAAAAGAATTAACGGATATAGAAGGATGATAGAAATTCCGAAGAAATTAAAAGAAAAAGCAATGCTGGTTGCTCTTAATACAAAAGATAGGAGCAAGTATTTGGTTGAAGAACACCTATCTGAACTTGAGGAGTTGGCAGATACTGCTGGTGCCGATACTATTTTTAAAATCATTCAATCCAGGAACCGGTTTGATCCTGCATTTTATATTGGTAAAGGCAAAGCGGAAGAACTTGCGCAGCTTGTTGAGTTGAACGATATAGAGTTAGTAATATTTGATGATGATCTTACTTCAGTGCAGGTAAGGAATCTTGAAAAATTATTTAACAGAAAAATTGTAGACCGGAGCGGCTTGATCCTAGATATTTTTGCTCTGAGGGCAAAAACAAAAGAAGCAAAAACCCAGGTTGAACTTGCACAGCTCCAATATATGCTGCCCAGATTAACAAGGGCGTGGACTCACTTATCAAAGCAATATGGCGGTATTGGAACCAAAGGACCGGGTGAAACACAGATTGAAACTGACAGACGATTAATTCGTAACCGCATCAGTCATCTAAAAAAACAACTCAAGCGAATTGAATCTCATAGGGAAACACAAAACAAGGGAAGAAAAAAACACATACAGATTGCTCTTGCCGGATATACGAATGCCGGAAAATCAACATTGTTTAACTTGCTAACTTCTGCTAATGTTTTTGCAGAAGATAAACTATTTGCCACACTAGATTCAACTACGCGTACACTTGAACTAAAATCATTCGAAAAGGTATTAATTAGCGATACAGTTGGATTCATCAGAAAGCTTCCGCCGCATCTAATTGCATCTTTTAAAAGCACTCTTGATGAAGTTAGAAATGCTGACATAATATTACATGTTATCGATCTTTCTCACCCATTTTATGAAGATCATATAAAAATTGTTGATGATACACTTAAGGGATTTGGAAGTAATTCTAAATCAGAATTAAAAATTTTTAATAAAGTGGATGCAATTGATGATAAAAGTAAGATTGAATACGTACGTAATACGTACAAGAACAGTGTGATAATTTCGGCACAGAAAGGGCTGAATATTTTAAAGTTAATAGATAGACTGAAGGCAGTTATTGAAAATTCTTATATTGAAAAAGAAATATCTCTAACACTGGATGAAACAAAACTATTATCGCAAATCCATACACTTTCAGAAGTGATATCTATAGATTATAATGAGGACAGGGTGATGTTAAAGTTTCGGGCGAACAAAACGAACGCCAAAATAATTAATAACCTGGTGTTAAAAACAAGTAAAAACAAAATACCTGTTTAGAATAATTTGCATATAAAATAGATTTTTTTGAGTTAAATATAAAATGATCAAATCAATATTAATTATAAGTATTAAAGAACTGGGTATATAAATAATGCGTAAAACTTTTATCCTATTATTCGATCCTGGACCAAACTGGGATGAAAAAAAAGAAATTGAAGAACAGGATTCCTGGGGTAAACACATTATATTTATTGACAAACTATTTGAGGAAGGTAAAGTTATAATTACGGGTCCTATAATTCACTATGATCGTATAGTTATTATTTATGATGCAAAGGATGAAAGTGAAATCCGCATTACATTTAAGGATGATCCTTTTATAAAAAATGGAATCCTGTATTTGGAAAGTGTAATGGAGTGGAATATCAGGTTGGATCAAAGAACAAAATAATTTATACTAATTAAGAATATTAAGAATGGATTTTAAGGTAAAAAGTGTGACAAATATTATAGTTTTCCTTTCAATCATCATTGTCTTGCTAATCCATTACACGCACAAAATTTAGAAGAAGAATCAAACTTCCCGTTAACCATTCCATTTATAAAAATATATGATAAAGATTCTACTTATCGCCATACCTGGATGACACGGACTATACCTCCACATCGTGGACATAAGTTTGATAAATATATTTTCAGTCTGGCTATAACTATTGTAGTTGTTGGAAAGGAAACCTGGGATAAACCATTTGCTCTGGTGTATGAACTGCCTGGTGAAAAAAAAGATTTCATTATTATTAATGAAGAAAAATTCCAATTAATTCCAGACAGTTTTCATGACTTTTTAGTTGAAGTACGCACAAAGCAGATTGGCTGGGCGAAATTTGAATTGGCAGTGTATGATGAATTGACAGGAAGCATTTATGTTCCAATAAATTCTTACCCATTGAGAAGAAGAGACTTTTTGCCGGAATAAAAATTTGTTGGATCAATATATTTAATTAAGTTCTTCCCTTTGGCGAGGCAAGTAGGGGATTCCACTTTTATTTTCTCTCTGAATTCTCCCCACTTATATGTAATTTTTCATACTTAATATCTCATCTTTTTACGGAGGAAAAAATGACCATTGTTCTTGATGGATCAGGATTAATAATAGAAAAATTAGTACAGATTGCACGCTTCAATGAAAAAGTAGAACTAAGCGATACATCTCTTGAAAAAATAAAAACCTGCCGTGCAATGCTTGAAAGAAAGCTTGCTGCAAAGGAAATAATGTACGGAATAAATACCGGTATTGGTGAATTTTCGGAAGTAGTTTTAGATGATGATCAGCTAAAAGATTTTCAAAAGTATTTAATATATAATCACTCTGCCGGTATTGGTGATCCAATGCCGATTGAATATGTTCGTGGTGCAATAGCCGGAAGAATTAA
>SMVA01009686.1_pt1 | contig 18710 bp, 17 predicted proteins | sample 2456451 | NCBI WGS metagenome assembly SMVA01 (sample SAMN11095933, study PRJNA526329) | marine sediment metagenome | biome: Marine sediment; feature: Surficial sediment; material: Deep marine sediment; isolation source: Hadal surficial sediment | place: Pacific Ocean | collected 2014-05 | depth...
CCAACCTCGTGGTTGACCTGACGAGGCTTCGGGTGTTTCGCCATTACTTGCCCTTCCCGAGCTTTTTCACTTGATCGCTGACGACCCGGCTGATCTTTCCGCCCGGTCGACCGATGGCCTCGGGTGGCGTGGCCGAAACGACTGCGGGCGCGCTGCTACCCGTCAAGTGCTTGGGCGGATTGCCCATTTTCATGGCCTTGCTCAAGAAACTCATAGGATCGTCCCCCGTGTGACGTGTGATACGCTCGCCGGATGGGTGAGTCGCAAACAAAGATTTCCACTGGAAATTTACCCGAAAATCCGACAAAGCCAAGGCGTGGTAAATCCTGGGTGCCTACGGGCGAGCCTCGGCGCGGTCTGGACAAATGTGACGGCTGCGGACGCATGAAGGAGTCTAAGGAGTTCTCCATCCACCACGAGAAGGAGATCAGCCTCAACGCAGACGATGAAATAGCCTTCATCTGCAACTACTGCGCCCGCTACGGGGCGCCGATGGCCGATCCGCTGGCAGGGCTATCCGATCGCGAGCGCTCCGGCATGCTGATCCTGTCCGGTGGCGGCATGGTGTCGGCAGCCGCCAAACGGATGGAAATCTCAAAGGAAAAGCTGCGAGACATCCTGAACGGTCGCGATCGCTCCGTCTTCCGAGACGCCTTCCAGCGGCTGTTAGCGGACAAGGGCCTCGGCCCAGATGCCATCCTGTCCGCACTTGATCGAGGGCTCAACGGTAAGAAGCTGATCTACAACCCCCAGTCCGGTGAATTCATCGAAACGGACGATCTAGCCGCGCAAGGTCGCTCGATCGATACCCTGATCAAACTTTGGGACCTGCGACCGCCGCAGGAACTGTCTCGCAACGTCGAGCATCGCGGTCCGGTCGGCGTTCAGGTGCAAGTCATCACCAACGTAGGCGATGGTCAAACGCCACGCGATGAAGCCTACGAAATAACGGGGATCGTCGTCGATGAGTAGCGCGCAGCTGATCACCAAGAGCATTCGCTTCGAGGCCAACCCGGTGCAGAAGATGTTTCTCGAAAACCGGCCCTTCATCGGCACCGTGCGGCCGAGCGATTGGCCTAAAGATAAGAAGCCGCAGGTAGTTGATCTCATGAGTTGCCGCATGGGCGAGGGCAAGTCCGCTGGCCTCTGCTGGGGCGCCTGGTATTACACGAAATACAATCCCGGCGCGCATTGCGCTCTGATTCGCGACACCTGGGAGAATATGCGCGATACCACGATGGACGAGTTTCTCAAGTGGTTCGGCATGATGGGAACGCTGGTGAAGTCCGAGAAGCGTTTTGACTGGGCGCCCCCGATGAGCGGTCATGTGCGTTTCATGGGCATGGACGACGAAAAAGACGCGCACATGCTCCAGAGCCGCGACCTCGGATGGTTTGGCATGGACGAGCCGAGTCCGGCCGCCGGAACGGGCGGCATCCAAGCCATGATCTTCGAAACGGCGCTCACTCGCCTGCGTCAGCCGGGTATGCAGTGGTACGCGGCCAAGCTGGCGCAAAACAACCCGGACGAGTCGCATTGGACATACAAAAAGTTCGTCGACCCGGGCACCGAGGGATACAACCACTTCCGCACGTACAAGCCGGAGAACGAAAAGAACCTCCCGCCCGGCTACTACAAGGAGATGACGAAGGACCTTGCGGGCCGCCCGGATCTGCAACGTCGGTTCATCGAGGGCGAGTACGGCTACCAGAAAGAAGGCGTAGCGGTCACACCGCGCTTCAACGAAAAGGTACACGTCGTCTCGGGCCTGCAACCGATCAAGAATAGCCCGCTCTACCTGGCCTGGGATGGGGGCCTCACACCCGTCTGTACCTTCAATCAAATTGCCCCGAGCGGCATCTGGTATGTGCTTGACTGTCTGGTGTGCGAGGATGGAGGCATCTATCAGCTCATTGAGGATCAGGTTTACGATCTGCTCGAATCGAAATACGCAGGCTTCAAAGGCTCTTGGACCCATGTGGGCGATCCGTCGCTTGCCAATCGAGAGCAGGCCGACTCGCGCGTATCGGCGTCCCGGCTGATCCGCGAGACTCTTGGAGGCCGTTTCATCAAAGGCCCAATCGATATCATGTCGGGCACCGACCCGCTGAACCGCCGCATTGGCCTGCTTGGCCCCGGCGGGCAGGGAATGATTCAGGTCGACCGAGAGAACGCCAAGCCGGTCTGGCACGCGCTGCGCGGCGGCTGGCACTATCCCAAGCACTCGGGCGACGTGGTGGGCAGCAGCCCGGTTAAAAACCACCCGCATTCTGACGTGGGCGACACGCTGCGCTACCTGGCCGGGCACCTCTTTCCACGCGGCAAACAGCGGCGTCCCAAGGGCAAATTTGGCAGAGGCAAGCACGCGACATACAATTCCAGCCATATCGGAACCAGTAAATCGCTCAAAAAGCCGGTTACAGCGATCCCGAAGGAGTTCCGAACGCTGCCCTAAGGAGCCGATATGTCGTTCCCAGATGTACCCTTCTCGCCGCTCACCATCGAAGGCGGCGACGAGCCTGATCCGTTCGGCGATCCGGTTGACGCGGAGTTTCGCAGCCCAGCCTTCCGCCAGCCGGGCTTTGATCTTGAAGAATCGAAGCTCAAGTTGGACGATCATCAGATCATCCAAACGCTCGGGCGCTACTTCGACGAAGCGGAGAACGTCCGAGAGACAGGCTTCAACCCGCGTCACGAAGCCTGGGAGGATAATCTACACGCCTTCTGGATGCGGAAATCCTTCTCGGAGAAGCTCCCTTGGCAATCGGCCGAGATTTCCGCAGCGGTACCCAACTACGTCGAACGCTTCTCGGCCACCCACAGACAAGCGCTCACGCAGACGCCCGACTGGGTGAAGATCAAGGATCTGAACGACGAGACAGGCATCTTCTCGCGTTTCGCAACCAAGCTGACGCGCCTCGGGCTCGACTTCGCTGGCACCAACGCCTCGGGTCATCCGGTGCCCTTCGAACATATCTTTGGCAATCTCTGCCAAGTCGGTGCGCTCATGAAGATGGTCGCGGCCGTTACCTACGATCATCGCAATGGGCGCGTTGTGGTGGAGCAGGTGGACCCCAGGCAGTGCTATTGGGATCCGACGGGTCGCGGCCTCTACCGGGTACGCTTCTGGGAGGTCGACAAGGAAACGCTACTGCGTCAAGCCGACCAAACGGACAGCGAGGGGAATCCGCTATACGACCGCGAGGCCGTCAAGGGACTGTTCGCCCATCACGACCGCGAGATACAGGAGAATCAAGAGGACAGTTCAGGCCAGGGACAGACGCTGAGCAGCGTCCGCAAGCCGATACTCCTGAAAGAATGGCTCGTCGATCTGATCGATGAAGACGAAATCGTGCGCGAAAAGCAGTTCATTGTCGTTGCCAACGATGAAACCATCATTCGCGGCCCGGAACCGAATCCGTGGTGGCACAAGCAAGACTGGATCGTCGGTCATCCGGTGTTGCAGGCCCCGCTCTCGCCGGTTGACGGTCGAACCTACGTGGAACTGTTCCGCAACCCCGTATCAACCAACGAAAACGTCATGAACCGCATCATCGATATCGCTTCGATGCGAATGAACGCCTTTGAGGTCAACCCGGACGTGCTGGACAACGTCGAACAGATCGAGTTCGGCATTGCACCCAATCAGACGATCATCCGTGCCGAGGATGCCAACCCGGGCGATCGGGCGATCACCGTGATCGAGATGGGTGATAACGTGGGCTCTGACCTGCTGGCGCTCTGGCAGGCAACAAAGCAGGAGGCGCAGGAGGCGGCGGCACAGTCGGATCTCTCTCTCGGCCAGACGGTTCAAAAGGGCGACACGACGGCCACGGAGATCAATGAATCGCAAGCCGGTCAGTCGGCGCTCAACAACTCGATTTCGATGGATATCGACCTGGGGTTCCTGGGGCCGGTGGCCGGGCTCGTCTACTACTCGCTGTTGCAACACGTCGGCCCCGATAGCCCCGGCATTTGGAACGGGCTCAGCAAGGACGAGCAGGCGATGCTGATGACTCGCCGCGAGGAGTTCCGCACTCGACCTGTGGCGATCCGTGCCAGCGGGCTCACGAAGGCCGTAGAACGCTCGCGCCGCACGCGCGGGCTACTCGGAGCGCTGAACGTCATCGGCGGCAATCCAATCCTTATCCAAGCCTTCATGCAGAAGTATTCGCCCGCCAGGCTGATCGACGTACTGCTGACCGACATGGGTGTCGATATCGAAGAGATCGAGTTGACCAAGGACGAGATGATGGAGCACATCAAGGCGGCGGCCCGAGCGAAGACGGAAGGCCAGATGAGAGAGCGCTTCGGTGGTGAGCCAGAGACAGGAGGTGGTAAAACGCCCCAGACCTCGCAAAACCAGGGGGGGCCGGACCCATTGATGCCAGGCGTTGCGGAAGGCGTCTCGGGTGAGGTGGTATGAGCGAAACAGAGGATCAGTCGGCTAGAAGCATGGGGGGCCGCGCGAGCGCAGCGCTCGATGCGCTCGAAATGGCGATTTGGAACCGTTCTGTGGCGTTAATGCACCAGGGCGAAAAACTTCACAATGACGCCGAACTGACGCCAGAGCGCTCACATACGATCTTGGTATCCCTGCTGGAGCAGAGAAAGATATTCATTGGCCTGAAAACCCAGATATCTCAGGGGGTTAAAGCGGTTCACCGCATCAACAGGCGAATCGACGTAAAGGCCAACGAAAAGGCCACAGAAGACCGCGTACAGACCCACGGACGCAATCGATTCGTGCGCTCAAAGGTGGGTCAAATAAAAACATAGTTGACAGGTATGGAATTACGGGGAAGATTCTACTCCCAAGGGGGAGAGTCATTGTCGTTTCCGATGGACATACCTTTGAACGCCGAGCCGGAAGAAAAGCCGCCGGAGCTTTCATCCGAGCAGATGAAAGCCGGGCTTGCGGCGGCCGAGGAGACGATCCAGCGCCAGAAGGCAGACCTCGGGCGCGAACGCCAACGACTCGACCAATTCCTATCTCGATCGCCAGGCGAAACTCCAGAGAACCCGCCTGCTGCTCTGGGCGTGATGCCGGACATGATCGAGAATCCGGACGAGTACCGCGTCTGGCACGCCGAAAAGGACCGGCGCGACAAGCAAGAGCAGACCCGCCTCTTTGACGCAGAGCGCGAGGATCGTCGCACAGAGATCGCGAATGCCGAGAGTCGCGCGAACCTGTGGCAAGTATTTCAAACCAATCATCCGAGCCACGCCAAGCTGTCAACGCTTGCGAACCCGGCCTACCAGCGCATCCTTCAGCGTGGTGATACGACCACAGACGCGACCGACCTGGCGAAAGCCATCGCCGCCGAGATGGACGCGATGGCCGGTGGCTCGATCGAAAATTTCAAGAAGGCCCCGGATCGATCCGGTGGCACCTCAGGCGGGGAGTCCCCGTCGCCCAAGAAACAGAAGCAAGCCGAAGAGAGTGAAGGATTCGACAGCACTCACAAGGCAGTCAGTGCTTGGCAAGTCAAGTACGGGCTTCAGTAACGGAGTGAAATCATGACCTGGGCAGCCGACGCAGTTTCGGGCGTATACAAAAACCACGCCCTTTCGAGCAAGATCCGTGATGCCGCCGTGGCGCAGAGTCAATTCATGGGATTCGCAGACACCGAGCCGGGCTACGGCAAGGGTCGTGGCGATACCGTGACGATTACGCGGGTTCACAACCTGCCGCTCGCCACCGTGGTCGACGAGAATACCGAGCTGCCCAGTGGCCGCCCGCTGATCGACACCATCTCGGTGACGGTGTCCGAGTGGGGCTACAAGGTCAAGATGACCGAGTTCGAAGAGAACTTGACCCATTTCGACCTCACCAACAAAATCCAGCGCGCACTGCGCGATCAGCTTCGGCTCACGATGGACAAGATGGTGGCCGACGCTTTCAAGTCGACGCCCTACAAGGTGACATCGGATGGTGCGGCCGGGCTCCATTCGGACACGGTTGCACCGATGGGAGACGACCCTTCCCACGCTATGAACGCAGTTCACATTGGGCTCATGCGGGACATCCTGATGGGTGACCTCAAGGCGACTCCGTTCGCCGATGGCTCCTATGTCCTGATCGGTTCGACCAATGCGCTTCGCGGCGTCAAGAACGATTCGACCTACCGAGAGTGGCATTCCCACGCCGGTAACGCGCAGCCGTTCATCACGGGCGAAATTCCGAAGATCGACAACGTGCGAATCATCGAGACGAATCACTTCGATGCGCTCGACAACAATCTCGTGTCCGGGCTGACGGGTGAAGCCGTGATGTTCGGAGCCGATGCGGTGTTCCTCGCGAACGTCGAGGAGCCGGAACTTCGGCGCGGCGTCGCGGCGGATCTTGGCCGGTTCTTCGAAATTGGTTGGGTGGGTACGACACAGGCGGGGCTCACATGGGATACCGCCGCCACCACCCGAGTTCTTCACTGGTCTGCCGTTCCGTAGGCAGTCTGATCTTAGGAGTATTGATATGCCTACGCCTCCCCTGACACATGACCATCTGTTCGACGCAGCTTTTGCGCTGAACGGAACCGTGCCGCAACTCTATGCGCCTCCGACTCCGACGCGGATTCATCGGCTGACCTACATCGCGACCACCACGAACGATGTTGGGACGGCGACGATCACAATCGATCTGGAGCAGGCCGATGGCACGGTTGCCGATCCGGCTGCGGCGGCACTCGCCACTCTGACGCTCACCATTGCTCAGGCCACCGTGAACCTCGTTCACTATATCGATCTACAGGCGACCTACGGCGATTTGATCGTGTATCCGGGCGAGCGGCTTCAGGTCACATCGGATGGCATCGGCGCGGCGGGTGTCGGCGCACTGTGGTTGACGGTCGAGCCGCTTGGATTCAACGCTCCTGACGTTCGCAGCCATGCGATTAATGGCGCGCATCCGGGTTCGGTCCAGCTTCCGACCGCCTTTACGAATGTGACGGAACTGGTCGCATAGGAGATCATTTTGGGAATCTGGGCTGACCGTTACGGACACAAGCCGGAAAAAATCGACCTCGACCGAGGTATGCGAGGATGCACGCTTGAGGTCGGCGGTCGCGTGTGGATGTATAAGGATATGCCCGGACTCTTTATCGATCAATCGGGTCACGAGGTTCCGGACGAGATTGCGCGGCAGAAATTTGACGTCGACGGGCTCCGCAAGGAAGCCAATATCCGTTTCCGGATTGCTGACGCGACGGAGACTATCCGAGCCGAGGCCGATGCGGCCGAAGTGAAGATCCGCGCCGAAGTAGAGGCCGAGGTCGAAGCCGAGGAGAGTACGAACCCGTTCAATGTTCCGGTCGAAGATGCCCATGTGGAAGCTCCGCAGCCCGCGACCGATTTCAATGCCAAGGGTGAGCCGCGCGGGACTGCGCATTACGTGATGAAGTACACGGGCGGATCGTTCTGGAGTGTTGTCGAGCGAGCGAGCGAAGACGTCATGATAAACAAGGTGAAGGGCCGTCAAGCAATCGACGAAATGTTCCGGCTTGAACAAGTACACAACGACATTGCGACGGCTGTCGCATCGTGAGTAAGAGAAAAAAGCGTCCCGGGACGCGGTAGTTCTCCAATCGGGCGTCCTACGGGGCGCCCTTTTTGGTTTGTGGAGTAGGCATGGCGAATTTGGCTGCAATCAAAGGCGAAGTGAAGCGGATCGTAGAGGAGCGCATTACCTCCCTGGACGCCGCGATCACGACCCATATCCAACGCGCCCAGCGTTCGATTGAAGATCGATGCGCATTCGATATCCAAGAGTCACAGGTGACATACCAGTACCTCACTTCAGGCCAGACGATGTTCTATCCGTCTAACTACATCGCGATCAGGGGCGTCCCGCACTACAGGAAAACTTCGACAGACGATCAATACACTTTCCTGACGGAGAGGCTAGAGTTCGACAGCCTCGGCATTCGGTTCGAAGTCGCGTCTGGATCTCCGGTGTACTGGAGACACAACGTAGGATTGGCTTTCGAGATATGGCCGCCTCCCGATCATGAAGGACCCTCTCCTTTCACGGGCGGCGCATACGATGTCGTTTTCCCGTACTGCAAAAAACTCTCGTCTTTGGTTGAGGACGCCGACACCAACTGGTGGTCCGAGAACATGGACGACGTGCTGGGATGGAAGGCGGCTGCCAATGTGTTCGCCGAACTGCGCGACCCGCTGGCCCAATTCTGGAATTCGGTGGCGTTTGCGCGGTTCTTTGAGATCCTGAAGCTGAATAACAGAAACAAGATAAAATCATTCGATCAGGGAATCTTCCCTAGACAGTCGCTCAGCGCGAACACGAAACTTCGGTTCGGCCGAAAGATCGTGACGCGAGTCCCGTAGGAGTTAGACAGTGGCATTTGATTTCGATACAGGAAATCCAATCGATACGTTCCTGATTCCGAACTACCCGCAAAACGAGCGTGACTTCCGGGTCGACGTCAAGGCCATGCTTGAGATCGAGCATGACACCGTAGAGGGCCGCCACAAAACCGGGATCGGCACAGACTCTGCTCGGAATACTATTACGACATGGGTTGTCGGCTCGACGTGGTACAGCACGCAAGGTGGAGGCGATGTTTACCTTCAAGTTTGCGTCTCTGTTGGCCCTCCAGTTTGGCACAACGTGGATGCTCGCGGCGGCGGAATCGATTCGGCCCTTGATGATGTTGCACATATCAATGAGAAGACTCTTTACACGGTCACGCAATGGGCAGACATCTTTACGATTTCGCTCACTGGAGGCGGGCCTGGGAAATTGTGCGCCGTCAACTTCAATGAATCGCCAGCGCAGTACGCACTGATTGACGACGACACGCTTATATCGAACCCGGCAAATGTTCTTTCAACATTCAACACCTCCACTATCCAATTAGAACTAAAGATGGATGGCTCAGGCGGTCACGAGATCACATTCGGCACCGCGTATCGTGCACCCGGAGGCATTGATCCGATATTCGATGCCGCTGCGGACGCGATAACGGTGTTTTTTATCACGCAGCTACGGGATGGGAACTTCCTGATCACGTCGAGCCCGGGAGTGGCGGCGCTACCATGACGCTTCCTGGCCTACCTATCCAATTTGAGCGAGAGCAATTGATGCTTATCTTCAACTTCGATGAGGATAATGTGGACATCTTCGCAGCGATGAATTCACCAAGCTACATCATCACTGGCAACGTGCTTATACGAACGGGCGTCATCATCGGCTCCAGTGATACTGCAATCGCAGCGATGTTTTTCGACGGCTTCGCGGCCGGGTCTGTTTTTCACATCTTCAATGATGGGCGCATCGCCGGTAGGGGTGGCGACGGCGGCGACGGTGAAATCGGGGTCGGAAACTTCTACGGCGGTGGCGGTGGTGGCGGTGGTGGTAAGGACGTCGGCGTCGGCGGTGCAGCGACAGCGCCCGGTACTGCGGGTGTGAACGGAACGGCGACAGCAGGCGGTGTGGGTGGTACCAGCGATGTGGGTGCCCCCGGACCGGAGATACAGCGAACCGCTCCCGGAGACGGCGGTCCCGCAATTTCTCACGGTGCATTCGAGCTGACGATCACCAACGGATCGGGGGAAATATGGGGCGGCGGCGGCGGCGGCGCAGCGGGTGGCTTCGTTTTCCTACCGCTAGACGGGGAGGACGGTAGCGCGCCCGGCGATTCGTCCAGCTTTACCAGCACTTACTTTGCGGGATTCTCAGGCAAGGCGGTCGCGGGAACGGGTGACATCACCTGGGTCAGCGGTGAGAGTGGACCCAACGTGAAGGGGGACATTCACTGATGTTCGCTTTCCCTGATCTTCCGAAGCGCAAAGAAGACGTCTTTGAGGTCTTTCAGGGAAACCTCGGCCTGTATATCGGAACGTCCCCGTTGGCAATCCCAGCCAAGGCCACTCCGAACTGCAACAACGTCCGCCTGCGAGATGGCAAGATCACGAACGAAAAGATCGGTTACGAGTTATTCATGACGCTCGGCTTGACCGATCAAGTGCTGCTGATCGACTCGTTCGTACAAAGCACGGGTGCGGCCATTACGATCTTCGGAACCCGTCGCGACCTCTATCAATACGACTCCGGCTCCAACGAGCCAAAGTTCATCACGCCCATTCACACGACCGGCACCGCTTCGATTACAAACGGAACGAAAAACGTAGCCGGTGCGGGCACCCCGCTTTGGGATACCGGCACGCCGAAGAACGCCAAGGCTGGTGACTTCATACATTTCACCAGCGCTACTCAAGTCGACGTAGACGCAGTCTGGTATGAGATTGCAAGCGTGACTGACGACGACAACCTAGTTCTCGTCGAGAATCTTGCGGAGGCGACGCATACCACTGTTGTCTACACGATCCGCCAGACCTTCACCGCGACCGACGCCGACTTTTGGGATACGGACGTCTTCCCGGATGCGCCGCAGGGAGACGAAACGTCGATGGCCGCAGGCGATCACTGGTTTGCGACAAACGGAAGCGAAATCGTTGTGTGGGATGGCAACCTCGCCCGAGTGCTGGTTCTGGCTACGGCGGCTACCGGCCTTGCGATCACTTGCAAGACGCTGACGTATTACAAGAACATGATGCTCTACGGAAATCTCCTAGAGGCTGGATCACTGAAGTCGGCACATTTCAAAAACTCAGCCATCGCTGATCCTGAAAAAATCTCCGGGCTCGACGCCAACGAATTCGTGGCGCTTGAGGGGATCGACTTTATCGAGGCGATGATTCCGATGGGCGATATGGTCGTGGTATACGGCACTAACGCCATTGCGGTGATACAGTTCGTGAACGTCCCGGTGTTCTTTGCGATCCGCACGGTGACGCCCGGAATCGGAGTCTATTCCGGTCGCATGGTGATGGACTACGGCGACTACCACGAATTCCTCTCCAACGACAAAGCGTATCGATTCGATGGCGTTCGTCTGCTTCCGATCGGCGATCAGGTATTCCCTGAAATACTTCGCCAAGCCGATCGCGGCCGGTCGCACAAGAGCCTCGTATTCATCTCGGAAGAGGAACTAGAGGTATACTGGGTTGTTGCGCTGGCGGCCGACCCGGGCACCGGCACGGAAAAGAGCGCGACCGTCGCATGGACTCAGCACTACGCCGAACAGGTCGGGAACTCTCCGGTGCCTTACATGCGCCGCGACCTCCCGGTCACTGCCGCAGGCACTTTCACGGATGCCAACCTCGGACGCTTCAGCGATTTCACAGAGGGCTTCCATGAGTTGCAGTTCCCGTTCGGCAGTAGCTTCTTTACGTCTGAGTTTCCGGTGATCCTGATCGGTGACGAGAATGGCTTTATCTGGCGCATGAACACGGTATCGAAGCAGGGCGCGAACGCGGAGCTTGAGTCTTTTGTCGAGAGCCCTGTTCGACCGCTGACCGAAGGGCGAGGTGTCGGCATCATACGTCGCATCGAGCCGCACTTGACAAAATTCCCAACGTCGACCGCGCTGACCGTCGAGAGTCGGTCATTTAATCGAGTCGGGGCCGATCCATTGATTGGGAATGAGGGCGACGTCGAGGTGGATCACAGCAACTTGAGGTACAAGCCGAACCGCCAGTCCGGGCGCTACGGACAGGTGAAGTTCTCTTCATCGCTGCTGACTTCGATCTGGGCGATGGAAGGCTACCGCGTCGAGACGGAAGAACTGGGTGACCGCTGATGGACCCTATCGAGGCAACCCCATTCCTGCCGTCCCAAATTGGGCGTGGCCCGCACGAGGGTTTCCTGTCGGCGCTGATACTGGCTCTGACCAACGCATTCGTGCGAAGCGCGCAACGTGTGAACGGCGTACTGCCAAAGGACGGGACCGAACCGATGGTGGCGCAACTCGATTTCGCGTCGTTCCCTGTGAAGCCTCCGACGTATCTCACTTCGACGCTGCCAACAGCGGCAGACTGGGAGGGCGGTTTGATCTACGTGTCCAACGGGAGTTCGGGAGAGAAATTCAGGGGGTCAGATGGTAGCTCATGGGTGAATCTGGGATAAGGGCGGTCCGGATAAAAGAGGCGTTGGCCTTCGATATGCCGATGGTGAAGGCGCTGTTCGCGCGGGCAGCCGATGCTGAGGGGGAGATGGACGCAAGCGAGGTGTTGGAATGGTGTGTAGAAAACGTAACAGACGAGCGCTTTTTCACGGCGATCGCACTCGACGATTTCGAGCCGGTCGGGCTGATTATCGCGACCTATTGGCCGGGACCGTTCAGCAAGGAACCGTTCTGCGCTCTCGCCTACTCGTCCACGCGCCTTGCTCTGGATTCGCTGATGTGGTCGATGAGGGATTGGGCCATCGGAGTGTCGGGCATAAACACCCTGGCGTTCCTGAACGGCTCAGGAGCCCAGGACGACGCCTACATCCGGAGGCTCCGGAAGTTCAGTCAGGGACGAGTCGTGTGTTCTCTGATACGGTTAGAATGGGACGGGGGTGAGAAATGTCCGGACTACTCGGATTCAGTTCCTCAAGTTCAAAGCCGAAAGACGTTACCCCGAAGGAATTCAAGAAATTCCGTGGATTCGTTGGAAACACGCTTTTCAGCAACGCTCTCGGCGGCGGGCCGCAACTTACTGGCCCGTTTACGGCGGATATTACGGGTGCGGAACAACGCGGACTAGACGTTCTTGATCAGGGCGTGTTCAGCCTCGATGGGCTTGGGGCCGATCAAGAGGCCGCGATTCGCCAAGCGCTCTCGGGCGGCGAGCAGAATCCCTTCTTGGATCAAGCGATTGCCTCTGCGACGCGCCCGCTGACCAATAACGCCGAGCTTCAGGAATTGCAGGATCGGGCCTTTTTCACGGGCGCCGGTCAGAAGATCCAGGGATCGAGCGCCTTCACGGCCCAGCGTCGTCGCGGGCTTGACGATCTTGAGCGAAATATCGCGGACGTATCGACCAATCTGTCGTTCGCTGACCTCATCCGGCGCACCGAGCAGCAGTTGCAGGCGGTGAACCTGGCGAATGAAATCTTCTCTAACCAGCGTGAGACGATCACAGCCCTGGCGCTGCCGAGACTGATCGAGCAATTCGGGCTCGACCAAGCCAATGAAGAATTGCGGCGCCGGATTACGGCGGCCGAGAATGCCTTGACCGAGCTTGGCAACCTGTCGTCCCCGACCGTAGGGCAGCAGTCGAGCGGCTTCGCCGTCAACATCGGCGGTGGCTCGGGCGGCGGTACGGGCGGGACCTAGGAGTGAGCAATGGCGTTTCATGACAGAGCATTTGACCAAGGCGCAATCGGTCCGTTCTCGAATGCCGAAATTCGAAAGTTCGCCGCGCCTGCGGAGACGATCGCGGCTGAGCAGTCTGCCGGGAACAACCCGTTCGCAGCCGGTCCCGATCTGGGTGAGAGAGCGCTACAAGTGCTGTCGCGAGCCTTGCGTATGCCGCTCGGGTTGCTGTCGGAAGCCCTCGGAACGCCGCTCTCAGAACAGCAAAATCGATCACGATCAGAGCAGCGGTTTCTCGGACAGCATGTTTCAGGCGAAGAAGTTCCGTTCTCTGCCGGGCGTCGCGCGGCAAACATCTTCTCTCTTGGCTTGTTCCCTGGCAATCAGAGCGGGCGAATCGATCCGAGCGGGTTGGATGACGCGCAGCGTGAGCGTCTAGAAGGCTTGACTCCGCTCCAGCAGCGATTGGTCACAGCCGGGAACCCGGAGGATTTCGCAAGCCTTCTGAGCGATGAAAGCATTTTCGATCCGCCCCAGCCGTTGACCGACCTTGGCGCACGAAGGATTGACGCTCAAAATATCCGAGGCGTAGCCGGAGACATAGACCAGAGCCAAGCGCAGATTGTTGGGGCTGGGGATACGCTTCGCGTACCGAATCAGCCGGACTTCACGGCACCGTTGGCTGCTGGAGAGGGCGAAAACATTTTTGATGATCCAACCTTTCTCGCATCGACACTGAAGCTCTACACGTCCGATTCTGTAGGTCGCGCGAGGCAGTCTGGCCGCATCAGTGATCTCCAGTTCCGAGAGGGCGCCGACGTAGAATCGATCATGAAAAAGGCTGCCGCAGAGAAGGTGAGTCAGAGCAATTTCCTGGCAATCACAAAGAGATATCGAGATAGAGCCGACGAATACCGTTCGTTCATCGGGACGTTCGGACAGGACCCGAAGCATATCCCGAAAGATATTGCCATTATGCTGCAAAGGGCTGGAGTCGATTTTTCTACTATGTCGGATTCCGGTATCCGTGACGTGGCATTGATTTTCCAATTCATGCGAATGCTCGATCCCACGTCCGTCGTGCGCGAGTCGGAGTTTGGCCTGGCTGTCGATGCCCAAGGGCTGCCGCCGTCCATTCGAGGCAAGCTCAACAACTGGCTACAGCAAGATTTCCAGGGTGAATTTCTTTCAGACGAAGTTCGGAACGAAATATTCAGAACCATATCGGATCTTGTCGAATCGAATTTTCGTGGACAGGAAATCGCACGCACAGTATTCAGGGCCGCCGCCGTTCTGCAAAATGAGAACCCAGACAACGTCACACTCGGCGAGGGGCTGAACCAAGATATTCGCAGGATCTTCGGTTTCCTGAGGGACGGAGATTCGGAAGGATTCGTAAACCCGAAGGTCGGTGTCGGCGGCCCAATCGACGCACCCAGGGAAGTTTCGGCAGCGGATGCGAAGCTAAAGGTTGAATTCATCGAGGGCGGCGGGGATCCAGATAACCCGGCTGAGGTCGCCGTATTCTTCAAAGACAAAGGCTTGAAGTGATAAGCTATGGCGGACGCATTCGACGAAAGATTCAGCCAACACATCGACGCTCTAGGCGGTGCTGGAGACATCCCACCTCAGGATGAATTCGATCGCGCCTTGTCCGCGCTGTCGGAGCCTGAACGCGACACCTCGCTTGCGGGCGCTATCAAGCGTCGCGAGGAATCAGGGCTCGTCACCGTTCCCGGGACAGACGTTCAGATTTTGCCAGAGGCAGCCGCGCTGGGCCGCATCGCGCTCGAAACGGCCGGTGATGTTGGCGCCTTCGCGCTGACCAAGAAACTCCCGATAGCCACGGGAACCAGGCTCTTGAAAGCCGGAAAGGCTGGTTTTGAAGCTCTTGCCACTGGCGCTGGCGCTGGCGCTGGCAGTCTCGCAGCCGAGGTGATCGACCCAACCGAAGGCGATGCACTCTCCCGCGCTGAAGTCACGGCAGGTATCACGTCTTTATCTGATCTGATGTTCAACGCGATCGGCGGCACAGTCGTCCGCAGGTTTACGGGTCCGGGAGCCGCAGAGCCGGGAGCGCTTGCCGTGATCGAGCGTTTCGGCACAAAGGCGAAAGACATTGGCAAACTGAAGCGCTTTGACCGTGGTGGGCCGATCGCGACCGGAGGACGGCTAGGTACTTCTCTTTCTGCGGATATTGTTGAGACGATGGCAGAAGCCGGGCTGTTTGGGTCCGGGGCTATCCGTAGGCGTCTATTGCGTTCCGGTGAGGCTGGCCAACAAGAGCTGGACAAGCTGACGAACAAACTATTGAATGGCGCCAGTCGAGTCGATGTCAGCAACTACTTTAAAAGCCTTGTGTCCGAGTCTGTCGTTCTATACAAGGCGCAGGGCAAGGAGATGTACCGTGCGCTTGACGAGTCCATCGCAGCCGAAGGGAATGTGTTCAAGGTTGATCTGAAGGGCCTATTTGCAGCACGCGATCGATGGAAAGCGAAGATCGACCCGGAAGCGCCCGGAATCAAACGTGTCGTGGGCATGATCGAGGACGCTCTCAAGAAAGCGAACCCGGAGCCTCCTGATTCACTAATTCTACTTGCTGATGGAACCAAGAGGCCGACTCGATCACGCTCAACACTCGTTCCATTTGAGATCGCGCAGGAGTTGAGGTCCGCTTTCCTGAAGGCCGGTCAATCCGCTGACCCCATACTAAGGGGCGGATCGGCGGCCGGTTCCGATCTGGCTGGCGTGCTGGATAGGCAAATCGATGTAGCCGGACTACAGCTTGATGGGAAGTCACTAGCACTTTTCAGGGATGCCGGTGATTTCTGGAAGAATGGCAGAGACACGCTTCAGAATCAGTCACTCCTATCTATACTGCGCTCACCTAACGCAGACACCGTGATCGACGTTCTCATCAAACCCAATGGTACTGCATCGCTGCGCGAAATAAGGGAGGTGGCTTTCGGATCGCTGGGCGAGAATATCAATGTCACGTCTTCCAAGGCGGTGATAGCGAAAGCTCGCAAAGTTCTATCCTCACCAACGTCTACGGATGAAGCAAAGAGAATTGCAGCGCAGAGGCTAAGGGACGGACGCAGGGGCCGTGAAATTTGGCGGAATGTTCAGGGTCAAGTGCTGGCCGATATAACACGAAAGTCTGATCCGAATTCAGGCATTGCAAACAAGGAACTGTTTGATACAGGCACATCGCTGAGCGCCAGGAAATTTAAGTCCGGGCTAGCTCGAATCTCAAACGAAACGCTCACGGTACTATTCCCAGACAAAAAGGTGAGAAGAAACGTAGATCTCTTCTTGAGGCAAGTTGAATTCTCACAGGCATCCGCCGGACAGAATGTACCTGGCAAGATATTCGTTCAGTTGGCGCAGGCTGGCGCAGCCGCAACACTCGCGGGGTTTGGTGCTTATGTTTTCACTCTCGGCTACACGGGCACTGGGGCTGCTGGCGTAGGTTTCGCCGTAATGATTGTGGCCGGTCCACCTGTTATCGCTCGCGTCATGGACAGCGAGAGGGCTATTCGATGGCTGATCGTGGGAACGTCACAGAGAACATCGGTAGCACACAAGCGTCGCGCATGGAACCAGTTGCACACGATCCTGATCGCAGAGGGCGCAAGAGCGTTCGATAGTGAGGGAAATGAAATCACGTCGAGTCGCGTTGAGCATTTGCAGGGCGGACCGACCAGGCTCTCCATCGAGGAACGTCAGAGATTTGACAGGGGTCGGTGAGATGATTGGAATAATTCATGCACCACAGAGGACAGAAAAATGAAATATCTAATGATGACGATAATGCTCATGGCATCGCTGGCAATGGTTGCCGCGCAGGGCGCTCCAAGGAACGCGAACAGCCGGGGCTTGACGTTCGAGATGTGCGACGAGAAGTCAGCAACGGGTACGTGCGACAACGCGGCCGGTATCGACGTCTACGCGCTCGTTGAAGAGTACAGCCAGTTCACCGTGTTCTTTAGCCAAGACAGCGGGACTCTCAGGGAATGCCAACTTTACGGCGGAGATCAAGACGCCTTCAATAATCTTGGCGCCACAATCAGCGCAACGGACGGGACGAAGCTGAACTCAACTTCATTTTCGTCAACCGTGACAGCGCAGAGTTTTGAGGCGCCGTTCTTTTTCATGTTTGTGATTTGCGCGGAAGGATCAGGCACTCACTCTGTTCTGATACAGGCTGCAAAGTAGGAGTACAAAATGAAATTTCTGAAACTTCTTATTCCACTTCTGCTCCTAACAGGCATCGCCTCGGCTGATTTCGGCGCGACCGTCTGGCCGTCTTCGGGTGCGGCCGGAGGTGGCGTTGTCGGCTTTGGCGACCATACAGCCATGGCTGCGTATCAAGCGGCACAATCAATGGGTTTGGATGACACAGGTGATCTGTGGTGGCTTGAAGATCAAGATACTGCCGTGTGTAGCTCAGATGGCGGCGGCTCTACTTCTCTGTCCTGTAGTTGGGATGGAACTGGATGGACTCCGACGGGTGTTGCTGCGACGGGTCTGACGACCCCATTGGGTTCAAATCTGGATGTAGGCAACTTCGACATAATCACACTATCGAATGGTGATATTGAGATAAAGCCACATGGAACTGGCGATGTCACCATAGAGAGCGGCGGCGACGGTCAGATCAACCTGCGCGAAGACGTGGTTGTAGGCAGCGGCAGTGGCGACGCACTTGTGACTTTCGACGTTACCGGAACCGACCACACGATGACGGCTGAGTCTGCCAATATATTGTTCTCGCACGGTGTTGAAGTAACGGGCACTTTGGTTGTCGTTGGCGCGGCAACCCTACCAGACAACTCAATATCACCCGCAGAAATTAACGAAGCAGGCACGTTTGCGTGGACCGGCCCTCACGACTTCGGCGGTGCAACCATGCAGCTCCCCGATGAGGCAGACTGCTCTGACAACCAAGATTCCGCTGAGGTGTGCGTCGAAGCGGACGGTGCTTTGTTCGTTGAGGGCACTGAGCTTGTGGCGGGACTGTTTACGAACGGAGCAACGCACCATTTTGTGACAGATAATGAGGCGCTAGGCAACGATTCCAATGCGTCGAACTGGGAGATCACTACGGCGGGTGCGTTCATTGGGACATCGTTCGGTGGTGTCGCGGACCAGAACATCGCAGACCTATCCGCTAACGATTCTGTTGTAGGGGATTGGGACTTCTCTGGTGGGAATCTAGAGCTACCCAATAGCAACGACTTGCCAGTTACGTGCACAGTCGGTCAGGTGTATCACGATACGGACGCTTCGCCTGATGCGAGGTTCAACTTTTGCCACACGACGGATAATTGGATAAATCTTATTGAATCAGGCAGCACCGGACTCTGGTCAGACGCCGGAACGATCAATCACCTCACCGCAGAAACAGAAGCCATTGCGAATGATGCGACAGGAAGCGCGTGGAAGATCACGGCGGCCGGTGCGATCACCGCTGCGAGTTTGACGCTTGATCCTTCTGCTACACCAACGCAGGCATTCGATGACGTGGCCTTCTCTGGAATAGAGGCG
>SMVA01188205.1_pt1 | contig 18697 bp, 10 predicted proteins | sample 2456451 | NCBI WGS metagenome assembly SMVA01 (sample SAMN11095933, study PRJNA526329) | marine sediment metagenome | biome: Marine sediment; feature: Surficial sediment; material: Deep marine sediment; isolation source: Hadal surficial sediment | place: Pacific Ocean | collected 2014-05 | depth...
CATTCTCGCGCTCGGCTTCCCGAATGCGTTGAATGATCACCTGCTTCGCGGTCTGCGCGAGAATTCGCCCGAAGCCGGTCGTATCCATCTTGACGCCGATCTCGTCCCCGATATCGGCCTGGGGATCGAGCTCGCGAGCAGCGGCGAGGTCGATCTGCGAGGCACTGTCGGTAACGTTTTCTACGACGTCCCGGAATTCGAAGAGTTCGACCTCTCCCAACTCCTCGTTGTACTTGGCCTCAATCTCGACCTCTGGACCGTGCTCACGCCGGGCGGCCTGTTTCATCGCCTCTTCCAGCGCGCCGATGATCTCCTCGGAATTGATCCCTTTGTCTCTGGCGATCTGGTCGATCTCTCGCTTCAGGCCGAGTCCTTCTGCCATTCATTCAACCCCTTGGTCCCCGGTCTCAACCCGCTCGTCCGACGAAGTCGGTGCGGCTGAACTGGTAGATCCTCTTTGCCTTCGATACTTCCGCGAAAGAGATCTCCACTTCCCTTCCGTCCACTTCGATCGCCACAACATCCGCTTCGAAACGAACCAAGACGCCGCGAAAGCGCCGTCGCCCCGAAATTGGCTGCCGGGTCTCGATCTGCACCTCTCTCCCGCATGCGAACGCGAAGTCCTTCTCCCGCGTGAGCGGGCGATCGAGTCCGGGCGAGGACACCTCCAAGCTGTAGTCAGCCTCGATGGTGTCCGCGACGTCGAGTTGTGAACCGAGTTCCCTCGCAACCGCCGCACAGCTGTCCACGGGCACCCGACCGTCGCTTTCCGGCGTGTCGATCGTGACCTTTAGCATCCACGGCTTGCCGCCACGCGCCAGCAGCACGTCCACGAGTTCGAAGCCCGCCTCATCGACGATCGGTTCGATCAACGCTCGCAATTCCTCCGGGATATCCCGATACACGCTCACCGTTTCCACAAACAAAAAAAGCGGACTTACAGCCCACTTTCGACCCCGCACTTGCTCGACGACTCACCTACCCAGGCGCGCCGACCGACCGATCGCTCGGCTTCCCGGACGCCATCTCGCAACCGTACAAACCAGGACCGAGCCCATCATTCGGACAGCGCTCGGGCGGGGACAACCCACTGCTGCTCGCGTAAGCCCGCGTAAGATAACCAAATACCAAGATCGGGGCAATCCAGGCCTCAGCCGCCCGGGAACTCCAAAGCGCCAACCAGGTCGCGAATCCGCGGGTACCCGTGGCGTTCCGCGTAGTCGGCGATTCCATCCGCCACGTCACCCGCGATCGAGGGCTGCAGGTAGTTGCTGGTGCCCACCTGGACCGCCATTGCGCCACAGAGCAGGAATTTCACCGCGTCGGCGGCGGTTTCGATTCCGCCGATTCCACAGACCGGGATCGACACGGCCTGGGAGGCCTGCCACACCATCCGCAGCGCAATCGGCCGGATCGCCGGGCCGGAGAGGCCCCCGAGTCCGTTGGAGAGCAAAGGCTTGCGGGTTTCCGGATCGACCTCGAGTGCCTGCACGGCGTTGATCAGCGAGATTCCGCTGGCCCCCTCTCCCTCGCAAACCCGGGCCATCTCGGCAATGTGGGTCACGTTGGGAGAGAGCTTCACCAACAACGGCAGCGTCGTCGCCTGGCGCGTGGTCCGCACGAGCCGGCCGAGAACGACCGGGTCCTGGCCAAACTCGATCCCGCCGCTCTTCACGTGCGGGCACGACGCGTTGATCTCGAGGCCAGCGATTCGTGGAACCCCCGTGAGTCTCTTGCACACTTCGGCGTAGCGGTCGATGTCGGTCTCGAACACGCTGGCAATTACCGCGACACCATCTGGGATCGCGGGAAGTTTTTCGCCGATGAACGCCTCGACGCCTACGTTTTCGAGGCTGATGGCATTGAGCATCCCCGACGGTGTCTCCGCGATTCGCGGAGGCGGATTCCCGGCCCTCGGCTCGAGCGTAAGGCTCTTCGCCACGAAGCCCCCCAGCCGGCGCAAGTCGAGGAACGGAGAAAACTCGGTCCCGTACCCAAACGTCCCCGAAGCCGTCAGAACAGGATTCTTCAGGGAAATCCCGCCCAGATCCACGGTCATGTCAACGCCCTGCGACTGCTTCACGGAAGCCGCTCCCAGTCGATCGACGCGGCGTCGAACGCCGGGCCCTCTCGACACACCATCGCGTACCCTCCTTTTCGCAGAGGAGCCGCGCAACCGAGACAGACTCCGAACCCGCAGGCCATCACATTCTCGAGCGCCACGATGCAGGGAACTTCGCGCCGAGACGCGATTTCCGCGCAGCGCCGCATCATCGCCGTTGGGCCACAGACATAGACGCGACATCCGGACCCCGGAAGATCGGCGCCCCCCGACGGGCCTTCGAGTGCAGACTCGAGCAGATCCGTGACGACCCCCCGCACCCCGGCGCTGCCGTCTTCGGTCGCCACCTGAAGTGAAATTTTCAAAGCCTCGAAGTCTTCGAGGGCCATCAGGTCGCTCGCCGTCCGCGCGCCGAACAAGACCTCGACGGGATGCACACCGGCCAACCGAGCCGCCAGCTCGAAGACCGTAGCGATCCCGGTCCCGCCTGCGACGATGATCACGCGCTCACCAGATCGCGGCGGGGGAAACGCCCTGCCCAGCGGCCCCACGATCGCCACGCGCTGCCCGGGCGACGCCTCGGCGAGCAGCGCCGTCCCCCGCCCGACGAGCTTGTAGAGGATCTCGACATCGGACCCACCGACACCAGCCTTCGCACGGTAGACGGCCATCGGCCGCGGTAGCAGAGGGTCCGTCCGAGGCGCTGTTTGCTGGGCTCCGGCCGAAATCATCGCGAACTGACCGGGCCGAAAACCCGGCCAGTCGGGCACCCGCAAGACCAGGCGCCAGCTCGAAGGGCCCTCGCTGACGTTCCGAACAACCTCGGCCTCGGCTCGAATCGGAGCGGCTTCCGCGCTGCCGACTTCCCAGATCGCTTCAGTCATCGACCACCCTCGATCCCTCGCTCCAGATCGCCAAAAATCGCCTCAGATCTTCCCAGATCGCTCCAGGTCGTCCAAAATCTTCCCAGATCGCTCCAGGTATCTCCAGATCGCTCCAGGTCGGCCCAGATCGCTCCGGGTCGGCCCAGATCGCTCCAAGTCTCTCCAAGATCGCTCCTGAGGGCACGGCACCGAATTCTCGCCACTGTGCGGAGTGTAAGCCCAAGTGCTCTAAAAACCGGCTTCAGGCCCGTTTCGCGCTTGCCCGAAGCTGCGTCGGAGGTCGCTAAGGTATCGAAAAATCTAATAAAATTAGAGATGGCCCGCAAGCGATTTTCGTCAAGATCCCACACCCGGCGGTCGATGAAAGCGGAGAATCTCACCCGCTGATGCTCTAGGAGAAGCCTTGACGCCCCTGCTCGATCGCCAGCGTGAACGGTTTCTTGCCGATCCGAACGACGCGCAGGCCTTCCAGGCGTTGGAGGAGGAACTGTTCCTCGCCGGCGACTGGGCGGGCGTCATCGAGGTCTACGAGCGCCGCCTCGGCGCCGAAAGTATCGCCGACCAACCGCGTGAATTGGCGGCGATTCACTGCCGGATCGGCCAGGTTCGCCACGACCGCCTCGGCGAGCCCGATCTCGCGATCGCGTGCTACCGCGCGGCGCTGCAGATCGACGCGCAGCACCGACCCGCACTGACGCGGTTGCGAAAACTGCACGCCAGCCAGAATCAGTGGGACATCGCGGTTCAGATCGGCGAGGTCGAAGGTGCGCTGCCGATGCGACCCGAGGAGCGGGCCACCCTGCTGGCCGAGATGGGAACGATCTGGCTGGAACAACTCGGCGATCGCAACCAGGCGATCGCGATGTTCAAGCGCGCACTCGAAGAACACCCCACGCAGATCGACGCACTAGAGGGATCGGCTCGGGCATTCGCGGCAGCCGGTCAGATCGCCCGCGCGGCGGATGCGTGGGATCAGGTCATCGAGTTGCTTCGCGGGCCCGCTCGCGCCATCGCGCTGGTAGCCCGCGCGCGCCTCGCAGAAGACTCGCTTCGAGACGTCGCTCTCGCCTCCGAACTCTACCGGCGCGCACTGACGGACGATCCCAACAACCTCGCGGCACTCGAAGCCGTGGCCGGACAAGCCCTGTTCGACAAAAACTGGGAACTGCTGGTGGATCTGCAGGAGCGTCGGTTCGAGTTGGCGCCAGAGGCCGAGCGCAAGGCCCATATCGCGATGGAGACGGGCGAAATCCAGTGGAAACACCTGTCCAATCCGAGCGCCGCACAGTTGTGGCTCGATCGGGCGACGTCGCTCGACCCCAACAACCGGAAGTGCGTCGCGGGTCTCGCGGATCTCGCGCGGAACAACGGCGATGACGAAGCCCTCATCCAACACCTCGAACGGATCTCGGACCTGAGCCGTGGGCCGACACCCGTCTCCGTACTACTCGAACTCTCGACCCTCTACGCGGACCGCGGCGACCCGAACCGCGCCTACCAGAACCTCGCACTCGCGTTCGAATTTGACCCCGACAACGAACTCGTCGGGGAAGCGTTCAGCGAAATCCTCACCCAGCTCGGCCGAGACGAAGAACTCGTGGAAGTCCTCGAGCAGCGGGCGTCGACGCCCGACATGGCAGGCGAGGCGCGCGCGACGGTGCTCTCCGATCTGGCCGCCCTTTGGGAGGAGCGTCTCGACGATGTCGAAGCCGCCTGCAGCGCCTACCAGCGCGCGTTCGAAGCGGACCCCGCGTCTCCCGGAGTAGCGCCGGCGCTGGAGCGTTTGTACCGCAAGGCCGAGGACTGGGCGTCCCTGCGATCGTTTCTCGAGTACGCGGGAGGCCACTCGCTACCCGACCAGCGTGCTCGCCACCTCTGTTCCCTCGCCCTTTTGCTGAGCGAACACTTCGATGCGCCCGAACAGGCCTCGCAGGTGTTGGAATCGGTACTCGCCATGGAGCCCGATTCCGTGGCCGCCCTACGGGGCCTCCAACACCTGGCGTCCTCGACCGGTGACGAAGATACGATGATTCGCGCCTACGAGGCGGAAGCCGCGATCGCGCTGGATGGAGAGCGTCTCGCGTTTCTCGTGAGCGAGCTGGTGCCCCGCCTCGAAACGCGCGGCGAGCCTGCGGCCGCGTTGCGCTGGGTCGACCGATGGACGGAAGTCTGTCCGGGAGATCGCCAAGCCTTCGCGACTTCAGCGCGTCTGCGCCAGCAGCTCGGACAAGATGCGCCACTCGTCGCAGACCTCGAACACCTCGCCGAACTCGTTCCCGACCGAGAAAAGGCCGAGGTTCACCGACGCCTCGGCAGCTTGCACGCCGACCACGGTCGATCCGAGGAATCCATCGCCGCCTATCAAGCCGCGTTCGAGGTGGATCCCGAGGACGAACTCACACTCGAAGCGCTCTCGGTCCAGCTCTCGGACGCGGAACGCCTGGAGGAACTAGCGGTCGTGCAGCGCCGCCTGGCGGATCTGCTTCCCCCACCGCAGCGGTGCGCGTGCCTCGACGAGTTGTCGACACTGCTCGCCGATCGCCTCGGGGATCTGCACGGTGCGATCGAGGTGCTCCGCCAGCTCGCAGCCGAGCCCGACGCCCCGCGCGATGCCGACGCGCGCCTCGAGGCATTGCTCGAGCGCGCAGGGATGTTCGAGGCTCTCACGGATCACCTGGAGAAACGCATCGCCGGGCTCGACCCGACCGCACCAGACGCCCACGCTCTCCAGCTTCGGCGGGCCGACATTCTGCTCGAACACCTCGACCAATTCGCGGAAGCCGCAAGCGCCTACCGGTCGGTCTGCGACGCCGACCCCGATTCCGAGCCCGCCCGCATCGGCCTCGAACAGGCCCTCCGGGCTGTCGGGGATCCAGCTGGCCTCGCCGAGTTCCTGGGCGAACAGATGGCGTCGACTTCGGACACCGCCATCCGCGACCGCTGCGGATTCGAACGGGCAGTGCTGCTCGAAGAGAGCCTCGATCGCGCCGAAGAAGCCATCCAAGCCTACCAACACCTGGTCGAGTCGGGCATCAATGAAGAATTTCGCCTCAAAGCTTCGGATCGCCTCGAGATCCTGCTCGAGCGAACGGAAGACTGGGATGGATTGCGCAGGCACCTGGAGGCGTCGCTCGGAGAGGAGCCGGTCGAAGAAGACCTCGCGACCGTCGAACGGCTCGGAAAGCTCTATCGCGATCGGATGCGAAACGCACCGCGCGCGATCGACCATCTCGAGGTTGCAACGACGATCGCACCCGAGCGAGCGGACCTCTGGCAGATGCTCGCGGAGTTGTACATCGAAGAAGGTCGGATCGAAGATGTCGTCTCAGCCCTGGAGGCGGAGATCGCGACAGGCCCCGGTCCCGACCGGGAAATCGCGCTTCGCGGTCGTGCCGGCCAACTATGCGTCGAATCGCTCAACGAGTTCGATCGCGCAAAGGAACACTACGAACGGGTTCTCGAGCTGGACTCGACCCACTCGAGGGCGGCCGACTTCCTGATCGACCATTACAAACGCCAGGGTAATTTTGACGGCGTGGTTCGGCTGCTCGTCGATCGTCTGGAGGCTCTCGAGCAGGGAGCCGAGCGGAGTTCCGAGGGCTCGTCGCTGCGCACCTCCCTGCGGCTCCAGATATCGGGCTTGCGGGTGAGCCAACTCAACGACATCGAGGGGGCGATCGACGCACTGGGACCCGCGCTCGCCGAGATCGGCCCCCAGCCGGTCGTCGCCGAACCCCTCGCCGATCTCTACCTGCGGGCCGCGAGACACGAAGATCTGATCGAACTCTGCCGGAGCGCCGCGGGCGCGTGCAGCGATCTCTCGGAGCGAGCGAGCTGGTACGTGCGGCTCGGAGCGGCGCTATGCGAAGTCGATCGGGATGAAGAAGCCGCAGTCGCCTATCGAGACGCCCTCACGGATCGCCCGGACGACCGCGACACACAAGCGGCCCTCCGCGAGATCTACCGACGCTTGGGAGAAAACGAATCCCTGATTCGGCTCCTCGAGGTCGAGCTTTCGCACCTCGCAGGCCGAGACGAGATCCCCGTTCGCGTCGAACTCGCGCAGCTACTCGGCGAGATACACGATCGTCAACACGAAGCGCTCGCGCACGTTCAGCGCATTTTGCAGATCGATCCCAATCAGAGCGAATCCCTCGACAAAGCAATCGAGATCGCCGAGGCCCTGCAACAGGGGTCCACCGATCGAGCCAACGGAGAAGTCCTTCTCGACCTTTTGAACACGCAGCTCTCGAAGACCCAGTCAGCGGGCACGCGGGCGGACCAGCTCCTGCGACGCGCTCGACTGTTCGGCAAGAGCCTCGATCGACCGGATGAATCGGTCGCCGATCTTCGCGAAGCCTTGTCGCTGGAACCGAACCATCCCAAGGCACTCGACCAACTCCGCGTGCTGCTCGCATCGCAGGGGAAGTGGGACGCCGTCCTGGATTGCATGTTCCGCCAGGCCAGCGCGACATCCGGGCTTCAACGCGCCGGACTCTACGACGAGGCGGTCGCGATCGCCTGGGAGAACCTCGGACCCGACGCGACCCTTCCCTGGCTCGAACGCTTGCGCGTCGAGCGCCCGGACGACCCCGCGGTCTTCGATCGGATCGCCGACATCCATCGCCTGGCGGGCAGACACGAGGCGACCCTTCACGCCCTGCAATCCCAAATCGCCCTGATCGACGACCCGGAACGGCTGTGCAAGCTGCACCTGGAGCGCGCGCGCATCTTCGAACAACGGCTGGAACTCGACGGTCGCGCGGCTTGCGCTCTGGAAGACGCGAGGCGTGTGGCTCCTGCGGACCCCGAAATCCTCGGCAACCTCAGTTCCCTTTACGAGAAGCTCGGCCGCAACCGGGAACACGCCGAGGTTCTGGAACGCCGCGCTGCAAACGCCACGGGAGACGAGCAAATCGCGCTGCTGCAGCAGATCGCCAGCCTTTATGGCGGACCGCTCGCCGAGCCGAAGCGCGCCGCGGCGCGCCTGCTCTCGGCGATCACCGAGGCGCAAGAGGGAACCCCCAAGCACGGCGAACTCCTGCGCGAACTCGGAGCGGCTCTCCGCAACTCGCACGACCCGAGTTCCTGGGCGAGCTGCGCGGAGGAAGAATTGAACGCCCTCGACCCCGAGGCGCCTGTATTCGATGACCGCCGATTCGAACTGCATCGAGAATTGGCCCGCGCCTACGAGGGGGAACTCGGACGTCCGGACGCCGCGCTCCATCACCTCCGCGCATTGTCGGACAGCGGTAATGAGCAACCGGGGCAAGGCGATTCTACGAAAGCAAGAGACAACTCGCTGCTGCAGCTCCTCGAAATTCAGGGCAACTGGATCGAATTCGAGGCGCGGCTCGCCGCCCACCTGGAGCGCCATTCGGAAGACCCGGAAGGCTGGCTCAGGCTGGGCCGCCTGCGGGCTGAGCGGCTGCATCTGCCGGCCGCCGCAATCACGGCCTATCAGGAAGTCTTGAAACGAGACCGGCTTTGCATCCCCGCCTTGCGCGCGCTGAGGGGAAATCTCGAACGCCTCGGGCGTTGGGCCGAAGTCGCCCAGACCCTCGAACATGAACTCGAACACGTTGCGCCGGCGATCCAGTCCGGGCGCGCCGCACTGTTGCGCCGGCTTGGTGATATCTGCTGGCGCCGGTTGTACTCGACAACGCGCGCGAGTCGATCCTACGCGGCCGCACTCGAAGCCGACCCGCAGGACTTCGAATCGCTGCGATCCCTCCAGGAATTGCTCGAGGCGATGGAGGATTGGCGCGGAGCGCTGGACCTCTACGAGAGCGAGGTCGAGATGCTCGGAGAGAGCGCGCCGGATCGCCGCTTCCAGGTATCGATCCGCGCCGCTGAACTCGCACGCGATCATACCGACGAGACTGAACGCTCGAAACGCAATTACGAATACGCAGCCAGCATCGAAGACCTTCCGCCCGCGGCACTGCGCGAACTCGCACTCGTCTACGAACGCCTGGGCGATGAGGAGGCATTTGCAAAAGCCTTCGAGCGTTGGTGCGACAACGCGGAATCGGGAGCCAGCTGCAGCGACCACGTGAGGCTCGCGGAAGCCCTCGACGCGCTGGGTCGCGCGGACGCCGCTCGAGAGCGAATCGACCGCGCGCTCGAAGTGGATTCCGGGCATCGACCCGCCTGGGACGCCGCGGCTCAGTTGCGCGAGCGAGCCGGTGACTTCATCGGTGCGGCCAACGCGCTCTGTGGCGCAGCGGAACTCTGCGACGACCACGAGGGCTGCTCGCGATTGATCCGAGCTGCGGAACTATCCGAGGATTCATCAAAAGAAATGGCGGCCGAACGGATTCGGACCGCGCTTCGCCGAGACCCAGGAGCTGCAGACGCCCACGCCCATCTCGCTCGAATGGCGTACGAACTCGAAGATTTTCGCGAAGCCGAGTTGGCCGCGACACGGACGCTCGATCTGGCAGCCGCCGCGGACCGCCTGACCCGCGAGCAACAGCTGGCCGCAGCGCTCGCAGGTGGCCGAGCGGCTCGAGAGCTCGAGCATCCGGACATTGCCGTGCGTTGCTTCTCGGTGGCTTGCGAACTCGCGCCAGAAGATCCGGAAATTCTCACCCGTTACGGAGAAGCGCTCGCCACACAAGGTGATCTCTCGGCCGCGAAGACCATCCTCGAGACGCGACTCGCGATCGAGGGGCCCAATCCAGATCGGGCGGCCCAGCTCGCGGTGATTGGGCGCGCCCAGTGGGAAGCGGAAGATCCCAACGCGGCCGTCGACAACCTCGAGGCCGCGCTGCGCGAAGATCCGCACCTCGACGACGCTCACCGGACACTCGTCGAACTCTGGGAGGCGAGAGAGAACATCAACGAGGGAGTCGGCTGCCTGGTGCGCTGGGCGGATGTCGCGACCGATCACTCCCAACGCGCAGAGCGACTGCTTCGAGCGGCGGAATGGGAACTGCGCGAAGCAGACCAGTCTGCATCTGCCGAAGCCCACCTCCGCGAGGTGCTCGACGCGGATCCGAGTCTGCTTCGAGCCTGGGAGGCCTTGACGGTACTCCTTTGGGAATCGGACCGAGCGGAAGACGCACTGCAGGTCGCATCGATGGCCCTAACCGGTGTAGAGGGCGCCAAGTCGAGTTCAGCGCTGTCCCTCATCCGCGGTCGCGTTCTCGAGCAGCTCGGTGAAAAAGAAGAGGCCGCCGATGCATTTCGAGTCGTGGCCAGCGCAGATCCGAACTGCGTGGAAGCGGCACTGTCGCGGGCTCGTCTGCTGAGGGGGATTGGCAATTGGCAGGCCGCTGCGGATGCGCTGAGAGAATTCCATCGAGAACACCGCGGCAACGATCAAGAGGGACTATCGGAGGTGCTTCAACAGCTCGGCCGCCTTCTTGCCGGCCCGCTGGAAGATCCAGAAGGCGCGATCACCGCCTATCGCCAGGGAGTACTTCTCAGCCCCGATCGGATCGATATGCACGCCTCTCTGGCCGAATTCCTGAGCCATCGGCCCGCGGATTGGCAAGAGGCACTCAACCATTACGAACGGGTGCTGAAGGACGACCCCTGTCATGGAAGCTCGCTGCGCACACTCCTTCGCGTCGCCCGAGAGCGGGGAAATCGAGAGGCGGTCGCGACCGGCCTGGGGATCGTGCACGCACTCGGCATCGCATCGCCCGGCGATCGCAAAGAAATAGACGAAGGCTCCGAAATTGGGCCGCACTACAGCGGAGACGGAGAGCTCTCGAAGCCGCTTTGGGAAAAGTTGCGCAAAATGCTGAACGAGTCCGCGAGTGAGCTCGCGGAGGCCCTCGACTCGCCGGATCCCGAGGTGGGCGACACGCCCGACGATCCGATCGCAGCCTTCCACGCCGAAGCACTCAGCGCTGAAGGCCGCCTGACGGCACCCGCGCTCCTCCCCATTGCCACCCGGGAGCTAGGCGATCTGGTCGGGCTGGTCGCGGCGCTTGCGCTGGATCTGGAACGAGCCCGCGGAGAGGGTCGCATCGTCAACGCGGTCTCGTCAGCGATCAAGCGGCGGCTTCGACGCCGGCTACGGCGACACCTCCATGACGAGTCCATGGATGCGATCGATCAAGTCGACTTCGAAGATTGGCGCGGCGAAGTACGCGCTCTCGCTGCGGCGATGGCGGTCGACGAGACCGAAATTGATCTTCGCACGGCCCTGATCGCATTGGCGCGCGACGCTTCCGAGCACCGAGACGAAAGAATTTCCGAGAACGCCGACTTGACGGCCTGGGTGGCCGAGAGGCCGGCCGCCAACGCGTTGTTGCGACAGGCAATCCGATCGTGGCTACTCCAGCTGTGAGGGGGCGAGCACAGCGAATCCGCTCATTCGTGGCCGCGTCAACCGTGAGCGTTCAAGCGAAGCGAATCTCGGGATGAACAAGGACGCGGATCGACCCAAGCGACGTTATCGCCGTCGGACGGTTCGGATCACGGTGGAGTATCTCTCGGACACGGGCCTGCACCGCGAGAGAGCCACCACGCTGGGCGCCGGCGGCCTGTTCATCGAAACCGACTCACCGGTAGTCACCGGCTCGCTCCTCAAGCTCCGCTTCCAAGTGTTGGAGGCCGGCGCCCATCACGAAATCGAGGGCCGCGTCATCTGGTCGAAGGGCATCGGGAACCGTGACGCGAGCGCCACCGGCATGGGGATCGAGTTCCTGAATCGAACCGCCGCAGCCGCCTTGGCGGTCGAACTCGACAACCTCGATTGACCGAGCCCGAAGCGCCACCGGATCCAGCGCTCAGGCTTTCGCGCCTCCATTCTGCAGGGCTGCCTTGATCTCCTTCACGATGTCGAGCGCGCTCTGGTAGCGATTGGCGGGATCTTTCTCCAGGCAGCGCGCGATGATCTTGACGATCAGAGGAGGCAACTCTGCGTTGAACTCTCGAGGATCCGGCGGGGGGGTGTGGACGTGGTGATACGGGAGGTTCCCTTCCCGGAAGGGCAGCGTTCCGGTGGCTAGCTCGAACACGGTGACTCCGAGCGAGTAGATGTCCGTGCGATGATCCACGTTCTTCCCGAGCGTCTGCTCCGGGCTCATGTAGTAGGGCGTTCCCGACACGACGGTCGTGTGGTTCCGGACCTCTTCGATCATCTTCGCGAGCCCGAAATCCATGATCTTCGCCTTCCGGTCGCGGGTCCACATCGTGTTCGCGGTCTTGATGTCGCGGTGAACGACCTTTTGCTCATGCGCGTAGGCCAGGGCTTCGCACATCTGTGTGAGCACGTGAACGATGCCTCCTGGCGAGATCTTTCCGCGGTGCTTGATGATTTCCTTGAGTGTGTTGCCGTCTACATACTCCATCGCGATATAGAAGACGCCGTCTTGCTCGCCGGCGTCGAAGACCGTGACGATGCCCGGGTGGTTGAGCTTGGCGGCACTCTTGGCCTCGCGAAGGAAGTTCTTCAGGGCTTGGGGATTTTCCTGCAGGGAGTCCGGTAGCACCTTGTAGGCCACCTCTCGATCCAGGACTGTGTCCACCGCCTTGTAGACGATCCCCATTCCACCTTTTCCGAGCTTTCCGATGATCTTGTATCGGCCCTGTTCGGCGGTCTTGGTCATCGGCCGCGATTCGGTGGCCTTGGATTCCTCGGTTCGTTTCTTGAGACTCGCGCGCGTTCGGTCCAGTCGCTCTTGAACGTCCTTGTAGCCGTAGTCGAACGAGAGGATTCGCTCATAGAGCTCATCCGCGTCGGCCAGATCGTCGTTGGCATCGAGAGCCACCGCCAGGTAGTAGAAGGCCGGCGCGTTGCGTTGGGTGATCTCGGCGCCGTCCGTCGCGTGGCGCAATTTCACGATTGCCAGCGTGTGCTTGCCGCGCTTGAGGAAGATCTTGCCAAGCCTCGCCGACACCGCGGTAAAATCGGCGTGCTCCGACGGTACCTGCTGCAGGGCCGCAATCGCATCATCGATCCGACCCGCCTTCAGGTGGATGTCGCCCGCCTTGAGGTGCTCACCCGCCTGCGCGAGCAGCTCGGCCTGCTTGGTGTCATCCACGCCGTCCGAAGCGCATTCCGCGGCCTCAGCGAAAAGGCCCGCCTGTTCGTAGCTCGCCGACGCGCGCTGCCGATCGCCCGTCATCGAGAACATCTCCGCGGCCTGAGCAAAATCCCCAAAGCGTTCGTAGCACTCGCCCGCCTTCTCGTATTGTTCGAGCATTCGGTAGATGTCGCCCGCGGTGAGCAGCTCGCCGCTCTTCTCGAAGCAACGCGCGGCCTCTTCGTCATCGCCCAGCTCTCGGTGGTGTTCCGCAAGCACCCGCGCGGCCTCTTCCTCTTGCCCCAACCCCACCATGATCTCGGCAGCGCGCGGGGCGTCCTTGGCGCGTAGGAACAACTCGATCGCGTCTTCTTGCCGATCCTGGCGCAACGCGATCTCTGCAGCCGCTGCAAAGCACTCACCCCGCACGAGCACGGCTTCCGCCCGGTCCAAGAGGCCGGCCCGCTCGAAGAGGTTGCCCGCCATCCGGACGAGCTTTTGCACCGAGGCGCTCTTGACAGCTTCACCCCGGCCGCCGATCGACTCCTCGTGAATGTTCTGCTCCAGGCAGATCGCCGCCTTCTCCCATTTGCCGCACTTCACGTAAGCCTGGGCGGCCTGGCGGGAGTAACCGGACTCTTCGTACGCCTCGGCGGCCTTGAGGTGCTCTCCGGCTTTTTCGAACAATTCGGCAGCGATGCCTTGGTTGCCGGCTCGGTAGTAGGCGTCTCCGGCGCGCCCATTTTCTTCTTGTTGGGCGAAGATGCGACCAGCCGCGTCGAAGCGCTCGGCCTTCATGTAGAGCTCCGCGGATTCGATGAATCGGCCTTCGTCGTGGCGAATCTCGGCCGCACGCGTCCACTGCTCGGCCTCGATGAAATAATCCGCGGCCTCTTCCATCAAGCCGCTGTCGAAGCAGTACTCTGCTGCCGCAAGTGCGCCTTCTCGCTTGGAGAGATTGGCGGCATGTCTGCGCGCCTTGCGGAGCAACCCCGAGTCGCTCTCCGCTGAAAGCATTCCACCCTCGGAGATCTCGGCATCCGAAAACCTGGGGCTACCCGGAAGCAGCGCCGAGACGAGCGCGATGAGGCCCGCCGGTGCCGCCAAGAAGCGCATCGCAAATCCCGACTGGAATCCCGCGATCAGTTGGCGCGGATCGTCGGACAAACCGAAGGGGCCAAGCGCTGCGGCGCCGATCCCCACCGCCAGCCGGCCCGCCACCCGTGCAATTTCGTTTTCGGGCAGGTAGGCGACACCCAGGGCCGCCAGGCCGAACGCGAACAGAACGAGTCCGCCGGCAATCGCCAATATCCGCCCCAGAATCAGCACTGCCGCCACGTCAGCCGCTCCTCGCCTATTAGAATGGGGTGCGGTGCACGGAAACACCGGATCAAAGGACGTATCGGCCGGCGAAGACCCCGCGTTGAGGGGTATCCCCAAGGAGCGCGACCCCAGAATGGGGTTGCGCGACGCCGCAAGCGAATCAGAAGGATTCGCCAGCTAGAGCTGTGAGCGGGAACCGCAGCTTGGAACTGCGGACCATTCCAATGACCCTAGATATTTAGATGCCGCGGCGCGCCGCTCGATTTCGCTGACCGGAATCGGACTCCCGCCGTGCAGGAACACGAACGCGCCTGCCGCGTTCTCTTCAGCCGTCAGAGCAGCTTTTGCTGGTTGCCGACGCCGTCGGGCAGGGGCATCTCGAAGTACTCCCGCGCGAGGCGCGTGGCGACCCGCCCGCGCGGCGTGCGGGCCAGAAATCCCCGATGGATCAGGTAGGGCTCGACGACATCTTCGAGGGTTCCGCGATCCTCGCCCACGGCGGCCGCGAGGGTCTCGATCCCGACGGGACCCCCATCGAACTTCTCCAGCAGCGTGCGGACCAGCAACCGGTCCAGGCCGTCGAAACCCGAATCGTCGACGTCGAGGCGTTCGAGCGCGTAGCGAGCGCACTCGGCATCGATCGCACTGCCCTGCCCCGCGGCGACCTCCGAGAAATCGCGAACCCGCCGCAGCAACCGGTTCGCGATCCGCGGCGTTCCGCGCGAACGCCGCGCGATCTCGGTGCAAGCGCCGGCCTCGACCTCGACGTCCAGGACCCGCGCACTGCGGGCGAGGATGCGCTCGAGGTCCTCCGAGGGGTAGTACTCGAGGCGTGCCGACCAACCGAATCGGTCCCGCAGCGGAGAGCTCAGCAAGCCCGCGCGGGTGGTCGCGCCAATCAACGTGAAGCGCGGCAGATCCAGCCGGATCGATTGGGCCCCCGCACCCTGACCGATCATGATGTCGAGTTTGAAATCCTCCATCGCCGGGTAGAGAATTTCCTCGATCGACGCGGACATCCGGTGAATCTCGTCGATGAACAACACTTCGTCCGGCTGGAGATTCGACAGCAGCGCAGCCAGATCTCCGGGTCTCTCGATCGCGGGTCCGCTCGTCACGCGGATCGAAGCGCCCATCTCGTTGGCGACGACGTGGGCGAGTGAGGTTTTGCCAAGGCCGGGCGGGCCGTGAAAGAGCAAGTGGTCAATTGCCTCACCGCGATCGCGCGCCGCACGGATGAACACCGCGAGGTTCTCGCGCAGACGATCCTGGCCGACCATCTCGTCGAGGGTGGCCGGCCTGAGCCGGGCCTCGAGCGCCTCTTCGCCCGGCAGCACGGCACGCGACAGCGGTCCGATCTCCTCGCGCACGAGCGTCATTTCATCAACATCCGCAATGAACCTCGAACGAGTCCCTCGAGGGTCGGATCATCCCCCTCCTCCCCCGCTGCACGGGTCAGTGCACGATCCGCCTGCTGCTTGGAATAGCCGAGGTTCAGCAGCGCCGACAATGCCTGCCCCAGGGAAGTCGTCGACGGATCGTCAGCCGCCAGCGGTGCCGTCAATTCACCAGCAGAAGTCAGCAACGCTGCAAGCTCTCCGGTTCGATCGCGGAGTTCGACCAGGATGCGCTCCGCCATCTTGCTTCCGACGCCGGGCGCCGCGCGGAGAACCTCCATCTTGCCCAGTTGAATGGCTTCGAACAACTCGGCTGGCGAAATTCCCGACAGTACGGTCTGGGCGAGCTTGGGCCCGACCCGACTGGCGCGAAGCAACAGGGTAAACGCCGCACGCTCCGATTCCGTGAGAAAACCGAACAGCTGGATCGCGCTCTCGCGCGCGTGCGTGTAGATCCGGAGCACGACGGGCTCACCCTCGTCGGGGAGTTCCGTGAAGGTCGACAACGGAATGTTGACCTCGTAGCCCACGCCACCCACGTCGACGACGACACAGGCGGGCGCCACGTCGCGCAGCACTCCCTCGAGTCGGGCGATCACGGCGCCCGCCTCACCCGCAGGGCAGCGCGTTTCGCGGGCGAACGAATCCCCTGGGTCAGCGCGCCGATCCTCCCGGCGTTCGCATGACAGATCGCCGCAGCGAGCGCGTCCGCGGCATCTCGGGCGGGCTGGCGATCCAAGTCGAGCAATCGCCGAACCATCTCCTGCACCTGGGCCTTGCCGGCCCGTCCGTTTCCGGTCGCCGCCAGTTTGATGCGCGACGCCGTGTATTCGACGACCGTTCTACCACCCGCAGCCACCGCAGCCAGCGCAACGCCCCGAGCCTGCCCGAGCACCAACGCCGAACGCGCATTCGCGGAGACGAAGACCTGCTCGATCACCACGACATCAGGCGCGTGATCGAGCACCACCCCGCTGACGGCTTGATGCAGGTAGTGGAGACGTTCGGCCATCGACGAGCGCGGCGATGGGCGGAGTGTTCCGTGAGCGACGTGAGCCAGCTTGCCGGCCTCCGAGTCGACGACGCCAAAACCGGTGGCGGCCGAGCCCGGATCGATTCCGAGGATGCGCATCGAGACCTCACGCGTGCGATCGACGGGCCCTGCGGCAAGGCCGTTGGGCGCGCCCGATTGTTTTCATCTCGGAGGAAGGGAGGCAGACCGAGTCTAGCAAGCAAGGCAGGGGTGCGCGCATCGCCAGCTCCCGCCGCGCCCCTACCCCGCGAATCCTGCGGATTCGCTTTTCGTCGTCGCGTGCCCCCTCACCGAGGCCGCGCTCCTACCCAGCGACCCGCACCATTTCTTCGTCGGATATGTCGAAGTTCGCGTAGACGTGCTGTACATCGTCGAGATCGTCCAGCGCGTCGGTCAGCCTCAGCATCGACTCGGCCTGGCCCGCTACCACCTCAACCATGGTGGTCGGCTCCATCTCGAGACCCGCCTGCTCGGGCTCGAAACCGGCCGCCAACAGCGCGCGCTTGAGCGACTCGAAGCCCGTCGGTGCGACGATCACGTCGAATCGGGTGTCGCTTTCGATGACATCGTCTGCACCGGATTCGAGAGCGGCATCGAGCAACTTATCTGCGTCGACCCGGGAGCGATCGAAGCTCAGAACCCCCCGTTTTTCGAACAGATAGCTGACGCAGCCGCTCGCCCCGAGATTACCGCCGTGCTTGGTGAGGATGTGGCGGACGTCCCCGACGGTGCGGTTCTTGTTGTCCGTAAGCGCTTCGATGTAGATCGCGACACCGCCGGGACCGTAGCCCTCGTAGACCACCTCTTCGTAGGCCTCACCCTCACCCGCACCGGTGCCCTTCGCGATCCCCCGCGCGATGTTGTCCTTCGGCATGTTCGCGGAACGCGCCCTTTCACAGGCCAGGCGGAGGCGGGGATTGGCATCGGCATCGCCTCCGCCCATGCGGGCCGCGGTCGCGATCTCGCGGATCAGTTTGGTGAAGATCTTGCCGCGCTTGGCATCTGCGGCGCCCTTTTTGCGCTTGATGGTGGACCACTTCGAATGACCTGACATGAATTCTCCGAGCAGGCGGCCTCCTGAAAAACAGCGCGCAGCGTTGTTTCTCAGGAGCATGTCCGGGCCCAAAGGACCCCGGACCGCTTGTTAGCACTTGACGGGATCGAGGCCAAGTCATCGAACTCGAAGGCTTTTTGCGCTTCACAACCCGTCGAGCCCAGACTCCCCTGGGGGGAATGCTCCGCTGGAAAAGGAAACTGGACCGACAAGCACCCGCGCCACTTGAGCAAGCTGGAATTCTGCCGATACCCATAGCGACACGGTGGGCGAGTTCTGACTGCCAATCCGAGGCGGGGCAGCGACGCCCAGGCCGCAGTGGGGAAAAGACGGATATGTCCGAAATCGCGATTGGGATCGACCTTGGAACGAGCAACTCCTGCGTCGCGATCCGAGAAGGATCTGACACCAGGGTACTCGCCAACGCCTACGGCGAGCGGACCACCGCGAGTGTCGTTTTCTTCCAACAGGGCGGGTCGATCTCGGTCGGCAACGCCGCGCGTGCGGGCCTCATCCACGACCCCTCGCGGACCATCGCGTCCGCGAAGAGATTGATCGGGCGCTTCTACGGCTCCGAGGAAGTGCAGAAGGCCCAGGCAATCTGCTCCTACAAGATCATCGAAGGCGAGAACCACGGTGTCGTGATCGAAGTCGGAGACGAGCAGTTCACGCTCCCCGAAATTTCGGCGATGATTTTGCGAGAGATGAAGACCGTAGCCGAGGCGCAGATCGGGCAGGCCGTCTCGAAGGCGGTCATCACGGTTCCCGCGTATTTCAACGACAACCAACGGCAGGCCACCAAAGACGCCGGGCGAATTGCCGGCCTCGACGTACTGCGAATTCTCAACGAGCCGACTGCCGCCGCGCTCGCATACGGGTTCGGAAAAGGGCTCCGCCAAAAAGTCGCCGTCTGGGACCTCGGCGGCGGAACCTTCGATATTTCCATACTCGAGATTGG
>SMVA01355881.1_pt1 | contig 18690 bp, 13 predicted proteins | sample 2456451 | NCBI WGS metagenome assembly SMVA01 (sample SAMN11095933, study PRJNA526329) | marine sediment metagenome | biome: Marine sediment; feature: Surficial sediment; material: Deep marine sediment; isolation source: Hadal surficial sediment | place: Pacific Ocean | collected 2014-05 | depth...
GATTTGCCACCTTGGAACGGTTGCGCCCAACGGTCGGTGCCGCGGCATGCGGATTGGCCGCTCGGGCGCTCGCCGAGGCCAAGGCCCACGCTCGCACGCGGCAGCAGTTCGGAAAATCTCTAGGTGCTTTTCAACTCATCAAACAGAAACTCGCGCGCATGGCGACCGACTTAGACGCTGCGCGCCTTCTCGTTTATCGAGCTGCGTACGATCTGGATCGAGGTGCTGAAGAAAGCGCCATGGCGTCTGCGATGGCCAAGATGTTTGCTACCGAAGCCGCTCAAAGGATCGTTGATGACGCCGTGCAAATCTTCGGCGGCCAAGGGGTGTTGGCCAACCACCCCGTCGACCACCTGTACCGGTCGGTGCGTGCGCTTCGGATCTACGAGGGTACGACAGAGGTGCAGCAGTTGATCATTGCCGGCCATCTCCTCGCTGAGGACGCATGAAGATCAATTGTATTGGAGGCGGGCCGGCGGGGCTCTACTTCGCCATCCTGATGAAGAAGCACGACCCGTCGCACCAGATCACGGTGTACGAGCGCAACCAACCTGGCGACACGTTCGGCTTCGGAGTGGTCTTCTCCGACGCGACGGGTACCAACCTCGGCGAGGCAGATCCGGAAACCTTCGATGCCATGATGGCTCAGTGCGCGCGTTGGGACGACATCGACATCCACTACGGAGGCATGGTACTCACGTCGGGCGGCCACGGGTTCAGCGGCCTTTCCCGGTCGGCGCTCCTCAAGATCCTTACGGCACGATGCCGTGCGCTCGACGTGGATTTGCGCTTTGGAGTCGAAATTACGGACGTCGATTCGGTCCGGGATGCCGATTTGGTGCTCGGTGCCGATGGACTCAACAGCACGGTGCGCGAGCGGTACGAGTCAACCTTTCAGCCAACGATCGACTTGAGACCCAACCGCTTCGTATGGCTTGGAACTAAGCGCCCATTCGACGCCTTCACCTTCTTCTTTCGCCACAACGAGCACGGCTTGTGGCGAGTACACGCGTACCAGTACGCGAAGGACCACTCGACGTTTATCGTCGAGGCACGCGAAGATACGTGGCGCGCCGCCCGCATGGACCAGGCTACAGAAGACGACACGCTCGCGTTCTGCGAACATCTCTTCGCCGAAGAACTGGAGGGCCACTCGCTGGAAACCAACAAGTCTGTTTGGCGCCAGTTTCCAACGCTCAAGACAGCGTGCTGGCGTTACGAGAATGTGATTTTGATGGGTGACGCAGCCCACACCGCCCATTTTTCCATCGGTTCGGGTACGAAGCTCGCAATGGAGGATGCCCTGGTCCTGGCCGACGCGTTAAGCGCCGACACGACGCTGGACGACGCCTACGCCACGTACGAGACCGAGCGAAGACCCATCGTGGAGAGTACCCAACGGGCGGCGCAAGTCAGTCTTCAGTGGTTCGAGGATGTCGAGCGGTACATGTCGATGGAACCAAAACAGTTCGCGTTCAACCTTCTCACCCGAAGCTTTCGCGTTACGCACGACAACCTAGAGATGCGAGACGCGAAGTTCATTGCCGGTGTCGATGATTGGTTCGCCGAAGCGGCCGAACGGCAGTCGGGTATATCCGTGGCCCGGTCTCCGGCCCCACCGCCGATGTTCACGCCGTTCAAAGTGCGTGACCTTCTGCTCGAGAACCGCGTCGTGGTGTCACCAATGTGCCAATACAGCGCGACCGACGGTACACCCAACGATTGGCATCTCGTGCATCTTGGTGCGCGTGCGCAGGGCGGGGCCGGCCTAGTGATCGCCGAGATGACGGATGTGAGCGCGAACGCCCGCATTAGCCCTGCGTGTGCGGGAATCTACAAATCGGAGCACGTGACCGCATGGAAGCGCATCGTCGACTTTGTCCACGGCAGCACCCGGGCGAAGATCGGTATTCAACTTGGACACGCAGGGCGCAAAGGATCGACGCGCCTCGGGTGGGAGGGAATGGACCAGCCGCTTACCGAAGGTGATTGGCCGATCTTCGGCCCCTCACCCATTCCCTACCTGCCTGAATCCCAAATCCCCCGGGAGATGACGCGTGAGGACATGGACCGCGTGCGCGATGACTTCGCCGCTGCCGCTGGACGCGCGGAAGAAGCCGGCTTCGATTGGCTCGAATTGCATCTCGCCCACGGGTACTTGCTCGCCACGTTCGTATCACCACTCACCAATCAACGTGGCGACAACTATGGTGGAGATCTCGGAAACCGCATGCGGTTTCCGTTGGAAGTGTTCGATGTCGTCCGGGCTGCATGGCCGGAACACAAACCGATGTCAGTTCGGATCTCGGCAGTGGATTGGGCACCCGGAGGCACGCAACCCGAAGACGCGGTCACGATCGCCAAGATGCTCGCCCAGCATGGCTGTGACGTCATCGACGTTTCCGCTGGGCAAACGGTCGTCGACGCCAAGCCGGTATACGGTCGCCAGTTTCAAACACCGTTCGCCGATCGCATCCGCCACGAGGCTGGCATCGCCACTATGGCCGTCGGCAACATCTCCTCATACACAGACGTCAACACGATCCTGGCGGCAGGCCGCGCTGATCTCTGCGTGTTGGCCCGCGCTCATCTCTGGGATCCGTACTGGACGCACCACGCCGCGCAGGAGCTGGGATACGACCTCCCGTGGCTCCCGCAATACGAATTGCTCAACAACTACACGCCTCGGTTCATCTGATGACCAAACCGCTCACTTACGTCTCGTACCTCAAGCTCGACGAACTACTTGGACTCCAGCATCCAGTTTCCGACGGGCCGGAACACGACGAACAGTTGTTCATCATCATTCATCAGGTGTATGAGTTGTGGTTCAAGGAGGTGCTCCACGAAACGGAGTATCTCATGAAGCGACTCGAGCAGAACGACACACCACTCGCGGGGCACACGTTCAAACGCGTGCTAACCATCCTCAAAGTGATGGTCGCGCAAATCGATGTTCTCGAGACGATGACACCCATCAACTTCCTGTCGTTCCGCGAACGACTCGAATCTGGCAGCGGCTTCCAGAGCTATCAGTTTCGTGAACTCGAGTTCGCGCTGGGGCACAAACGGCGCAGTGCCGTCGATCACTACCCTGAAGGCAGCACGGGCCGAAAGCGATTGGAAAAGCGGTACACCGCCCCGACGTTGTGGGACGCATTCCTGGCCTACCTCGCAGCCAACGGGTACGACGTGGGTGCAGCGCTCACCCGTGACGTAACTCAGCCCGTCACGCCGGACGAACAGGTCCAGCAGGTGCTCATCGAAGTGTATCGATCCAATCACACGGTCGCCGGAATCTGCGAGCGCATGATCGATTTCGATGAAGGACTCCAAGAGTGGCGCTACCGGCACGTGCAGATGGTGCGCCGCACTATTGGCAACAAGCGGGGGACGGGAGGGTCCACTGGAGCCGACTATCTCGCTTCGACCCTGTTCCACCCTGTCTTTCCGGACCTGTGGGAGATCCGCACATCCCTGTGAGGTCGAAGCTGAACCTCAAAGGCTTGAGCGCGACACCGAACGCACTCGCACCCCACTACGCGAAGTTCCGGGTCGCCGAACGCCTGCTCCTTACCGGTCATTCCCATCAGGCATGGCCCGATTGTGGATTCGAAGGGCAGCAAGAGGCGTGGACCGACGCCGCCGAGCTCGTAGATCGGAAGTGGGACAGGGCATTCGCAAAGGCCGAAGCCGTTCGGAAAGGCTATCGACGAATGCTCGATGACCCTGATGCCGACCTGGCCCTGGGGAGCAACACGCACGAACTGGGCGTGCGGTTCCTGTCGTCTATCCAACTTCGGGAACGACCCAAGATCGTGACGACGAATGGAGAGTTTCACTCCTTGCGCAGGCAGCTCGACCGCTTGGCTGCCGAAGGTATTGCTGTCGACAAAGTGGAGGCGACACCAACTGACACGCTGGCTGAGCGTCTCTGTACGATCGTGGACGATAGCACAGCCGCGGTCATGGTCTCTGCTGTGTTGTTCCGAAACGCACACATCGTTCCGAACCTCGGTGCAATCCAAGACGCCTGCCTTCGCGTGGGCGCCGAACTCTTTGTCGATGCCTACCATGCGCTCAACGTCACGACCTTTTCGATCCGCGACGAGGGGCTGCAACAGGCATTCGTCACCGGTGGCGGCTACAAGTACTGCCAACTCGGAGAGGGCAACTGTTTTCTCCGGGTCCCGCCCGACTGTACGCTGACTCCCGTCGTCACAGGCTGGTTCGCGGAGTTCGAGGTCTTGGAGAAAGATTCCGGCGTTGGCGGCGTGCGGTACGGGCGTGGGGCATCGGCATTCGGCGGGGCGACGTACGATCCTACAAGTCACTATCGGGCGGCGCGAGTGTTCGAGTTCTTCGATCGAATGCGGCTGACTCCGGAGTTCCTTCGTGAAGTCAGTCGCCATCAAATCGGTGTGTTGGTTGAAGCATTCGACGGCCTAGATCTAGACCCAGCGGTAATGGCCCGCGATCGCGATACCCCAATCGATCGAATCGCAGGATTCCTGTCGCTCGAGACCCCGCATGCCAGGGTGCTGCACGATGCGCTGACATCAGAGGGCGTATTCACCGATTGGCGTGATACGATCCTGCGTTTTGGCCCGGCACCCTACCTCAGCGATACCCAACTCCATAGCGCAATGGCGGCGCTTGGCAAGGCCGTCGCGGAAACACCGAATGCATCGTAGTGAGTCCATGAACGACCATGTCTCACACCAACAACGCCACAGCACGGCGGTCCCTGCAAACACCAAGCTCGGAGTAGCCATGCGCGCGCTACTCGGTGTGTCACCCGGGAAGCACGTCGCCGAACATGTCAACCGCGTCGCGCAAGAGATCGTCGAAGCCATGAACCGGGACGAGGTCGAGCAGGCAGCCGACGCCGTCGCGAGTCTCGTTGCGCTCGAGACAGAAACGGATCGCACCGACATCAAGCGCGAATATGGGATCGCACTCCGGCGCCTTCTTACTGACCGGCACCTGCACCGTTGGGCTGCGCTAATGGTCGATGCGTTTCTCACCGATGCGTTACGGGCCGTGATGGTTCGCGCTGGAGTCGACGGGACGAATGTGCTTCTCCGTCATCTCGCGGAGGCCGAAACGATCGTGGAGCGACGGATCTATTTCGAGGCTCTGTGTGAGACGGACGAGGGTACGCACCTTGCGATTCGGTTGTTTGACGACCAACGGTGGTTTGTGGTTCGCAATGTGGCGGAACTAGCCGGCGAGTTGAAGATCGCGCAGGCGGTGCCCGCGCTTGGTAAGGCGTTACATCACGACGACGCGCGCGTTCGACAATCCGCGGTCAGCGCCCTCGCACGAATCGGTTCACCCGCGACCGAAGAACACTTGCGAAGCGCGCTCAAGGCGGGTGACCAAGAGTTGCGATACGTGATCGCCCGATCCGTGCAAGGCAAAGGCGCTTCCGCCTTGGTCATGCCAATCGTCTTGGCCGTCGAAAAAGAACGCGACCAAGAACTCGAGAAAGAATTCCATCGGGCGCTGGGCCGTATCGGCACTCCTGACGCCATCCAGGCATTGATCGAGGCTGCAGCGCCCGGAGGGCGAATGTTCAGGAAGAAACCGGCCGGACCGCGCGTAGCAGCGATTCGAGCGCTGAAAGCCGCTGCGGGATCGAAGGCGCGGAATGCGTTCGAAGCCTTACGAGACGATCACGATAAGACAGTCCGATCCGAGGTACTCCGCGCGTTGGAAAGCCTGCCTTCCAACTGAGTCTATCGTCAGTTCGCACCAGACGCAGCTGCAACCACACGATCCCATCGTTTATCCAACTCGTCAGCCAACGCCTGCTCGAACACCGGGTCGCTACGCACGCGGTCGAACAAGGCCGACTCACGAACCTGAAGATCGACCCCCGATGGCGACAGCCGGAATGCGTTTTGGAGCCACACGAGAGCCGCACTCGCATCATTGTTCCACGCGTAGTAGATCGCGAGGTCTTCAGCCGCAAGCACCGCCGTAAAATCTGCGAACCCGCTTTGCCCGAGGTCGAGAAGGGTGCGGACGGAGTCGACGAGCGCCTCCGCGCCTCTGACGTCTCCCACGGCGCTGGCACACAACGCTCGGAGTCCAAGATGCGGGCCGAGCTCCATTGCCAAACACTGATCTGCCTGTCCGCTCAACACGAGGGCCCGACCCGCAATGGCGATCGGCATGGTCAACCCACTCTCGAGCTCCTGAGCTAGCGATGCCTGCTCGATGGCGTGTGCGTAGTTACCGAGCTGCACCTCGGACATGGCCCAAGCGATGCGCCGCGAGGGCGAGGCCGGGTCGATGTTCACCGCAAGCGCTAGCTGCTCGGACGCCTCGGCAAACAGCCCTTGCGAGAGCAAGACACGAGCGGACCAACTTGCCACGTTCGCCGCATTGGGATTGCGTACCCGCGCCCGATCGAAGTCCGCCACGACATTGTCCATCGGAGCCCCAGCAATGGCACCGACATACGCCCGAGCGGCCCACCCACGGGAGAGCGTCGAATCCAAATCAATCGCTCGATTAGCCAGCACCAACGCATGACCGGCAATATCGTAGCCGTCCATCCCGACGTCATAGCGATAGGTCAACGCCAAACTGTAAGCCGTTGATAGGTCGGCGTACGCTCGCGCGTACGAACTGTCCTGCCCAATGGCCGCGTCGAACAACTGGATTGCTCGACGCAACCCATCAGGCGTCCTGCGCGCCATGAAGTGCGTGCCCATGCTGTACGATTCATGGCCCGGGGAGAGCGATGGTACGTTCATCAGGCCCTGAGCCGAAACCCGTAACACCGCTTCGGCAAGGTAGCTCACGACCTCCGACGCGATCCGCTCCTCTCCCTCCGCCTCGTGGGCCGCCTCTAGCGTCCACAGCATCGACCACACTAAGGCGTCGGCCTCCGCATCGTAGTGTTGAATCAATACGCGGACGCCGTCGGAACCCGCACTGACCGTGCCATAGATGAGGTGGCCTACGCCGAGCTCGGTCGCCAGCCGTGGATCGGTCAAGCCCCTTTCCTGAAGAACTTCCGCCGAGTGTGGCGGACTCACCTTTATCGAGTCGAGTTGGGTTAGGCTGTTCACGACGAGGTCGGAGATTGCCCGCCCGACGTGATCCAGATTAGAATCACCGGTCTGGTTCACGATCGGGAACACCGCCAGCGAATCCAACCACCGTTGCGGAAGGGCCTCCAGCATCGAATCTCGTGGAAACAGTCTAGGCCACAGAAAGATCAACCCGATCGCAAACGCTCCGACGATCGCTGCAGGCCTGAACCACATGGGCGGTGCCGTCTTCGTCGCAACAGGGAGGGTTGGCACCGAGCCGGACCAGCTCGTCCGCGGATCTCCTTGCTCTCGCAGTGCCAGGCTCAAGGCCCGCGCCGACTCGAATCGGTCCGCGCGGTCTTTCGCTAGCGTCTTGAACACCAACTCCGCGACTGGAGCGGGAATGTCGGTGCGACGTGGTGCAAAGGGTGGCGGTTCGTCGGTGATGTGCTTGATCATTGTTGACCGCGTGTCGCCACCCCGGAACGGCGGTTCGCCGATCAGCATTTCATACAACACACACCCCAACGAATAGACATCCGTCCGGCCGTCTATATCCTCCTCACCCGTGATTTGTTCGGGACTCATGTACGTCGGCGTCCCCACGGCAACGCCTACCTCCGTAATGGGCTCCGACTCGGCGACATGGAGCGCGCGCGCGATACCAAAGTCCGCGACGAGGGCGTGATTGTCGTGGAGTAGAATATTGCCAGGTTTGATGTCGCGATGGATGACGTCGTGTTGATGGGCGTAGGCCAACGCATCGGCTACCTCGTGCGCAATCCGCAAAGCAACGCCCAGTGGGAGATAACCTTCCTTCGCTAGACGCTCAGCCAACGTCTTGCCCCCGATGAACGGCATGACGTAATACAGGAAATCGCCTGCATCACCAGCCGCAAAAACCGGAACGATGTGTGGGTGCGTCAGATTCGAGAGGAGCGAGACCTCGCGGAGGAATCGTTCTCGACCCAATCTGATCGTGACCTCGGGGTCCAGGACCTTGATGGCAACCTGTCGGTCAGGATGGCTCTCATGCGCAAGATAGACACGCCCCATCCAGCCGCGCTTGAGCTCACGCTCAAGCCGGTATCGCTTGGGCAATACCTTTTGAAGATCGTCAAGCCAATCTGGCACGTCCCCGCTCCACGGAAGGACGGTGATTAACATACGCCGGACAAGGGTAACGGCTAGCCGACATCCTCCCAAGTACCCGCAATATCCTTCATATTCCTACCACAACCCTGTCATTGATGGAGGAAACAATGCCGTCTGTCGACTTCGAGGCCCTTTGGGCCCTGATCACCCAATCAGCGACCGCATGGGGCCTGAAGGTCCTGAGCGCAGCCGCCATTTTCACCTTCGGACGGATGATCGCTCGCTGGGGCCGGCGGATCATTCGCACTGGACTCGAGAAGGGGAAAGTGGACGCTACGCTCGTCCCGTTCGTATCCTCCATGGCCTACTACGCCATCTTCATGGTCGTCATCATCGCGGTGCTCGGGGCGGTCGGAATTCAAACGGCGTCACTGGTCGCCGTGATCGGTGCGGCAGGCCTGGCAATTGGCCTCGCCATGCAGGGAACGCTGAGTCACTTCGCGTCCGGGGTCATGTTGTTGATATTTCGCCCGTTCAAAGTGGGTGACAGTGTGGAAGCCGGGGGTGTGAAAGGGACAGTGCGAATCATCGGCATTTTCACGACGACACTGACCAGGCCCGACAACGTCGCGATCACCATACCCAACTCCTCGATCTGGGGTCAAACGATCACGAATTACGCCGCAAATGAAACGCGCCGTGTCGATCTAGTCATGGGGATCTCGTATGACGACAACATCCAGACGGCCATCGACACGATGATGCATATCATGCGGGCCGACCAAAGAGTGCTGGCAGATCCCGAACCCACGGTAGCCGTCAGCGAGCTTGCAGATTCATCCGTGAACCTCGTTGCTCGCTCGTGGTGCCAACGGGGGGACTACGGGGGCCTGCGGAGTCACTTGATGCGCGCATTCAAGGAACAATTAGAGGCTGCCGGATGCTCGATTCCGTACCCGCAACAGGACGTACACATGCATCAAGTCGACGGCGAGCTCGCCGCGTAGCGCCGCACCCAAGAAACGGCCGGCCCCTCGAGGGGGCCGGCCGTCGACTCGTAGAGCCGAGTCTGGTTAGCTCACAACCTTGAGTTGTGACTGCACGGCGTAAATCAAGTCGGACATCCTGTCGCGTATCTCCAAAGCGGTTTCCGGGTTCGACTCGAACTGCACAACCACGGCGTGCCGCGGGCAGCACCGGCACGCGCTTGATACGGATATCGTCGGCATCGAGTTCGCTTACCGGTGCACGCCAAATGTTCGTGAACACGTCCGCGCCTTTGTGCTTCGCCGTTTGGACGACGAGGACGCCGTCTTCGATAGCAATCGACGTTTGCGCTTGTTGGCCGGAGTGATCGGTGAACGAATGATCGGCGAGCATCACATTCAAGGAGGTAATCATCTCGTCGATTGGCGCCCCCGCGAATAGGGGCAGAGAAGCAAAAGCCAATACGACGAACGCTGCGAATACTCCACGTGAACCACGCATAGGGACCTCCCTGGACATTCCCCCGCTAAGATAGGGTGGTGTACATGAATGAACCCTTAAGGAGCGGTGAAGCGTCCCTGATTCAAGGAGAATCCCCAGCAGGATCCAACGATCCGGTCTGGCGATGGAACTCGACAAACAGACGTACGACCAAATCGTAGTTGTGGACGCCCCCAGCAACCCTGTTCGTACGAAGAAACCGATCGTTGATTGCCGTTCCCACCACTTCGGCGGGGCCTTCGAACTGGTCCCACCATTCGTTGAGATCCCGCCGGTCGCGCTCGACACCGGAAAACCGGAGGGCAGACAGGCGCCGCCGGTCCCCATCGCGCAACAGGCGGAGCAATCGCCCATGCGCATAGAAGGCCGCGGAGTAGCGGGCCAACGGATCTGGCGCCAGCGAGGTAGCAACGTACCCCAGGAAACTCGCTTCCAGTTCTGGGTTCACGCCGCGTTGGTGAGCCTTCTCGTGTCCCATCGTGTAGGCGCGATAGACCATCGGTTGCGGTACGACGTGAGACTCACCGGTCCACGGCGAGTACATGCCGGCGATGCCGAACCGTGCCAGCAGTAGGCTCAGAAAAGGTTGCTTCACTGGGCCGTACCGCCAACCGATCGAAGCCGGCAGTTCCAGGAGTTCAGTGGCCCGCGCATACCCCTCGTCGATCGCAGCGTTCAACGCAGCGAGATCCGGCACGGGAGTCGGGTGTAGCACGTCTTCGGTGCCATGCAGCGCCAGGTAGGCCCCATTGACGTTTCGGATGCTCTCTTCGGTAATCGTGAGCAGTTCGGCGGAATCGGGTGGTGCAAACTCCGGCCAGCCGAGACGTTCGGAAAGCGGCGGTCGGGCATAGTTGAAACCCCACACGGTATAGAACAGAAAGACGATCGCGCCTGCGTCGCGCAGTACGACCAGGCCTGTTGATCCGAGTGCATTTGTTGGTGAACGACGGCGGCGGGCGAGCGACACCATGGCGCGCGACATGAAGACCAGTGTACTCGTGACGTATCCGACGATCAGCAACTCCGCCACCGAAAACGGGAAAATCCCGGTACTCCGCGAAAGGATCCACACGACCGGCGGATTGAACACCCGACCAAACAGCGTGTCGGTGAAGCCCGGAAGGAAGAGGAGAACTTGAAAGAGCAGGAAGGCGGCAACACCGAGTCCAAATACGACGAGTCGCCGCTTGGCATGGAGCGGGCGGTTGTCGGGATGTGGGCTGGGTGCAGCAACCATGATCGGCAATGTAATTCACGAGTAAACTCGCGGTACGATCGATTCGCGTTCATCTTTGGGGCCATGTTACCTCACCCTGCGTCCCCTGGAACGATGCGCGGGATCGTCTCCTTGGCCCTTCTCCTCGCTGCCTGCTCACCGCCCAACTCCAACCCCTACTGCGACTTCGGCATCACGGCCAACAACGCGTTCTTCTACTACTCTGACCTCGACGTCGCGGTCGACTTCTACACGCAAACTCTCGGTATAGAGATCGCGTCCGACTACGGCTTCGCCAAGATCCTGCACATCGCCGGATCTTCTTTTCTCACGCTCGTCGACGCCGACAGCGGCATGCACTCGGCGGACGAACCCAAAACGGTTGCCCTAGCCCTCGTTACCGACCAACTCGAAGGATGGTGGGACTACATAGCGGCCGCAGACGTACAACTGCTGCATCCGCTCAACCTCACCACAGATCGGCCACACGACGGATTCGTTGCGATCGATCCAGAAGGGTATCTACTCGAGTTCGAACGCTTCAACGCGCACGAGGAGAACGAGCAGCTCGTCCCTGTGTTGGATCGAGCGCAAACCACATTGTCAGGTGGGCGGGTACCCCCGGGCTTGGGCTTCAAGGCCACGGTCATCTGGACCTATTACAGCGATCTCCAAGGCGCGATGGCATTCTACGAGAACAACTTTGGATTGGAAATGATTGTCGATCAGGGATGGACCAAGATCTACCAGACGTCACCGACGGGATTCCTCGGCCTGGTCGACCAGGAACGTGGCCTGCATCGGTCGACCGAACAGAAAGGCGTCACGCTGTCATTCTGGACCAACGACATCGACAGTTGGTTTGCACACGCTGGTGGTGACAACGGATTCGAACTTCGATCGGATTCAGTCGGGCGCAACGACCGGTTTCACGCTTTCGTCGGGTACGATGTGGAGGGGTATTACGTGGAGTTCGACCGCTTTCTCCAGCATGAGGACAACACAAAACTCCTCGAACTGATTGGAAATTAGAACCCCAAGTTCCCCTCTCCGCAGCGCGGAGAGGGGTCAGGGGTGAGGTTACGGTATCAACCGCGGCTGTTTGGTCGCCTTCAATACGAACAGTCCGTCACCCATACTCGTCGCGATGATCACGCCGCTCTCGAAGTACGGGTAGTTGCTCCACGACCCACCGCCACCGTACGGCGTGGTGTCGAAGAATCCGATCTCGACTGGGTTCTCGGGATCCGAAATGTCCAACACTCGCAAACCGCTCCCGTAATTCGACTGATACATCAAATCGCCACGGATGTAGAGATTGTGATCCGTCGTGGTCGTCTCGGCGATGTACTCCTTCACCAATACCGGATCGTCGAGATCTGTCACGTCCCACACCAGCGTGCGCGTACCTTCGACCAATCCCTGAGGCTCATCACCTTCGTCGTTCTGATAGAAGAACCGTTGATCTTCAGAGAACCATCCCTGGTGCGTATACGCCACGTTGGGATACGTGATCATCGACAGCGGCACGGGATTGTCCTTGTCGGTCACGTCGGCAATGCTGAGTGCGGTTTCGTTGGAACCCATACAGATTTCTTTGCCCTGGTGCTCCGTGTCGGGGCCGTGATAGATCACGCACTGCGCGTCGTGCACGTATCCCGTCTTCCGTCGACCCGTGGTCGGATCGGCAAAGCAACCCGCAAAGGTCGGCTGCGCGGGGTTCTCGAGGCTGATCATGTGCAGTCCGCCGCCGCAGGTCTCACCGCCGCCACTGCTGCCGACCGCGTAGGCATACCCGGTCTGTTCGTTGATGACGATATTGTGCGCGCTGTGGATCCCATCGTAGAGATACGTCTCGGCGAACGTCACGGGCGCGTTCTGCACCGTGCGGAGTTGGGTGAGGTCGAACACCTGCATTCCATGCTCGAGTGCGGCGTCAGCCACGATGTATACATGATCTCGATACACCTTCATGTCGCGCCAGATGCTACCACGCGAGCCTTCGGTCTTCGGCAAGTCGCCCAGGTACTTCGGATTGTACGGATCGGTGATATCGACGAACGACGTACCTTCAGTGCGCCCGACGATCGCGTACTCGCGACCCGATTGCGGATCGGTCCACCCCCAAATGTCGTTGACGCTGGTCCCCCGCCCACCACCGATGTCCATGATGGGCAAAAACGAGACGATGTTGACGTCCTCGCATTCGAAATTGGCAGCCTTGGAATTCTCACACACCACTTCGCCACCGGTGACCGCCGGGAATCCACGCCTCTCGTTGACGACCAGGTTGCGCTCGTCCCAACCATCGGACGCATTGCGCTCGAAAATGACAACAGCACCTGCACGACGATCGAAACCCGCAACACCAACAACGGTGACGTTCTCACCGATCGCCACAGTAGTAGCGAACGCCGCACGCTCCTCGAGCTGCGTACTCCCAACCTTCTGGGCGCTCGACCAGTTACCCTCGCCATCGCGACTAAACGAGTAGAACACACCGAGCCCGCGATGGTCACCCGGTGCACCTATCAAAGTGCTCGGACCGTCGAAAGCGATGGATGCTCCGAACTGCGTGGTGGGGCGTGCATCAAAAGGACCGAGCCGCGTCTGCAACGACCACTCGCTCGCATCCATGTCGTACTCGAAGACGTACACGGCGCCAACACGACTCATGACACCGGGCGCGCCGACATATGCCAGCCCCTCGCGCAGCGCCAGCGAAAAACCGTAACGACTCTGCTGTTCAAGACCATCAACGGCCAACGTGCCGAGCGACGTCCACGAAGACGTAGTACCGTCGTATTGGAACGCCTCGACCGTCGCAGGGACATCCCGCGTCTCCGGCGAACTCCGCAAGAACGATGTCACCGTCGATTGCCAAACTGGATCCGAATCGCCGAGCCGCCTCGTCGCTGGAACGGAGAATCGCTTCTTCGGCCCATCCATCCGCGCCCAGGCGAAACACGTGTACTGCACCGGCTTCGTCACCGGGAGCAGACACGATGGCCAGGTCGCCGTTCAACACGACGGCTGAACCAAAGCCCGCCTCTTCGCTCGGAGTGCCTGCGGCGAACGAACCACTCAGGGTCCAGTTTCCGTCGGCGTCGGCGCGGAACCCGTACACGGTCCCTGCGCCATCTTCAGTCAAAGGGGCACCCACGATCATCAATCGGCCTTGGACGGCAATCGCTCGGCCAAACCCATCGGGTGGTCCGAACTCCTCACCCGCCATGAGTTGCGCCACTTCTTGCCACTCCCCATTTGTTGCTTCGAGGACGTAGACGATGCCTGGGAAGGTGCCCTGGCGGGATTCGCCAGCGAACACCTGGTTGCCGCTCACTGCGAGCGAGCCGCCAAACTGCTGCGCCTGTAGCCCAATACTCGTGAAGAAGACAAGGAAAAGCATCGTACAAAGTCGTTTCATAACTCACCTTGCGATTCGGTTGGTTAGACGCACTAGAAAACTCTATCGACTATCGACTATCGACTATCGACTATCGACTATCGGCCATCGACGATCGACTATCGCCTCTCGTACCTCACAAGCATCCGCGGCCCCACCTCGGCCCCATAGATGTTGCCATACATGTCTACGGCCACGCCCTCGGCCGCGCTGGTACCGCTATTGTCTTGATCGGGTTCAGGGTCGGGAACGAACCCAGTCACGAACCCGTCCTTCACACTCCCGATACGAATACCCCGCTTCCAACCCGGGTTCCGCCTAGCGTTGGATTCAGAGTCCGCCGAATACAGAATGTCATTTGCATCGATAAACAATCCGCTCGGCCGGCCGAACTGCGTCCACGTCGCGAGGTGCTCGCCATCTTGGGTGAAGATCTGAATACGACTGTTGGCACGGTCGCCGACGAACAACCGGCCTTGTGAATCCATGGCAAGCGCATGCGGGTCGCGGAACTGCCCGTTTTCACCACCCGTCTCGCCCCATTCCATCAGAAACGTGCCGTCGCTCGAGAATTTCACGATGCGGTTATTGCCGCCGGCATCGTGCCCGTCGGCCACGAAGATATCGCCATTGGGCGCGACCAGAACGTCCGACGGTTTTCGGAAGGTGTCGGGGCCATTCCCCGGAACACCCTTCTTGCCGAGCGTCATGAGCAACTCGCCCTCCGGACTGAACTTCAGAATCTCGTGCCCCCGGCCCTCGGGTTGCTGTCCGAATCCGACCGCGTCGGCCACCCACACGTTGCCTTCTGCATCGACGAACATGCCGTGGGGCCACAGAATCATGCCGGCCCCAAAGCTCCGCACCACGTTTCCTTCCTGGTCGAACAACAGGATCGGATCGATTCCGTCCTTCCCGTTGCAGGTGTTCTCGCCACACCGTTCACCTACCCAGACGTGTTGCCCATCGGCAGCCGGATAGACGGCACTCGTGGCACCCCACGTTCTGCCGCCTGGGAGTTTGCCCCAAACTCCGGGGACCGTGGTGTATGGGTTCGGCGCGCTGTTCTGCGCTTGGGCCGAGTCGGCAAGGGCGATGGCCGCTAGCCCGGCAAAGACCGTGAGCTTCAAGAGACGAGTTTGCGACATGACAGCCTCACCTTGGGGTGGATTGCTCGGTCGGGAGAATCTATCGCGGGGCGACGGAACCGTAAGCGCCCTGTCCTAGGGTGACCAACTCCAGGGAAGAAGATGATAGGCGTCCCCCTCCGCGAACCAAGAAGATGGTGGGGATCAAGTCTCGGCCCGGGCGTCGCGCGACCGGTCGCTCACCCACTCGCCGAGCTTCCCGAACCCAACCCTCAACACCCACGCTGCGCCCGCGATTATGAGCATCAACATCAGCCACCGCATCAGGGTCGCTAGAAACACAACACTCAACACCGGCCAGGCAAACTGGTACTGCACCAGCTCAGCCCCCCGGTCGGTCATCCAGTGCCACCCCGTGTGGGCCAAGAGCACCGACAGAATGATGGTCCCCATCCGTTCGGCAACCACATACTTGAACAGCAGAACGGTCGCCGGCACCATGAACACCAGCACGAAGAGTTGGCCGAGTTCGACTCCAAGGTTGAACGATAAGAGCGACGTGATCAGGTGCCCTCCGGCAAACTGCAGCGACTCCGAGAGTACGAACGAGAACCCGAATCCATGGACCAACCCAAACCCGAACGCGATGCCCCATCGCCTTTCGAGTTTGGCTCCCACAATGTTTTCGACCGCCATGAACACGATCGAGAGCGCGATCAGTGTTTCGATCAGCGGTGGGAACCACAACGCATCCGGTGCGAGGCCCGCCGCCGATGCAATGAGGGTGATGGAGTGTGCGACCGTGAACGACGTAACGATCGGCACGAGCGACCAGAACCGACGGAATGGAATCACCAGGCAGAACAGAAAGAGGAGGTGATCGAACCCGTCGAGAATGTGTTCGAAACCCAGGGCCACGAATCGCCAAATGGCCTGATACCAACTGGGATCGAGGCGCACGAGCCCCGGGTCGCCGATGAATTGGAAAACCCGTTCACTGGTCGTTGCCGGGATGAAGCGCAGCACGGTGAGTGTCTCGATCCCGAGATGCGCCAACCCGGAACGGAACGAGAAATCGGACTCGTCGGATGCAATCGGATACTCGAACACCGCATCGAGCAGTGCTTGATTCCAAATGAGATCGGACTCGTCTGGCAATGGGGCGCCGGTGATATGAGCCAAGGCAGCGTCGTAGTCACCAAAGGACGGGTCGGACGGCAGCGAGACGCGCACCACCGGCACCTCAGGCCGGCCGAGCGCTGTGCCCTCCTCGTAGAACTCGAGGTAGTCCGCAACCCACATGATCGCGGCATCGCGGAGCATCGGCCCTGCCGCTGCGATTTCGAGGTATCCGGGACCACGCACTGGGAAATTGAAATCACGCATCGCGTCGAGCGGAACGCGGACAAGCACACGGAGCACCCGCCCTTCCGGTTTCACGAACATCCGAACCGTGACGTCGTTCGGGATCTCGTGCCCAGAGGGTTGGGACGGAATCCCGAACAGAAGGATCGCAACCAGGGCGGCGACGCGGTGGATTCTGGACGATTGCATGTTCGGGGGATAGTGTATCCGAATCTCACCAGACCCGACAGCCGAGGAGCCATCCGGCGACTCTCGTGTCTCGCCGGGTCCGCGAAACTGGAGAACGGCCCATGAAGGCTGAGAAATCGATATTCGTCGGCACCAGCATAATCGTGGCGATCGTGGCACTTGCCCTCACTTCGAGCGCGATGGTGCGGTCCGCCACCGATGGGGTCCAAGCGAACGAAGCCCCCATGTTCGAGGTCGATCCCCTGTGGCCGAAGCCGCTCCCCAACCATTGGATCCTCGGGTCCGCGATTGGTGTCGGCGTGGATTCACGCGACCATGTCTTCATCATCCATCGGGGAAACGGAAACGAGCGCACCGAGATGGGCGCTGCCCAAGACCCACCGTCCAGTGAGTGTTGCCTGCCGGCGCCGCCGATTCTCGAGTTCGATCCCGAGGGCAACCTGGTGAACTCGTGGGGTGGCCCAGCCGAGGGGTACACCTGGCCCACGTCGAACCACGGCATCACGGTCGACCCCAAAGACAACATTTGGATCGGCGGAAACGGACCTGGCGACTCGCATATCCTCAAGTTCACGCGAGACGGGACGTTCCTGATGGAGATTGGAATCCCCGGTCAGGAGACGAACAGCAACACCACAGAGCACTTCGGACGCGTGGCCAAGATTTCGTTCGACGCCACCGGCGACGAGGCCTACGTTTCCGACGGGTATCGCAACCGGCGTGTCGTCGTCCTCGACGCGAACACCGGGGAGTTCAAACGCTTCTGGGGCGCGTACGGTAACACACCCGATGACGCCGACCTCGGCCGCTACGACCCTGAGGCTCCGTTAGCCCAACAGTTTCGAACGCCGGTGCACTGCGCCGAGCCGTCTAACGATGGGTTGGTGTACGTGTGCGACCGTCCCAACGACCGTATTCAAGTGTTCCGCACCGACGGCACGTTCGTCACTGAAAAAATCATCGCGCCCCTCACACTCGGCGACGGATCGACCTGGGACATCGCATTCTCGAAAGACCCGGCGCAGCGGTTCATGTACCTGGCCGACGGCAAGAACATGAAGGTCTACGTCATGGAGCGGGAATCGCTCGAGATTCTGACGACCTTTGGCGACGGCGGGCGGCAACCCGGGTTGTTCTTTGCGGTACACAGCATCGCCACCGATTCGCGGGGCAACATCTTCACGACCGAGACGTACGAGGGCAAACGGGTCCAGAAGTTCGTGTACAAAGGCATGGGCCTGGTGACCGAGATGAATCAGGGTGCGCCGTGGCCGAGGGGTAATTAGCTTCCTCCCCTTCAGGCGCCGTAGCCAAGTGGTAAGGCAGAGGTCTGCAAAACCTCCATTCGGCAGTTCGAATCTGCCCGGCGCCTCTCTCTCCACCCCGCCCCGGTCGATCGTCAATCGTCAATAGCCTGATCCCTCGCGGGGGCACGAGCAGTACCGCATCTTACGTCGCATGGCTGAGATCACCTCCCGGCTCGGCCCCGGCGGTCTGGTTGCGACAACCATGGCGAAGGTGCGACTCACCCCGGGGGAAGCTGGATCTCTGTGCGACTGACTCTTCTGTTGTTGTCCTGCTGCATTCTGGCCTGTTCGGAGAGAGACAGCAGCTCTACCGTCCCAACCATCACCATTGGCACAACGCTTAACGCCGACGAGCAGTTCCTGAGCCCAGTTTGGGACGTTTCCGCTCAGCAGTTGGTTTCCCTACCGCTGGCCAGCTTTGACGGGGGGGGGAAATTGGTGGGCCGACTCGCGTCTCGGTGGGAGCACTCTCCAGACTGGCGGC
>SMVA01304508.1_pt1 | contig 18689 bp, 13 predicted proteins | sample 2456451 | NCBI WGS metagenome assembly SMVA01 (sample SAMN11095933, study PRJNA526329) | marine sediment metagenome | biome: Marine sediment; feature: Surficial sediment; material: Deep marine sediment; isolation source: Hadal surficial sediment | place: Pacific Ocean | collected 2014-05 | depth...
CTGGAATCTCAGCGAAAATGCATTGCGATATAGTCAGGGGAGTCCTCTGATTGAATATCAATGGGGCATGCGAGAAGGAACTGGAAAACCTTATCTGGATGTTATCGATAATGGTCCAGGAATGACGGTAGAGGTTGCCTCGCAACTATTCGAGCCTTTTTTTACCACAGATGCTGACGGTTCCGGTCTGGGTTTATATATTTCTCGGGAATTGTGTGAGGCAAACCAGGCTTCTCTTATGCTGGATAAAAATACTTCCAAGGGCTGTCGTTTCCGGATACATTTCGCCCACATAGAGAAACATCAATATTTACCGCAATGAAAAAACCATTGGCACTCATTATAGATGATGAACCAGATATCAGGGAATTGCTGGAAATCACCCTGACGCGTATGGATGTGGATTGCATGCCTGCAGAGAATTTGCAAGGTGCGTATACATTATTAAAAAATCATAATTTCGATATTTGTCTGACTGATATGCGATTGCCTGATGGTAATGGACTAGAGCTGGTCGCTTATATTCAGGAGAACAACCCACAGCTACCTGTTGCTGTTATCACGGCACACGGCAATATGGAATCGGCCATTCATGCATTAAAGTCCGGGGCATTTGATTTTTTAAGTAAACCGGTTGACCTTGAAGTTTTGCGTACCCTGGTTAGAACTGCGCTCAAGCTCAAAGGTAAGGAAGTTGAACAAGAGCACAGTTTGATTGGAAAGACGGAGATTATTGATTCCACCAGGAAAACAATTGGCAAGTTGGCAAGAAGTCAGGCACCTGTTTATATCAGTGGAGAGTCAGGCACGGGTAAAGAACTGGTTGCCAGAATGATTCATGAACAGGGGGCAAGATCTTCAGGAAAATTTGTGCCGGTCAATTGTGGCGCGATCCCCGCTGAATTAATGGAGAGTGAATTATTTGGACATGTGAAGGGTAGTTTTACAGGCGCAGTCTCTGACAAAGAAGGGTTGTTCCAGGTCGCTGAGGGAGGCACCCTGTTTTTTGATGAAGTGGCTGAATTACCGTTGCATATGCAGGTTAAATTATTACGCGCTATTCAGGAAAAAAATATAAGGCCTGTCGGAAGTACCAGAGAATTGCCTGTCGACGTACGTATTTTAAGTGCAACTCATCAGGATCTGAGTATTTTGGTACAGGAAGGGAAATTCCGACAAGATCTGTATTACCGTATCAATGTGATTGAGCTGCACATTCCCTCACTGCGCGAAAGACGTGATGACATCCCATTACTTATTACACATATACTTGAAAGGCTGGTAAATGATGATACGGGCAGGCAGGCCAGTCTTTCTGACAAAGCCATGGATGCTCTTAGTCAATACCATTTCCCGGGAAATATCAGAGAACTTGAAAATATTATCGAGAGGGCAATCACACTCTGTGAAACAGGTGTTATTCATGTTGATGATTTACAACTACCATCAAATGGGGATGTTGTTGAGTTCAAGGGAGAGGGTGATCACTCGCTGGATTCGTACCTGGATACTGTAGAAAGACAAACAATTCTGGAAGCATTAGAAAAGACCAGATGGAACAAAACTGCAGCAGCAAAACTTTTGGGGATTAGTTTCAGGGCACTACGCTACAGGCTTGAGAAGCTGGGTATGAAATAAATTCAAGCGTTTCTGGATCGAATCCATTCAGGGAGTAAATTATTTTGAATACCGAATTGTCAGTTATTATTCCAGCGCTTAACGAACTGGAAAATGTTTCTCCAATGGTGGATGCACTTGAAAAATCTCTTCAAGGGATCGCCTGGGAGGTTATTTTTGTCGATGATGATTCCCCTGATAACACCTCAGCTTATGTAAGAAAACTTGCCCAGGAAGATGCTCGTGTTCGTTGTATACAGCGAATAAACCGCCGTGGGCTTGCCTCGGCATGCGTAGAAGGCATGTTGGCCTGTGCATCACCCTATATGGTGATTGTTGATGCGGATATGCAGCACGATGAAAAGATCATCCCGGAAATGTTAGCTCTATTAAGGCAAGGTGATATTGATCTGGTGATCGGTAGCCGTTATATGGAGGGTGGCAGCATGGGAGGACTGCCTCAGCATCGTGTCTGGATAAGTCGTGCAGCAACGCTACTGTCTCGTCTTGCGCTTAAACATGCTGTGAATGACCCTATGAGTGGTTTTTTTATGCTGCGAAGAACCTTTTTTGAAAAAATAATGAGAAAGCTGTCGGCGAAAGGGTTCAAGATTTTGCTGGATATTCTAGTCACATCCGGTGATTCTGTTAAATTCAAAGAGCAGCCTTATACAATGAGAGAGCGTAATCACGGGGATAGTAAATTGAGTGCAGTTGTTATTTGGGAATTCCTGTCGCTGGTCTTATTTAAATTACTTGGCCGGGTCTTTCCGGCACGGTTTATCTCCTTCGCTGCCGTTGGTTTGTCGGGTGTTCTTGTTCACTTAATTGTGCTCGGAATACTTCATCGAATTATGGAGTTCGAGTTTATTCTGGCACAGGTACTGGCAACGTGGGTTGCCATGACAAGCAATTATATTTTAAATAACCAATTTACTTTTCACGATAGACGATTGACTGGGAAAGCCTTTTTCGAAGGAATGTTCAGTTTTTATCTTGCCTGTTCAGTAGGGGCGATCATTAATATTGCTGTCGCAGAAATGTTTTTTGCGAGCAATGTGCCATGGTGGTTGGCGGGTGCTATTGGAACTATTGCAGGTGCCGTATGGAATTATGCAATGACTAAAACATTTACCTGGAAAGACATAAATGGGTAATAATTTCTGGTGCGTCGCTTGATTAAAATCATGTCTTGGACAATACATTGTTCAGATCACATCATGTCAGAGATATTGGAGCTTCAATCAGAAATGATTTCATTGATCTTTAAGTTCAGGGTGTGGCTTTGGTCATTATTTGATGAAACCTGTGACATATTGGATCTCATAAGGTTTAATTTCCCGTAGCCTGCTGCGTTGATGTCATTACTGCGAAAGCAGAAATCCAGTAGTTTGACTGGGTTCCCGCTTTCTTGGGGGTGACGATCAATATACCGTTAGTTAGTTATGGGGGGGGGTAGTTAATGGATAAAAAATATGGCAACTCTTAAAAAAAATAATCACAATATTGAATTAATAGCGTTCTCTGCTGCTGCTTTATATCTTGAATTAGCTATCATTAGATTCACGGCCGCCGAAGTTTTATATCTTGGATATTTCAGTAATTTTATTTTGATTTCGTCCTTTGTTGGTCTTGGCCTGGGGTTTCTTGCAAAAAAAGAAACAAATATTCTGGATGAGAGTCTACCGTTCTTGTTTCTGTTTCTGTTTTCAATCGTGCTGGTCTCAGAGTTTGATGTAAGCATATTGAAAAATCATTTTGGACTATTTTTCTTTGGTAATCTTCAGGGAAGAGCTGGTTTACCAGGGGCATTATTATTAGTAATTTTATTTATTGTTACTGTTGTCTTTTTTGCCAGCATTGGAAGGCGCATTGCCATTGCCTTTAAAAAATTCACGCCATTAAAGGCTTATTCTCTGGATATCACGGGTAGCCTGCTAGGGATTATTATCTTTACCTTGCAAAGCTATGCGGCAAGTAGCCCGGTTACCTGGATTATCACTGGCGGCTTGTTTTTATCAATCGGCTATATCGCTGCAGCTGAAGATAATTCCGTAAAAAATTTATGTAATGTGATTATTGCTTCCGTCTGCGTCATTGTGCTCATCCTGAGCGCTTCTACTGGAGTTAAGACGATATGGTCTTCATACCAAAAACTTGAGTTTGTAGAGGCTCGGCAGGATCAGGTTGGCATTATCTATGCGAATGGAATCATGCACCAATTTCTGCACCCGGTAGAGACAACTTTAAATACATATTATGACGCGCCTTATAAATTACTGAATGACCTGGGTCGATCATATGATGATGTGCTGATCGTTGGCGCTGGCGCTGGCACTGATGTGGGCGTTGCATTACTGCATGGAGCAATAAATATTGATGCTGTTGAAATTGATAAAAGAATTACAGAGATAGGTAAGCAATATCATCCTGATAATCCTTACGCTGACCCAAGAGTCAACCTGATTATCGAAGATGGGCGGCAGTTTTTGAAAACGAATGATAAGAAATATGACCTTGTTGTTTTTGCATTACCTGATTCACTAATGCGATTATCAGCCATGTCCAGTGTCCGGCTGGAATCATTCCTTTTCACACTGGAAGCATTTGCTGATGTAAAAAGCCATCTGAAGGAAGATGGCATTTTTGTGATGTATAACCAATATCGATGGCCCTGGTTGGTGAATAAATTATCATCTGGTCTGTATGATGTTTTTGGGTCAAACCCGGTCAAACTCGTGTTCAACGATACGACTGTTCTGGCAGTGGGGCACGGCATTGAAGGCGAGGCTGTCAGTGCAGAAGGGTTTAAGCGATTAGCGACTGATGACTGGCCATTTGTTTATATGCAGAAGCCTGGAATTCACTGGCTCTACATCGGCATGATAGCAATGTTTATGACAGCGGCTATCGGCGGTGTATTTTTATTAGGCCCGGCTGGCACACTCAAGAGGCCTGAATTTGGGTTTTTCTTCATGGGTATGGCATTCCTTCTGCTTGAGACCAAAAGTCTCGCATTTTTCTCACTACTTTTTGGGACAACATGGATTGTGAACTCTCTCGCATTTACGGGGATACTCCTCTCTGTGTTGATGGCAAATCTGCTTGTCCAATACGGCAACATCCGGGGTAAAACTATGTTGTTTGTAGGGCTTTTTGTTTGTTTATTAATAGCCTATTTTGTTCCCACTGCAGCTTTCCTGAAGATAGAATCTTTATCCTTACGATATCTACTCGCGATCACGCTGGTCTTTTCACCAATATTCTTTGCGAATTTAATATTCAGTCGGGAGTTCAAGGAGTCTGAAGAGAGCACACGTGCATTTGGCTGGAACTTGCTTGGCGCCGTTGCCGGGGGTGGACTAGAGTATTTTTCATTATTAATTGGGTACAGGAACTTACTTTGGATTGTTGCCCTATGTTATGTATTGGTTGCATTATTTACCTATAGACATCACCTGCGAGGTGCTGGTTGATGTGGTTTGTTCGTATTGTGAAAGCGTAAAAATCATAGTATCTGAGGGTGGATAAAATCCAGATCTAATGATCACAGACAGGCGTTTATTAATCTTATCCATATTGTTTGCCGTGCTTATTGTTGGTGCGAGATTATATATTCTGACAAAATACTCGGTCGGAGTTGAATATGATTATGTATTGGCTCTTACGCTGGGCCTGGTTAATGAATTTGTACTAGGTCTCATACTGTCTTTTGGTATATTCAATCTCAAAAATAATTCTGGGTTTTATTTATTTTTAATATTTGTTGTATTTATTATTATTATTAAGCTTGCCTGTTTTCATTATGAATCTGTTTTTAACAGGCTTCCCGGCAATGACCTGTTCTATTATTTTTCAGAATTGTCATATTTATCATCTTCTCTGGACTCAAATATTCCTGCGTTAAATTTTTTAACTGAAATAATTATTGTTGCTGGAGTATTTTGCGCATGTGCTGCTTATCTAAGAGGTGTTAATTTACGCAGTGTCAGGCAAAGTAATGCAATTGAATATTTTGCATTGATTGTTGTGTTTATTTCTATTGGGTTGCAAGCCATTCCCACTCTAATTCCTGATCGTTTTTTCTGGGGTAGCAGGGAAGCATTCGTGTGGATGCTTCAGAGCCAGTTTATCAAGGAGAAATATGAGCTCGATAAAATGCAACTAGTTGAAAAAGATTTTCAACGGTTTCTGAAATATCATGGACAAGATCATACTGCTCCTGTTCCGAATCCTAAGTATCCTCTTTGCACATATACTCACAAAGACGCTGGCACAAAGTCAAAAAGAAACGTAATCCTCCTCATTCTTGAGGGTGTTGGCAAATATGAGATCGGCAGAGTAATCGATGGAAGGCTTATGATGCCGAATTTAAAAAAAATCGCCAGTGAAAATATTTCTTTCAGCAATATTATTGCACCAGGGACAAGAAGCGCACAGGCACTAACTGCAATGTTTAGTGGCTTGCCGGCACAGCCGAACAATAATTATCTATGGGTAAAACCAATGCTTAATTTCAATGGATTCCCAAAAATACTTGTTGGAGAAGGTTACAGAACAGCATATTTTCACGGCAGTGATCTTTCTTTTGAAAATCAGCGGATATATTTGGGAGAAATCGGTTTTAATGAGATTTATGAATATGCACCTGATCATGATCACCAGGTTTACGGTTGGGGGTATGACGATGGAGTAATGTTCGGTGAATTACGTAACTGGATCGAAAACCACCATGCCTCTTATAGTGGGGAGCCATATTTAGCGTCATTATTTACGCTCAGTACTCATGATCCCTATGTATTGCCCTCAGACTGGCAGCCAAGATTTTCCAGTGAAACGAGAGTGATGCCGAACGCGGGTGACTGGAGTCGTATAGAAGGTGACAGCAATATTATTTCAAGCTTAGCGGAGACCTACGCTTTTCTAGATTATCACTTAGGGCAATTTTACGACTGGTTTAAGATTAATGAGAAAAATACTATTTTGGTCATAACAGGCGATCATGCTCCCCATCTTTTCAACGATGGTAATGAAGTTGAATCAAAGATCATCCAATTTTTTGTTCCGCTTATCATGGCAGGATTGTCGGAGTCAGAAAAACGTGATTTTCAATCGTATCAGGACAGGTTTGGCAGCCTGCATGATATTCCTGCGACACTAATGGAAATACTGGGTCAAGTTGATCTTGAATGTGATTTGGGTGTGAATCTGTTTGCTACAGAAGAAGATTGGCCTGGAGACAGAACTCTTTACGCTATGGGAGGTAACAACCTCGAGGGAATGTTTTTCCTGAATAGAGGCGTAGAGGTTTTGTACGATAGGATCCGTAAGGAATTCAGAGCCGTAAACCGTAAAAAAGGAGTGCAGGCGGAATTATCAAAAATAGAAGATGTTTCAGATGATTTGCAGGAATATTACAGCACAATAAATTCAGTACACTATTACCTCTTAAATAAGGATGCTTATTTTCGCCCCACAGTAGAAGACAAAATCGACACCCGGGTATTGTCTCGGGTAGAAATTCCCATTTTCGTATCTCACAGGGGTCATCTTCAAGGGCCAGGAGGTAATCAAAAGACAGACAATAGCAAAAATTTACTGGATGCGGTTATTGCGTCTGATCTGGAATGGGTGGAGATAGATGTGCAGATAACCCGCGATGGCGTGCCAATATTAATGCACGATGCGACTGTGGAAATAGATGGCAATGCCAGATACATAGACACACTAACTCTGGAAGAATTATATTCGGTGGATAGATACGCTGATATTCTGACTCTGGAAGAAGCGGTTGCCCGATATACGCCGTACCTGAATTTATTAGTCGAAATTAAGCCGCCCCGTGAAATATCAAAGACGATGCATATCAGCCGGGAGGTGGCAAGAATTATTCGTGACAAGCCTTCCGGAAAAAAAATAATTGTTGACAGTTTTAATGGTGTTATTGTCGACTCAGTCAAGCGTCATTGTCAGTGTGAGGTGGGTATTGATACGCCTTTTGGCGAAAAAATCAGTCTGGCAGATTTACAGCAATTCAAAAAATCGAATGTAGACTGGATCTATGTACATTATAGTGTGATTGATCAGGAGCTTATAAGAAATGTACATGATAATGGTTTGAAGATCATGGCATATACAGTAAATTCACCAGAAACGGTTGAATCGTGGATAGCAAATCAATTACCCGATGGCATTATTACTGATGATATCAACATAATGTATAAATTTAGTACTACGAGGTTCAGTTCGGGAGGAGGAGAATGATAAACATTGTTCTGGAACTATTAAGCCAGGAACATTAAGGGCTTATATTTGAAACTCACATCGAATTGATGACTAATGACAGTAAATGGCTGAGGTAATCAAAACTTCTATCATATTATCCAGACAGTTGTGGGTTTATCCTCTGGTTATTTTTTGTCTGGTTCTATCTATCTATATATGGAGCATGCCGGGTACGGTTGTACTGGAGGATGATGGCTATTTTATTCTCGCATCATTTTTTGGCGGGTACGCACACCCCCCCGGCTACCCTCTGTATAGTTTATTAGGTAAATTAGCAACGCTTTTCCCCTTTGGATCTGTCGCCAGTCGCATGCATTGTTTGAGCGCTGTCATTGGTGCACTTGCATGTATCTGTCTGTGGTTTTTTGTGAGGCAATTATTCAGAAATGAAATGCCGAGTCAGAAGACAGTTACAGGAAATCTGATTTGCATGGAATATCTTGCAACGCTAGCGGCACTTTGTTACGCATTTTCTGCAGTGTTCTGGTCACAGGCAATCATTGCTGAAGTTTATACCCTGAATGTCCTGCTATTTTTGTTGCTGAGCTGTCTTGTGCTCGAACTCAGGAGAGCAGGGCAAAAAAAACATCTCTTGAGGGCGTGTGGTTTTATATGTGGTCTGTCTTTGTCTAATCACTGGCCACTCTTTGTACTGTCAACACCGATGCTATTGATTTTTTTATGGACAGATAGAAGGAAATTTATCAGATATTTTGCCACCGCTTTTCCCTTTATAGTCTTGGGTTTATTTCCTTATGCCTGGATGGTTTATCGTTCCCATGAAATACCTGAACTAAACTTTGGCGGCCCTTTCTCGACCTTTGCTGATTTCTGGCGGTTTGTTAGCCGTGAAGATTTTGCCTATGTAGATGCTAGTCCAAGCGCGAGCTGGAATGATAAAATCGGTTTTTCCCTGTTTGTTTTAAAAGAAACGGCCAGTCAATTCAGCCTTCCTGTAGTGTTGTTGGTGTTAGCTGGATTTTTCAGACAGTGGCGATATTTTCCTTTGACTATCAGTATTGGTCTGTTACTGGGGTTTTTGGGGAATACATTTCTACTTATTTTACTCCTTGATTTTGACTATGATTTGTTTCATCAAAATACTTTCCGTGTCTATCCGGTTATCGCCTATGCAATCTGCGCAGTCTGGCTGGCACTTGGAACGCTTTATCTTTTTGACATAGTTAGTAACAAACTAAAAACAATTAACCCTAAATTTTTATGTGCAGGAATAACTGTATTTTTGACGGGAATTGTTTTCATTGCAAATGCACCTGCAAATTACCGCGCTAACGATACAAGGGCGGAAGATTACGCCAGGATAATTTTAAACAGTCTTGATAAGGATGCTGTGTTATTTGCGAATGCGGATACTATTAATGGACCTGTGGGATACCTGAATCGTGTTGAGGGGTTTCGTAATGACGTCACTTTATACAGTGGTTTTAGCATCAAGATTTCAAATAAGCTTTATCGCCTTTACCAATATCATGGAACCGAATTACGTCAGCTGGTTCATTCATTCATTGACGAACAGAAAAGGCCCATCTTTTACACTAATGATTTCCCGCATGACTGTGGTTTTGAAAGTTACGGATTATTTTTCAAGGTAGACAAATCAAATTGCCATGATTTATTCCTGGTAAAAATAGTCCCTGGAATCATCAAATATTATACGAAGGTTGCCTCAGGCCCAGAACCTCGTGATCCCTGGGAACTGATGCATTATCGGTTATTGAGAAAAGATTTTTGCCATCTGTTGATTAATAGTACGGGCATGTCAGGGCTATTGTCCGGGTTTGGTAAAGATGATCTTTTTTACGATCCCTATTATAAATTGGCCTGCGACCATTACCTGGGGATGACTAGTTTGGTCGATGCACTCTTGTCACAAGCAATATCTGCCCCGGAAAACGAATGGGTAATAATTGAAAAAATCATCAATCTTGCCGAAATACGCAGGCATGATGAAGCGATTACCAAAAGTGATGTCGCCAGGCTGGATTTCCTTAAGGGCGAAATGTGGTCTTACAGGAATGATTTTGATAAGGCACTTCAGAGTTATAGGCAGGCATACACTTTATGGCCGCACCCTGATAATCCAGCCCTTGTTGCTATTAAGAATTTGCAGCGGACTAAAACAACTTTGCAGAGCATCAAGGCTCTGAAATAAGTAATGAATTGACTCATATAGAAGCACAATCGAGGGAAAGCTGACGAATTTTGTCACATTCTGACAAGAAAGAGAGTATTTTATCAGGTTTTTTTCATATGTTTTCCCATGGTTCCCTGATGGTACGCTGCTGAGAGCTTGTTTATTTTAATTAACTCATTGGAAACAGATGTATTTTTGCTGGACTTATTTGAAATAGGAGTTTGATTAGCATTGTGGCACGGTATTTGCCTTGTATCCATTGCGCATTATGATGATACATATTGTAATTTGCAAATAATACAAAGATATCTAGATGTTTAATTCATTTCCAGGAGACAACACAAGATGAAAAAAATACAACAGGGTTTTACATTGATCGAGCTGATGATCGTGGTTGCGATTATCGGTATTTTGGCTGCCGTTGCAATTCCTTCCTATCAGGATTACACAGCACGTGCACAGGTGTCTGAAGGTATGTCACTGACATCAGCCTTTAAAACAACCTTGGCAGAGCGCTATTCTGACAGAGGTACTTTTGTTGGTACTGTGCTCGCTGATTTGGGCGGCACAATTACCGGTAAATATGTCAATACCATAGTTATAGCTGATATAGATACAAGTACAGTTTCTGTTATCGCCACATTTAAAACAACCAACGTAGCTGCAGCGATTCAGAACAGTACCTTTGCTGTAGGAACTACTGACGGTGGCCTGCAGTGGTTATGTGGATCTTTAGTAACAGCAGGTAATTTTGCTGTGGCTGGCGTAAACCAGGTAGCAACTAAATTGACTCCTGGGGCTTGTAAGCCCTAATTAATCAATGCCATGACTTAATATTCGGCTTATCGTCTGAATATAAGATGTTCGAACTAGAAGGCCACCTTTGGTGGCCTTTTTTAAGGATGGCAAGCAATGGGTATAGTATAATTTCGGATTATAGATGGTTGTAAGTTAGAAATATATAATACTAATAGTGTCGCATTTGAGGAGACTTAGATGAGCAGATTAAAAACGAAAAGATCAGAGAATGGCTTTACACTCATCGAGTTGATGATCGTTGTCGCCATCATTGGCATTCTTGCTGCAGTAGCAATTCCCTCCTATCAGGACTATACGGCGCGTGCACAAGTTTCTGAAGGGTTGGCTCTAACTTCATCCTTTAAAACAATCTTGGCCGAATATTATTCAGGCAAAGCAGACTTCACGGGGCTTGCTAATGATATTACTAACTTGAGTGGCACAACCTCAGGCAAATATGTTCAGAGCATTACATTAGCAAACGGAACTACGAGTTCTACCTCGATCGTTGCAACCTTCAAGGCAGCAGACGTTGCATCTGGCATTCAAAGCAGTACCTTTGCTGTCGAAACATTAGATGGCGGCCTGCAATGGACATGCGGCAACTATACAACATTACCAGTAGCCAATCCTGTACAGACGCGACACATGCCAGGCGCCTGTAAATAAACAGCACTTTTCCTTGAATGTTACTTTAGGAGCATTGTGTGTTTGGTTCAGGTCCGTCTGCTCAATGCGAGCGGCGTGTCTGTTATGTCTACTGCTACTCACTGGCTTTATATATTTCCCGGGTCTGGATAGTCAATTTATATTAGATGATGTTCTGACATTATCCGGTTTAGGAAATATAAAAGAATACGGTATCGTGCAGTATGTTCTGGACGGCGTCACTGGTTCTGCAGGCAGACCTGTTTCATCTTTGACATTTGCCTTGCAACATCAACAATGGCCGGACAACCCTTTTCAATTCAAATTAATAAATCTTTTTATTCACTTCCTCAATGGTTGTCTTGTCTTTCTCCTGACACGTTTCATTTTTAAAAAAATACAGTCCATTAATATAAAATCCAGGAACCTTGAGGAACAGTCTTCAAGGCAAGCAGATCTGTTTGCTTTAGTTGTCACTGCACTTTGGTTATTGCATCCGATGCAGACAAGCACAGTACTTTATGTTGTCCAGCGAATGACGCAGCTATCTGCCTTTTTTACGTTACTGGGTTTGATGGGCTACCTTATATACAGGGAAATATATGAAAAGGGAGATGCAATCAGAGGACTACGAGGAATGTCTGTTTCTGTTTTCTTTGCGACCTTATTGGGTGTGCTTGCTAAAGAAAATGGAATTTTATTACCATTGTACATATTAGTCATTGAAGCCACGCTTTACAGTTCCTGCCCCAGAACAAAAATATTCAAGTACTGGACAAGCCTGTTTCTGGTATCACCTTTGCTTATATTGATTACCTATTTGGTCATGCATTTTGATGGCCATCTTGCGGACTATGCATATCGTCCATTTTCAATGGGTGAACGTTTACTGACTCAACCAGTAGTATTGATTCATTATCTGTCGGATATTCTGTTACCTCACTTTAAAACATTCACGCTGTTTCATGATGATTTTCCTATTTCCAGAGGATTGCTAACTCCACCACTGACGGTAATTGCAATACTAATTTGTGGTAGTTTGATAATTTGCGGGATAGTTAAAAGAAAAACATGGCCTATTGTCAGTTTTGGACTCTTGTGGTTTTTTGCGGGCCACATACTGGAATCGAGCCATATTGGTCTTGAGCTATATTTTGACCACCGAAATTATTTATCATCATTAGGAATTTTTATACTGATGGTTTGGCTGTTATTTGAAGCCACAAAATTTGTAAATAAAAAAGTGATATTTTCTATCACTATCATTTATTTCTCAGTACTTATTTTTACGACGTGGTCGCAGGCGAAAACATGGGCTGATCCACTAGGGCAGGCAGTGGAATGGCAGAAAGCACACCCGGAATCAATTCGAGCGATTACAAATCTGGTGAACATGAACCTAAAGTATGGTCATGTTGAAGAAGCAAAAACGCTTCACAAAAAATTATCGGAAATAATGCCGGGGGATTCATATCTGTTTATTAAAGATTTAATGATATCTTACTGTATAGAAAACAAACCTCTGAAGGATAAAAATTGGCAAGAAATTATTATCAGTGCACAATCAGCGAAAGTGTCAAAAATATCAGGGAGTATGGCATTTAGTGCAATCAATAATCTATTAACAAATATTGAAAAAGGTTATTGTATCCCTGCTCATATCCCTCGTTTTGCCTTATTAACTGTGGTGTTGGCACAAAATCCTGAATTTAAACGTTTTAGACCACAACTGCATCAAATCGCTGCATTTATGCTAGTTCAGGCTGGAGATGTACCAGCAGCATTGGCGAATATTGAGGAGGCATTAAAGTTTCAGAAAACCCCGACCCGATTTGTATTAAAATTTCAACTATTGATGGTGCAGGAAAAATGGACTGAGGCTGAAGAAGTTCTTATCGATTTTGACGCTTATTTAAAACATAATAAGAAAAAAAATATTGGCTACAGGAAAATACTGGATGAAATGACCATGGAGCTTAATGGGCATATTCAGTGATAGATATAATATTTAGCATATTAAATATACGATGACATCGGACAATAGATTATGACTGATTCTCTGAGCATTATACTCCCTGCGAAAAACGAATCCCAATCGCTGAGCACAATATTGCCTGAAATTGTTAAGTCATTTTCGAATGCAGAAATTATCGTCGTCGATGATGGTTCAACCGATGACACTAAAGAGATTTGTCAGGAGAACAAGGTCAAGGTTATTTCTCATCCCTATACCATGGGAAATGGTGCTGCTATCAAAACAGGTGCCCGGGCAGCCAGGGGAGAAATCATTGTGTTTATGGATGCAGATGGTCAGCACCATCATCAGGATATTCCAGCGCTACTGGAAAAAATGGATGAAGGCTTTGACATGGTTGTCGGTGCGCGTAGTGTTGATTCACATTCATCATTAATAAGAAGAATAGGCAATTTTACGTACAACAAGCTGGCATCGTTAATGACAGGCTTTAATATTCTGGATCTGACTTCAGGATTTCGAGCAGTAAGAGCAAGACATTTCAGAAAATTCCTGTATTTGCTTCCCAATGGTTTTTCTTACCCAACAACAAGTACAATGGCTTTTTTCAGGTCTGGTTTGGCAGTGGCATATGTCCCTATACAGTCAGGAGTCAGGAAAGGGGACAGTCACATAAGTTTGTTAAAGGATGGAATAAGATTTTTTGTCATCATAATGAAGGTAGGGGCATTATTTTCGCCAATGCGATTGTTTTTCCCGGTAAGCACATTGTTATTTATGACTGGCCTTGGTTATTACTGCTACACTTACTTCAGTGATGGTCGCTTTACGAACATGAGCGCACTTCTATTTACATCTTCAATCATTACTTTTCTCATTGGCCTGGTTTCTGAACAGGTGTCATCATTACACTATAAAGGTATTGAAGAAAACCAGCGTAGAACAGAGCGGGAATCTTAACATCCATTAGTCTGAGTAACATCTGAATAAACCCGTGGAAGATAGCTCAAGAAATACGTTTTTGATCGACTAAATAGATTAAAACATTTCCTTCTTCAGATAGAATAATTTCAGATATGGCCAGCAAAAGAGAAGTTCGCAAAAACCTGTTAGTTCTCACGTCAACGTTTCCACGTTGGGAAGGTGATTCAGAACCTCGATTTATTTATGACCTGTGTTCAAGATTAAGCTCTCATTTTAACGTCATTGTTCTTGCCCCTCATGTCGAGGAGGCAATGCGAGAAGAGCTGACGGGGAATATCAAGATCTATCGTTACAGATATGCACCTGACAGCTGGGAAAAATTAGCTTATGAGGGAGGCATTACAGCCAGTCTCAGAGATAGAAAATTAAACTGGATACTATTGCCGACATTTATCCTCTCTCAATTTTTGGCGATTAGAAAAATAATCAAGCGGGAAGATATCGATATTATCCACGCACACTGGATTATCCCGCAGGGAATGTTGGCTATTGCCTGCCGATTTATGCTCAATAAAAAGCCGAAGATTATATGCACCTCACATGGAGCTGATTTATTCTGTTTGACAGATCCCGTGAGTAAAATGATTAAACGCTGGGTAATTAACCGTGTTGATGGCATGTCAGTTGTCAGCAATATTATGGTCACCAAGGTCGCAGAGTTGAGTAGCACAAAATCAGAACTATGTACGGTCATCCCAATGGGCACCGATTCGACCAGCACGTTTATCGTGAATCCAGACAAGAATAGAAAAAGATTCCAGTTATTATTTGTTGGCCGTTTGGTTGAAAAAAAAGGGCTGAGATATCTTGTTGAATGTTTGCCGTTTTTATTGAAAGAATTTCCGGAAATTAAGCTAAAAGTTGCAGGCAGTGGACCTGAGCAGATAGTGCTTGAGTTACTTGTTGATAAATTGGGACTCTCATCCAGGATAGATTTTCTTGGTAGAGTAAGCCATCAGAATTTGGTTAATTTGTATCAGGAGTCGACCATGGCGATTTTTCCTTTTATTCAGGCTGAAGATGGAGATATGGAGGGGCTTGGGCTTGTAATGGTTGAAGCATTAGCTTGTCAGTGTCCTGTGATTGCGGGCGATGTGCCGGCTGTAAAGGATGTAATTGAAAATGAGTTATCAGGATTGATTATAGATCCGAAGCATACTGATTTACTTGAACACGCAATTAGCAGAATGTTAAATGATCGGGAACAGGCACAAGAAATGGCAAGATGTGGTCGTGAATATGTTCATGGAAAATTCGGCTGGGAATCTGTTTCATCCAGCTATATAGAGTTCTTGGAGACAGCGGGTTCTCCCTGAAAACCGTATGCTCAGAGTGACTCTTTTTTTGTTATGACTGGCTGATCAATGCAGCCTTTGATGTAAGACAGAAATGTAATAATTTTAACGAAAACTTTCTTGATTACATTTGGAATATATCTGTTGTTAAGACATGATTGAAATGGTTTCAACAATAGAGGTAATAAAGGAACCAATAGGTGGAAAAAACCTTTCGGTATAAACGATGATAGCCTGGGGTCTATGCTCCCATAGACTGAACTCCGGTAAATATCAGGATAATTTTTAAAGTATATTGGTGCACTATGCATTGCGCACCCGATCATTTTTTTGCTAATGACTGATAATTCAATATCATCTTCATGATAAACAATGCATTTTTTATCAACTGCAAGCCTGGCATTCAGTTTCAATAGACAGGCAATAAAGTCTCGATCTTCAAAACCATAATATGTGTACTCTTCACAGAAGCCTCCAGATTTAATCAGAAAACTGCGTCTGATTGCGAGGCAGGCACTGGTCATTTCCATAAAATTTCCAGCATCCGCTGAAGCAAACCGCTTTATTGCAATATCATTGACAAAATAAGCTGTAAAATCATTCTTTCTGGATCTAATATTTACAAAAATGCAATCTTGTCCGGAATTTACCAGTTCAAGGAATCGATCTAGAACAGATTGATTTTCAAAGATGCAATCACTATCAAGAAAGACAACGATTTCTCCTTCACCAGATCTTGTCCCGATATTACGAGTTCGGGCACGTCCTGAATTGTTATTGTTCCTGATCAAAGTGATTTGATCACCGAAGTGTTCAATAATGAAATCTGCTGATTTGTCTGTAGAGGCATCATCAACAATGATAATGTTGACTTTCCAGTTATCGGGGATTTGTTGCATCTGTATACTACTTATGCAGTCGATAATAGTATCCTGACTGTTAAAAACAGGGATGATGACATCAATGGTATTCATTCGTGAGGTGTTATCATGTTTTGTTATATCGGCAGTTTAATTTGTTAAATATATATTTTATACGCCAATAGCAAATATATGTAGGCCAGTAAATTTTATAAACAAGGTTCATAAAAAGGGATCCACAATTTTTATTATGTATCTTTTTCTCTTCATAAAAACGATCAGAAAGAGACTGCCAATCTTTTCTCGAACTTAAGCCCGTATCTCCCATAGCAGATAAAACAACAGGACATTTAGTCAGGGTAATTTTATTGTGATATGCGCGGAGGAAAAAATCATAATCCATTGCTATATTGAATTGCTTATCAAAACCACCTATCTGATCGAATACTTTCCTGGGGCATAATATGCCCTGATGCATCACGCCTGTTTTGAAATTTAACCAGAAATTGAATCCTCGACCTGAATATCGAATCTTTTGTTGCCCATAAAAAATATCACAAGCAATAATAGACTTTCTGGCATCGATACATTTGCTTGCTTCAAGAAGACTTTCACTATTCTCAAATACATCATCAGAGTGGAGAAAGATAATATATTCCCCGGTCGAATTCTTGATCCCTTTATTCATCGCCTCTGAAATACCATCATCAGATTTGCTGATGAAGCAGTCGATAGCATCACTGTATCGTTTGATGATGTCTATCGAACCATCTGTTGAGGCTCCATCGATAACAATATATTCAAAATCATTATAAGTCTGCTCAAGAACACTCTTGATAGTTTGCTCGATGTGGTTAACACCATTAAAATTAATAGTAATAACACTTATCAGCATGGTCTTTGTTATATGATATTTTCTGGAATTAGTCTTACTAATATGGCAGTGAATTCAGTGCAATAAAATGGACATGTTAATAGTGTAAATATATAAATTTAAAATGGTCATTTAATTTCTGAGTTATAGGAGTTCAAGCATTTCGTCATAGATATTCGGATTTGCTGCGATAATATTTCCATTTTTTAAATAGGTATCTTTGCCGTCCAAATCACCAATGAGTCCACCAGCTTCTTTGATCAGCAAAGCTCCTGCCGCCATGTCCCAGGGTTTTAGCCCGAGTTCCCAGAAACCATCTAATCTCCCACAGGCAACATAGGCAAGGTCAAGCGAAGCGGCTCCGGCTCGTCGAATACCCGCCGTCATCGGAAACAGCGCCTTAAAAGAGATAAGATATTCATCCAGGCGTTTCTGCTCTTTAAAAGGAAATCCTGTGCCAAGCAATGCTCCTTCCAGATGTTTTTGTTTACTGACACGTAAGCGTCTGTTATTCAACATTGCACCTTCACCACGACTCGCGGTAAATAATTCCTGTCGCAAGGGGTCATAAACAACTGCTTGAACGAGCTCTCCTTGATGTTGTAATGCTATTGAAACGGCATATTGTGGAAAGCCGTGTATATAGTTTGTAGTGCCATCTAAAGGGTCTATGATCCATAAATAAGGACTCTCACCTTGCTGGCCACTCTCTTCAGCCAAAAAAGCATGATTCGGATATGAATTATGGAGTGTATCAATAATGGCCATTTCAGCATGTTTGTCGACTTCAGTAACAAAGTCGTTCCTGCTTTTTTTAGTCACTGGCAAATCCTGTACGTGATCAATTTGCCGTATAATTACATCTCCTGCGGCACGTGCGGCACGGATAGCAATATTAAGCGTGGGGTTCATGGACGACTCCGAAAAAATGGCCAAAATAATATTTAACAATAAATGGTGCCCATTCTAATGGAAACCGGGTAATGGGACACTGGAAAATTACTTCATCATGAATTTGTGAAGTAATAATATAGAGAGATTCGTGAATGAATAAATATTTTATAGATAATATCAGGGTGGTGATGGTTGAAACCACTCATCCTGGTAATATTGGTGCTGCAGCACGAGCCATGAAGACAATGGGATATAACAATCTCTACCTGGTGAAGCCGAAGATTTATCCAAATGCAGAGGCGAC
>SMVA01034807.1_pt1 | contig 18684 bp, 12 predicted proteins | sample 2456451 | NCBI WGS metagenome assembly SMVA01 (sample SAMN11095933, study PRJNA526329) | marine sediment metagenome | biome: Marine sediment; feature: Surficial sediment; material: Deep marine sediment; isolation source: Hadal surficial sediment | place: Pacific Ocean | collected 2014-05 | depth...
CAGGTTCTGAATCGATTCTTCATAGGCAAGTATCAGGTAGTTGACCATTTCGACCATGCGTGTTTTGGCTTCGGCTGGAAAGTGCTCCTCCACGTATAACTGACCCAGCAATTCGCCGAGGTTGGCATTGACCGACCTGATGGCGCGCTTCCAGCGCGGCCGCTGCTCTTCTTGCCCACGCAGTGTCTTCGCGTAGAAATCAAAATTGATTTCGACAAAGTCTTTGGCCAGGAAATTCGCGTAGCTGTTCAAAGCCTGAAGGCGCAGGAATTCCTTCCAGGTATCCAGCGGCACGGTTGGAAAAATCTCGTTCATCGCTTTCATGTAAGACGGCTGGCTGACGATGACGTAGTCCTGGCGGCCTGAGCCAATGCCGGTGAAATATCCGTCCAGGTTCAGGTTGCCGAGCATTACTTCAAGCTCGTCATCCGTTACCTTGTTATAACGCTTCTGCGGATCACGATTCTCGACCTTGTCCCAGTGATGCTCCGCCAGTTGCGTCTCGAGCGTCATGATGCGCCCGGCGGCGCCGACGGCGTCGTCATACCCGGACAGGGCCATGAGTTTTTCAACGAACTGCTGGTAGCTCTCGCGGATCTGCACGCCGCGCTCGGTGTCATCGAAGTAATAGTCACGATCGGGCAGGCCGAGACCGGATTGCCAGGTAATCATCACATAGCGCTCGGGATTCCTGACGTCCTGGTCGATCCTGAGCTGGAATGGCGCGTCCAGGCCCAGCTCGCTGCTTGCGCCAAAAAACGCGGCAACCTCATCGTGATCACCGAGGGCGTCGATCCGGGCGAGCAACCCCTGGAGCGGCGCGATCCCCAGCGCATTGACCCGCTCTTCATTCATATATGCTTTATAGAAGTCGCCGATTTTTGCGCCGCTGTCATTCTTGCCGGCGTCGGCGGCGGACTTTTTGATGATTGTCTGCAACTGCGCCAGGCTGTTGTCGTAAAGGATATTGAAGGATCCCCAACCCGACTGGTCTGCCGGAATCTCGGTAGTCTCGACCCAGCTGCCATTCGCGTAGCTAAAAAAATCGTCCTGTGGCCTGACAGAGTTGTCCATGCCTGCAAAGTCGATGCCGGAATCCAGGTGAGCCGCAGGTGTTGCGGCGGCGTCAGCGCGGTTTGACGCGGGCTGGCAGGCGCTCAGCAAGCTCATTGCTGCGAGCGCAATACAAATTTTGTTCATTTTCTATCCTGATTTCAATTGCCGGTAAGCTCCGGCGTACGGCCCGGACGCCTGATGATCATGTGACAGAACACTCAGTAGTTGGTTCATATCACTCACAAGCAATGCGGCCCGAAAGTGGGGACGCACAGTAGCAGAATCCCCGGAAGTCGCCCAGCCCGGCGCTCCCCTCAGGTAAACCTCAGGCAATCATCAGCATTTATTTGGGCTTTTATCAGGATGAAAGCCGACCGAAAACCGATAGTGCGTCCACGTTCGGGCTAATGCCCACAGGGAGAACCAGAGATGGACGCAAGCAATATCTTGAGGAAGCTCGCAGTCGCGACTAACGACTCCGGCAGCCCGTTTCAGGAGGAGGCATTCTCCGCGGCGAAGCGCTGGAGCAAGCTCAGGCAGCCGCAAGCAAGGGCTGAAATATTTGATCAGAAGGCGAAAGACAACGCGGCTTGCTTCCGCAACAATATCGAATCTTACATCGGCACGATCAGCATCCCGGTAGGCGTGGCAGGTCCGTTGCGCGTGCGCGGTGCTGCGGGTTGCCGGGACTACCGGGTGCCGTTGGCGACCACTGAAGCTGCGTTGGTCGCATCCTATAACCGCGGTGCAAGACTGCTGACGTCGGCCGGTGGCTGTAACGCCAGGGTGGTCGCCGAGGCGGTCAGCCGGACGCCCATGTTTGCCTTCAACGATCTTGTTGAAGCGGAACAATTCGCCAGGTTCATCGATGCCCATGCTGACTCGTTCACTGATGTTGTGTCGCAGGTTACGCAACACGGCAAGCTGGTAAGCGTTCGCTGTCTGATCGAGGGCAACCACGTTTATGTCGACCTGCAATTCACGACCGGCGATGCGTCCGGGCAGAACATGGTGACGTTCGCATCGGATGCGATCTGCAAACTGGTGCTCGAACATTGTCCCATTGTTCCACGCTACTGGTTTCTGGAAGCAAATTTTTCCGGCGACAAAAAGTCCACCGCGAAAAGCATGGGGCATGTTCGCGGCAAACGAGTGATCGCCGATATCACACTGCCGAGGGCGCTGGTCGAGCAGCAACTGCACACGACGCCGGAACGCATGGTCGAGTACTGGTACGCCGGGGCAATAGGCGGTGTTCTGAGCGGTGCGACAGGAATTCAGGGGCACTTCGCAAATGGGCTGGCAGCACTGTACCTGGCCTGTGGCCAGGACGTTGCCTGCGTCGCTGAATCGGCGACCGGGGTTACCCGCCTCGAAACCAGCGAGGCGGGGGATCTTTACGCCAGTGTGACCTTGCCCAACATCATGGTCGGCACCGTCGGCGGCGGCACCGCGTTGCCCAGCGCAAAAGCCTGTCTCGACATTCTCGGGCTCGCAGGCTGCGGCAAGAGCACTGCACTCGCCGAGGTGTGTGCGGCCCTCGTTCTGGCCGGTGAGCTTTCAATCATAGGCGCGTTTTGCTCAGGCGACTTTGCGCTGGCGCATCGCGCGTTGTCCCGCGGTGAGGAACTGCAACGGAGTAACGACAATGACTAATCGATGGTGGATTTATCAGCAAGAACGCTTCCCGCTTTTGGCGCATGGTCCGCTGGTGATTGTATTTTGCCTGGCGGTAATGTTGTTCTCGGCGCTGCAACAGGGCGATGCTTTGCCGGACATTATGCGTATCGCCGGCGCAGTCATCAGCACGCTGATCCTGTTTTTCCAGCTGCGAGTTGCGGACGAATTCAAGGATTTTGAGATCGACGCAAAGTTCAGGCCGCATCGCGCGGTACCCAGGGGTCTGGTCTCACTGGACGAACTGGCAAGGCTTGCCTTCGCAGGCGCAGCAATTCAGTTCCTGATCGCCCTTTTTATCGATGTCGGGCTCCTGCCGATACTGATCGGCGTCTGGGCCTACATCGGCCTGATGAGCAAAGAATTCTTCGTGAAGCATTGGTTGGTTAACAATCCTTCGGTTTACCTGCTCAGTCATATGCTGGTGATGCCGTTGATCGCCTTTTACGTGAGCACTTTCGACTGGCTTTGCGCTAGTCGCGAAATTCCGGCCGGACTTGGCTGGCTGCTGTTGCTCAGCTTTTGTTGCGGACTGGTCCTTGAACTGGGCCGCAAAATCAAAGTACCGGCCAGTGAACGAACCGGCGTTGAGACTTACAGCGGACTGTGGGGCAGCAAAACAGCGGTCATCCTGTGGACCGCATCCGTCGCCGCATCGGTCTTTGCCTATGCGAATGCAGCGTCATACATCGGACAAAGCGCACTCATCCCGGGTCTCGGTGCCTCGGTGCTGCTGTTGGCTCTCATAACGGCGGTCCTGTTCCCGGGCAAAAGTGCACAGCCGTTTCGCGGCACAGAAAAACTGATTGAGCCCAGCTCGGGACTGGTAGCGCTCACCCTCTATCTCGGCCTGGGCCCACTCCAGGCCCTGCTCGGTTAACAGGAGATAAGCATGGACTTCATACGGTTTGATAATGCCAGCAACGATCAGAATTTTGCCGGTAACAAGGCGGCCAGGTTGGCGGATTTGCGGGCGGCCGGCTTCCAGGTCCCGGCATTCTTCGTGATTGGATCGCACGCCTCACACGAAGTCTGCCGAACGGCTCTGCATGCCGAGATTGCGATGGCGGCAAAACGGCTTTGCCTTGATGGACGAAAGGTGGCAGTGCGCTCGTCATCGATCGAAGAGGACGGTAGTCAAAACTCCTTTGCCGGCCAGTTCGACAGCTTTTTGCAGGTTGCTCCGTGTGACATCACCGAGCATGCCTGTAAGGTCTGGGATTCTGCATGCAGCGATCACATTGAAGCCTATCGCGAATCTCTTGGCGTCAGTGGCGAAGTTCCGGTACCCGCTGTCCTCGTACAACGAATGGTCGATGCCGATGTCTCCGGCGTGGCGTTTTCCGCCGACCCGGTCAGTGGCGATCGGAATACAGCGGTGATTGCTGCCGTCCGCGGTGTCGGGGAGGCGCTGGTCAGCGGTGAATGCCAGGGCGATACCTGGCACGTTAGCGGAAACGGCAAAATCAAACTGCGCGAACTGGAATCCGCGGCGCCGGTTTTGCGTGATCGTCAGGTGCGCAAAATCGCGAAACTGGTTCGAGCGGTGAGCGATCACTATGGTTGTGCGCAGGATATAGAGTGGGCCATCGAAGATCGCCGGCTCTTCCTGCTGCAGAGCCGGGATATCACGACGCTGAACGACAGCAATACTGTCGACGACTACGCGCTGTGGGACAACAGTAACATTGTCGAAAGTTACGGCGGCGTCACCACGCCGCTGACGTTTTCGGTGGCGCGTTCGGCATACCAGGAAGCATATCGTCACTTCGGTCGCGTACTCGGCGTAAGTGAGCGCGAAATCGCGCGTAACGATCGCGCCTACGAACAAATGATCGGCCTGATCCAGGGTCGTGTCTATTACAACCTGCTTAACTGGTATCGACTGCTGATGCTGACTCCCGGTTTTCGCTTTAACAAAAAATTCATGGAGCAAATGATGGGTGTTACGGAGGGCCTGCCGCAGGAAGCGCTGCCAGTTGCTGACAATGACAGCCCGTTTGCCGGTGTCCGTGCAATGTTCGGTTTTGCCCGGGTTGCGCAACGTCTGATCAGGAAACTGTTCAGGCACAATGCGCAGGTGAAGAAATTTCACAAGCGGCTCGATGATGCGCTGCAGCCGCTCGATCTTCCGTCGATGACCCTGAACAAACTTCTCGACAGCTATGAAGACCTTGAAGGTTCGGTCATTCCCGCCTGGGACACGCCACTGATCAACGATCTTTACTGCATGATCTTTCACGGTGCCCTGCGTGCCTTGTGCGAGCGATGGCTGGACGAGGATCTCGCGGGCGTCCACAATGATCTGGTCAGTGGGGAAGCGGGCATTATCAGCCTGGAACCCGTCAGGCGAATGAAAAAAATGGCGTCGATAGCAGCCAGGAACCTGAAGTTTGCGAGTGCTTTGCGCGGCGGCTCAATTGAGATCATTAACCGCTTTATCGATTCGAACCGGGCATTCCGCGAGCAACTGGATTCCTACCTCGAGCGATTCGGTGATCGCTGTCTGGATGAACTGAAACTCGAAAGCCGGACCGTGGTAGATGATCCCCTGCCATTGCTGCGTGCGGTGGGCCAGCTGGCGCATGTCGCGGAACAAGCGAGCAGCACCATCAATAATGATGCGCGGGCGATTGCCGAGGCGAAAACAGCCAAGTGCTTGTCAGGATCGCCCGTGCGGCGGTTTATTTTTTCAACGACGCTCAGACTTGCACGGGCCCGTGTTCGGGATCGCGAGAACCTGCGATTTGAAAGAACCAGGGTTTACGGTCGAGTTCGTGCAATATTTGTCGAGATTGGCAATCGCCTCAGGGAACTCGAGGTGCTCAATGATACCGACGATATCTTTTACCTGTCTGTCGGTGAAATCAGCGGAATTGTGCGGGCTACCGGCAGTAGCAGCCACCTGTCAGCACTCGTCGCTTGCCGGCGCCGGGAGTTCGCGGAATATGCGAAAAGCGATGATCCGCCACGGCGTTTTATCACCAAAGGCCCGGCACAACTCGCATCGTCCATGCAGACGGTTCCATCTGTTGATACAAACCTGAGCGAGACCTCCCGCAGCGGTCAGGCATGTTCGGCCGGGATCGTGCGCGGCCCGGTGCGCATCGTTCGTGATCCGCGAGACGCTGAAATCCGCCAGGGCGAAATCCTGGTAGCACAACGGACCGATCCCGGCTGGGTAATGATCTTCCCGCTGGTGACGGGCATGATCATGGAACGCGGCTCCCTCCTGTCGCACTCTGCCATTGTGGCCAGGGAGCTCGGCATTCCAGCGGTGGTCGGCGTCGAAGATGCCTGTCGCTGGCTCCAGGACGGCGATTGGGTAGAGCTTGATGGCACTAGCGGTACGATTCGCAGACTCGAACGGCATGAGCGAGCGGCATGAGCAACGTCGCGGTCAGTGCGTCAAACTTTATCTGGCGCTGGCGGTTTCCTTTAGCAGCCCTTTGTTTAGTTTTGAGCCTGTTCGCAACGTCACAACTCACATCGCTGGCGGTCTCCAATTCACTGGAGATCTGGTACCCGGAAGATGATCCTGAGTTGCTGAATTACCGGCAGTTCCAGCAAACCTACGGCAACGACGAAATCGTGGTTGCCGCAATAAGCCACAACGAAGGTTTTAGCTCGGAAGCCGGGTTGGAACTGGTTGGCTCATTGACTGACGATCTGCTGGACATCGACGGTGTTGCGACCGTGACCTCACTCGTCACCGTACCCCGGTCATTGGCCGCAGCGCGTGGCCGTCTGCTCAGCGATGATGGAAAAACAACTGTACTGGTGCTGCAGATGATGAGCGGCGAGCAATTTGAAATTCGCCGGCACCAGATCTTGCTGGACGTCGAACAGGCCATTGAGAGCCATGAGATGGTAGCGCGGCTTGCCGGTTACGGCGTCGTATTCGATGCTCTGAATGTAGAGTCAACGACCGGCACGACGACACTCCTTTTATATGCACACGGTTTGATGATCGTTTTGCTGGCAATTTTCTTTAGAAAGTGGGGAGCGGTGGCGATCACGCTGCTTGCCGTTGGCAACGCGACGCTGTGGACGATGGGTCTTTACGTCATTCTGGGCCAGAAGCTGAACATGATTACGATGGTATTGCCGACCCTGGTCCTGGTGATTGGTATTGCAGATTGCGTGCACCTGTTGCGCAGCGTTGCGAAACAGGACCGGTCGCTGCCGCAGCCGCAACGCGTCATCCAGGGGCTGGCCGCGGTGATCGGGCCATGTCTGCTGACGTCCGTGACCACCGCAGCCGGATTCATGGCGCTGACAACATCGGGGTTGCCGGTTGTACGTAACCTCGGCTGGTTTGGTGGCATCGGCATGCTGGCGGCATACGTCACATCGATGATCATCTGTACTGCGGGTCTGTCCTGGCGTGGCGCAGAACCAAAGACGGCTGCGTCGAAGCTCGATGCCATTGCTGCGGGATTGTTTCGGGTGGCGATGCGTTCCCCGCGTCGCATCATTGCCGTCTTCGTCTTCGTGTCGATCGTCGCCATGGCCGGCATCAGCCAACTCGGAGTCGATACCAACTCGATCGAGTACCTCAAGAAGACGCATAAAGTTCGCCGGGATTCGGATTTCATCGAGGCAAAGCTGGGACCCTACGTCCCAGTCGAGTTTACGGTGACCGCTCGTGGAAATATTGTGCGAGGCGACTACCTCGATGCCATCGCGCAATGGCAGGTCGATGTTACGCAAATGGAGGACGTTGGCTGGAGCTGGTCGTTGATAGATGCACTCGGCGTCAAACATGATGAACGCCCGTCGTCACTGGGTACGAGTAGCTTGCGCCGGAGGCTTGAGCGAATCAGGCAGTTTTCACCGGTCACGACCGGCGCAATGCTCGCCGGTGACAGCGAGCTGCGTATTTCCTTCGGGGCCCCGATCATGTCGGCTGGATCGCTGGATTCCCTGATTGAGCGCATCGTCGCCAAGGCAGATTTACCCGCGGGTCTTACGTTGAAGCCTGCAGGGTATTCACCGCTTTACACCAGGATTGTCGATGAACTCGTCTGGTCACAGGTGCGCGGATTTTCGGCGGCGATCGTGCTTATCGTCCTGTTGCTGGGCGTTGCGATGCGTTCCTGGCGTCGTATTCTTCTCGCATTGCCGGCGAATGCGGTCCCGGTCGGCTTAACGCTCGGCCTGATGGGATGGACCGGCATTCCACTGGATGTAGCATCGGCAACGATCGCCACTGTGATCCTGGGCCTGGTCGTCGACGATACCGTGCATATTCTTAAGCCGTCTGCAGGCCGGGGAATCGTCGACTCATTGAATATCGCCGCTGACACGGCGGGTGGCACCCTGCTCATGACCACGCTGGTGCTGGCGCTGGGATTCCTGGTCCTTGGGCTTGCAGAGATTCGCTCCGTCATCTGGTTCGGAACCCTTACCAGCTTCGCGATGATCGTGGCAATTCTGACCGACCTGCTGCTATTACCGGCCCTGGCAAGCATCACCGCCGGCACAAAACAGCCGCCTGATGCTTTTCCAATAACCACATAATACACTGAAAACTAACAATTAATTGCCCCACGGACAACCATCAGGTTTTCCATACCCAATCATCAGCAGTTGCTCAGGCGATTGACCCCCCGCGACACGATGCTTGAGCCTCGCACAGAAAATGAACGAGGCTGCCGATGTCAATTCGCCCGAATATCGCAGAAAAAGCCAGTTTTGCCCGCATCCGCTATGCCCAGTGCTGGGAGGACGCCGATGTGCTGCTGGAGGCCATGGACGTGCGTCCAACCGATACCTGCCTGTCTATCGCCTCGGCTGGTGACAATACGCTGGCTCTCGTTGCTGCCGGTGCGAAACGCGTGATTGCGGTTGATCTGAGCCCGGCGCAGATCGCCTGCCTCGAATTGCGTGTGGCAGCTATCCGCTCGCTCACACACGCACAGTTCCTCGAATTGCTCGGACAGAATCCGGGCACTGACCGGCGCATACATTACCGCCGCTGCCGAGGCGAACTGTCGGCGGTAAGCCGTCAGTTCTGGGACCGGAACCCCACCCTGATCGATCAGGGGATTGCTCAGGGCGGCAAATTTGAACGCTATCTCAGGGCGTTCCGGCGCTTTGTCCTGCCGCTTGTACACGATCGGCAAACCGTTAGCAGGCTGTTCGAACTCGAGTGCGAGGAGGACCGGCGAGCGTTCTACAACGAGCGGTGGAACAACAAACGCTGGGACCTGCTGTGCCGGATGTTTTTCGGGCGTGCCTCACTGGGGCGCCTCGGCAGAGACCCGAGCTTTATGAAGTATGCGGACGAACCGGTTTGGCAAAGCTTACAGCGCCGCATTCCCAATGCTTTCATCGTGCAGCGGCCGGCCGACAACCCCTACCTGCAATGGATCCTCGAAGGCCGCTTTGTATCCGCACTTCCCTTTGCCTGGCGCGCAGAAAATTTCGCAATGATTCGCGGCAATATTGACTGCCTGGAATGGCGCTGTGATTCGATAGAGCAGGTGCTGTCCGAAGTACCCAGCGGCTCTCTGAACGGCTGCAACCTCAGCGACATTTTTGAATACATGTCGCAGCCCGACTACGAGCGTTTGTTGAGTGAATTGGTACGCGCCGGCGCACCGGGCTGCCGCCTGGTTTACTGGAATGTGGTCGCGCAAAGACAAAGACCGGCGTCGCTCAGTCATCTCCTCCGTTCTAAACGAACGCTGGCGCGCGATCTGCACCAGCGCGACAAGGCATTCTTTTATCGCAACTTTGTCGTTGAGGAGGTCCTGTGATGGAAGACTCCCTGTACCTGCTCATCTTGCCGCCACTGATGCTGGTCCCTGCAATGGGTCTATTAAGCATGATTCGCAGTACCCACAAGATCGGCCAGGAACTCAAACGGAAATCATTTCATGTGGGCGTCGGTCTGGCCTCTTTATCGTTTCCGCTGGTTCTGAATGAACCGTGGAAGGTCATTAGCGGAATGTCCCTGGCAGTCGCATGGATGTCCGCGGTCAGGGTCATGCCATGTTTGCAGCGCTATTTCGGCTCGGTCCTGCACGATTGCGAGCGCAAGTCGATGGGTGAGGTGTATTTTGCACTGTCGATAGCCGGGCTGCTGCTGGTTACCAGCAGCAGCCCGCTGTTGTTTGCCATCCCGGTCCTGATTCTGGCCCTGGCAGACGCCGCGGCAGCGATTTTCGGGCGCCTGATTCCGTCAATCGGGCTAAGCGGTTTCTTGCGCGGCAAAACCGTTGCGGGTTGTAGTGCGTTTTTCCTGGTCGCTGCAGCAATTTGCGTCGCGATGCTCACTTTTTATACGGCTTTGCCTGCCTGGCAGATTGGCCTGTGTGCGCTGATCGTCGCTACCGCTACTTGTCTTGCCGAGGCAATTTGCCGGCGCGGGCTGGATAACCTGGTCGTGCCACTTGTTGCCTGGGCTGTATTGACTGCCCTCAAATTATCGGTGGCACCGGCGGCATTAGCGGCAATCGATTTCCGCAATTCGATAGGTTTCCTGGTCGGAGGACCCTGGTAATGCAAGACATCTTCGATATGCAGTCGTCAGACTATGACGACATCACTGATAAGACCGGTTTTGAATCGCAGCGCCTGCAACTGGAGCGGGCTGACCAGCATTTCGCGGCGCTGGATGCAGATCAGCAGGTTCGGGCGCGCTGTTCGATCTGGTGGCGCGACACCGCGAAGCTTAATGGCTCAACCACCGGCGCGATCGGGCACTACTCCGCGACGGATGCACAGTACGGTGAAGCTGTTCTGCAACATGCCTTGAGGGAACTGAAGCATCGCCGCTGCGACCTCGCGGTCGGGCCACTGGATGGCAATACCTGGAGGAACTACCGCTTTATCACCGAGCGTGGCGACGCGAATCCCTTCTTCCTCGAGCCCGACAATCCTGACGAGTGGCCGCTGCACTTCGGCCACGCGGGTTTCTCGACGCTTGCGCATTATGTGTCGGAGATCAATCCGGATATGGCTAATCGCCAGCCTGAGCTCGGCTCATTGCGCGAAAAATTTGCCAGCCTCGGCGTGCAGATTAATCCTGTAGACGTTGATGACCCGGTTGATGACATGGCGGGCATTTACCGCGTTGTCTGCGAGAGTTTCAGAACCTCATTCATGTACACGCCATTGGACATTGACAGCTATTGCAGTCTGTATGAGCCAATGCTCATGCAGGTCGATCCCAGCCTCATCCTGGTCGCAAAACATGCTGGCGAGGTGGTTGGCTTCATCCTTGCGCCTCCCGACTTCCTGCAGTTGAAATACCAGCACCGGATGGATGCGATCGTCATCAAGACCGTCGCAGTCCTGCCGCGGAAGGAATACAGCGGACTGGGACGGGTCCTGATCGTCGATTGTTTGAAAAACGCCATCAACATGGGCTTCACGACGGCAATCAGTGCACTCATGCATGTGCAAAATCGTAGCCAGAAGATCTCAAGCGACTGCGCCGGGCCGATGCGCGCTTATGCGCTCTTTGCAAAGGAATTGTGAGTATGAATATCTACGATTTGTTTGAAGACGCTTTGCAGCGGGCGGCGGAACAGCCCGCGCTTATCGCCGGCATGGCAAAAAAGCGGCGTGTCGTTTCTTTTGCGGGCCTGGCAAGACAAGTTGATGGCGTTGTTGCGACGCTCAATCAACGGGGGCTGCGTGCCGGTGACAAGGTGCTGTTAGCAGTACCGATCTCGATCGACACTTACGTTGTCATGCTCGCGTTGCTTAAAGCTGGCATGGTCATTATGCACCTCGATCCCGCACACGGAAGCTCGACGATCGCACAAATCCTCAAGGCCTGGCCACCAGCCGCGATAGTCGCCAGCAAACCCATCCTTATGTTTGGCCTCCTGTTTCCCGAACTGCGACAAATTCAAAAGCGATTCGTAGTGGGCGGGCGTGCGCGTGGCGCGACATTGCTTTGCGATGATCAGGAATCGCAGGTGCGTGTTCCTGTGATCGTGAGATCTGCCGCTGACCCGGCAATCCTGAGCTTTACCAGCGGCAGCACCGGTGAGCCAAAAGCACTGATTCGCACACACGGTTTTCTCCGCAAGCAACTGGAGATTCTGCATCGTGTTGCGCAAACATCTGCAGACGACATCGACTTTGTTGCCATGCCGATGTTCGTACTTTTCAATCTTGCCCATCGCATCACCAGCGTATTGCCGGCCTGCAACATGAAACACCCGGGCAGGGCGGACCCGCGGATCGTTCTCAATCAATTGAATACCGAAAGCGCCACCCGCATGGTCGCATCCCCGGCATTACTCGAACGTCTTGCCGATCACTGTCTGCTGCAAAAACAGACGATTCCTCAAATGCGCTGCATCTCGACGGGCGGCGGGCCGGTTGGGACATCGCTGCCGCTCAGGCTGCGCACGATCGCTCCAAACGCGATTGTCAGGACTGTTTACGGCAGTACAGAAGCCGAACCGATCGCCAGTATCGATGAACAACAGGTTTCGATCGCCGATCGCGCGAAGACTCACGAAGGTGGCGGCTTGCTGGTCGGCAAGCCGGTTCGCGGCTGTGCCGTTCGAATCATTCAAAGCCAGGCCGGTCGTGAGTTTGGCCCCCTTACGAACGAGGCTTTCGCAAACATTTGCCTGTCCAGCGGCAGCGCAGGCGAGATCGTCGTGAGTGGCGAGCATGTGATATCCGGATACGCGGATCCTGCACGTGACCGTGAATCAAAACTTCAGGTGCAAAACACCATATGGCATCGCACGGGAGACGCCGGCTACTTCGACCCAGCAGGCCGGCTGTGGCTGGTCGGACGATGTGCGGCGGCATTGAGCGACTATCGCGGTACTGTCTATCCGTTCCAAGTTGAGTATGCTGTCGGTGCAGTCCGCGGAGTCCGGCGTGCCGCCCTGATAGAAATGGACAGCGATCGTGTACTCGTACTCGAGACCTCCGGCAGGGAATTCAGAAACAATTGCGCCGACGCAGCGAAATGTGTGGCGCGATTCGAAATCGACCGCATAGTGACCGTGCATCGCATACCGGTCGATCGTCGACATGACGCCAAGGTCGACTATCCCGCACTTGCTCGCTTGCTCGATGGCAGTTTACGAAGGTACCGCGACAGTCTTGCCGAATACGTGTCCTTTGTGTTCACGTTTTGCCGCGATGGCTACCGACGTCTTCAGTCGCAGACACGAATTCGCCGGCATCACAAGCACCAGCTGCGCTAGGCCCATCTGACCGGGAACTATGTAAAACGGCTGTCGCAATTTACCTGAAACGTTGACCACAAACTGTCACTTTTGCCGCTGGTTCGATGCATGATCCGATTCTTCCGGAATGCAACAAGTTATTAAAAACAAAGAGTTATGAAGTTTTTTGCGGTTTTGCGCAGTTTGGCATGCAGCTTGCAGCTAATATAAGCAGCATTCATGAAAAAAGCCTCGTTCAGGCGATTTATGACTGGCGTAACAGGGTATCTACAGGGATGGCAGTGCGATGAATATTGATGTCATACAGGACTGGACCGACACACAAGTACCGTTGAAATTCGGTGACAGCCGCGATGTGCGCTACAAGGTTTTCAAGAACGGCGCACGGCGGTTCCAGGAGATTCGGGATAGCGATGGCACCCTGATTCGTAAAATGGAATTACCGCAGGGCATGGCGCTGAAGAAGATCAGTTTCGAAGCCTTGCTGCGTCATGTGCTGGTGGATGCCGTTAGCGCATAGTTTCCCTATCAGTTTTTAGCAATAAACGAAAAGGGCCATGGACGGCCCTTTTTTTGTGGAAATCCGAAGGCAATCGCTCAATCAGGTATTCCCGCCTTGCGCAGGGATTCGGCCCATTTTTCCATGGTGTCTTTGTTTCGGTACAAATTCGGAGTCGTGTACCGGGCAATGGTATAGGCAGGGTCTCTCCGCAGAATTTCACGCGCCTCTTGTTTTGCTTCCTGCTCCTTACCCATCAGGACATAACATGATGTCAGGGCTACCCGGCCGGATATAAACCCGGGAAAACGTTTCACTGTATTTTCCAGGGTAGCGACGGCGAGTTCCAGTTGTCCTGCGTTGCGATAAGCCGTCCCCAGTATTGAGGATCGAGGCGCGGTCACTATGGGGCTTAGCCTCATAGACCGCTTGAGATTTTCGATTCCCTCCAGCGGAGTATCGTTAAACATCTGAAACCAGCCCAGCGAGTAATAAGGAGAATCCATGCCCGGCGCTTCGGCAAGAGCCTGTTTTGCGAAGGCGATGGACTGATCGTGGTTCCCCAAAAAAAGCTGGTGCATCCCGGCATGTCCGAGGGCCAGCGGGTCTCTGTCGTCAATTTTCAGCGCCTTCTCAAGTAGCACGCCCATGTTTTTGAGTGATGAATCCTTGTCGTCGCTCCAACCCATAAATATTTCGATCTGGCACATCTGTGCTTGCCATACATACCCAAGGATCGAATCCGGCTCCAATCGTGTGAACTGCTCAAAAAATATCCTGGCCTGGGCATGGCTGACCTCATCAAATTTGTAGAATTTGGCCATCCCGCGATAAAGAGCTTCTCTGGCCTCGGGATTCTTGACGCGGTCTCGTTGATGCCTGCCTCTTTCTCCCGAGACGAGTTCGACGTCCAACGCAGTGACAATTTCCCTGGTCAACTCATCTTGAACGGCAAACACATCCTCCAGGTCCCGATCATATTTTTTGGCCCACAGGTGGTGACCGCTGGCCGCTTCGATCAGCTGCGCGCTAACCCGTACCTGGTTGGCGGATTTGCGCACGCTCCCTTCCAACACGTAGCGCACGCCCATTTCTTCCCCCAGCCGGCGAACGTCTACGGATTTACCCTTGTAAGTGAACGTAGAATTGCGGGCGATGACGAATAATCCCGGGATGAGGGACAAGTCTGTGATGATGTCTTCCGTCAGGCCATCGCTGAAGTATTCCTGTTCCGGGTCATCGCTCATATTCGTAAAGGGCAGGACAGCCAAAGAATTGGGTTGTACGTCCAGCGGAGACTCTTGCTCCTGGGACACGGCTGCGGTTGATTCCCGGGAGATCTCGTCGGCGCTCTCGAGATGCTTTGTGCGTTCAATCCCGGCAGGGGTCAGGTCGTAAGCCCAGCTCAGAATAAGCGCTAGCGGAAATCCGGCCACAACCAGGACAATGACAAAGGTGTCTATCCAGCCCGGAAGATTCAGGGGCGCTTCTACTGTCACCACTATTTCAACAACTAGCCAGGCGACGACAGAGTAGACCACTGCTACGCGGACTACCTTGCGTCGCTTAACTTCCTCCCAGAATGACATATCTGCTCCAGCGCTGTCCGTGGTCCCGGATTCTACCTAGCTGAGGCACAAACGGCTTCGGAATTAAAGAAATAATTAATTTCGGCAGGGCGATGATTCGGGCATAGAAGCGAGTGTTCGGTGTCGCGCCGGGTGAAAGTGAACCTGTTCAGGGACTGCTTCTGGCAGTACAGTCCGGTGATGGCCTCCGAGAGCAAAATTATCCGCTTCATTGTCGAGCGCGACTGGCGTATCTGGCTGGGTCTCGTCATTACCATCGGCTGGATCGGCGGTGGTATCTGGTATCTCGGCCACGTCAGCGAGACCATGCCGACGCAAAACTATTCGCTGGAGGCGGTTGGCAGCTTTCTCGAAGGGGTATTCGCACCGCTCGCGTTTCTGTGGCTCGTGATCGGCCTGTTCATCCAGCAGCAGGAACTGGCCAACAACACCGAAGCACTGCGCAAGACCTCGGAGGAGTCTGCAATGCAGACACAGGCGATTGCGGCGACGGAGATGAACGCACGCCAGGAAACCTTTTTCAAAATCAAGGAAAACGTCTTTCGCCAGTTAGGCGGCATCGCCGGGATGCTTTATGCATCTTCCATGGGGCCCGCGGGCGACGGTCAGATGAGTCTTGAAGAGATGGATGAGAATTTCGCACACGTGGCCCAGGGTGATAGCGAGTTGTTCGCCCGCAAGTTCCTGACCATGGCGTTTCTGGAGGAGGCCGAGCTCAAGGAACTTTTTGATGGCACCGAGATTCGCAGGAGACACTCGAGCAATTTCATGCGTACCTTCGAGCGCTTGTGCCGCCTGGCTCAGAACTGCGACGTTGACGGCATCATCGAAGACTCGTTGCTGCAGAACGCGTTCGGATTACTTTACGGGCGTATGCAACGACTCGAACTGAAGCGCGGCGAAGAAGGTCGGCCAACCGGCTGATCGCTTCATTCTGTGGCGGCGACCGTCACAGTTTCTGTTGCCACGTCAGCGTAGTACACCCAGACATTTTCCTCGCCTGTCAACAATTCGATGTATTTGGGATGCACGAACAGGGTCTCGCGCCCGGATTTGAATTCCTTGAGTACGCCGATGTCACACAGCTGCTTCAGATAGACCGATGCGGTCTGGCGTTTGGCGACGCCGGTGGCAACGAGGTTGTTGATCCGGCAATAGGGCTGCTTGAAGAGCGCCTCGACCAGTTCCCATGAATAGGACTTCGGCAGCTGCTGCTGCACATACTGGCTGGTGTGTTGCATCAATTCCCGGATGGCCTTGATCTTGTCGGTGGTCCAGGTGCAGGTTTCCTCGACGCCATTGAGCATGAACATGATCCAGTCTCCCCAGGCCTGGTTATGGGTCACGTTGAGCAGGAAGCGGTAATAGTCGGCTTTGTTCCTGATGATATAGCGGCTCAGATAAAGGATCGGCGAGTCGAGCAGTCCCTGTTCGACCAGGAACAGAATGTTGAGGATGCGTCCGGTGCGCCCGTTGCCATCCGTAAACGGGTGAATGGCCTCGAACTGGTAGTGCTGTACGGCCATCCGCACCAGGGGGTCGATGTCCGTGTTCTGATGCATGAAATCGGCCCAGTTATCGAGCATTCCGTGCAGCAGCTTTTGTCCGACCGGCGGCGTGTAGATGACTTCGCCGGTCTTGCGATTCGATAGCTTGGTCCCAGAATCTTCTCGAATATCAAGCTCTAAATCTTTGATAGTGCTGCAAATCTGTATCGCCATATCGATCGTCAGCATGCCCCGGCGAACCATCTTGGTACCCTCGAACAGGGCGGTGCGATAACGCAGCGCCTCTTTGGTCGCCGCATCAGCCTTGTCTTCGGCCACCTCGACAAACTCGAACAGCTTGTCGGTGGTGGTCACGATGTTCTCGATCTCGGAGCTGGCTTGCGCCTCGAGCAGGGGCAGGGCGTTGACCAGGACCGCTGCATTGGGAATCAGCTCTGCAGCCTGCTTGAGTTCAGCCAGTGCCACGCGGGCATTGATGCATTTCTTGAGAATCTCGGTGGTCTCGATCAGTTCCACCGGCGGTGGCAGTGCGGGAAGCCCGTTGTGGGGTTGTTTTGGATCAAAATCAGACACTTGACATTACTCCGTGTGGCCCTTGCGTGGTGTCGGACAAATCGACACGTTGCCGGGATGTGTCGATTTTCGACCCTTTTATCGACATATCTGCCGGACCTGTCGATCATATCGACATTCAGCCCTGATAGGTCGAAAAAAAATGATTTTATCGACAGGTCGCGAGTATAGGTCGATCAAATCGACAGATGAGTGACCCAGGTCCGAACCAGGGAATGCCGCCCGCTATGATCAACAACGCGTGTTATGTCAAACACCAACAGACTTATGTCAAACAGCCCGCAAGTTTACTGATCAGCGGCATTGGCCCCGGCATAGTCGAGCGCAAAACCGACCAGGGTGCGCACACCGACGATCAGGGCGTCCTCGTCAGCATCGAATAAGGGTGAATGATTGGACGGGCGGTCACTTACGGGAATGTCCGGCTTGCTGACACCGAGCAGCAGGAACAGGCCCGGAATCCTTTCCTGGTAAAAGGAGTAGTCCTCGGCGGCGGTGATCAGGTTGCCCTCGATGACATTGCCGCTGCCTGCCGCCCACTGCAGCGTGGGCATCATTTTGCCGAGTAAATCCGGATCATTTCCCGTGACCGGCGCATAGCCCTCGATAGTGACGGTAGCGGTCGCGCCATTGGCGTCGGCCACGGCCCGCACCGTGTTTCGCAGTTTGGCGTGCAGTTGTTCACGAACACCTGCGTCGAAGGTGCGGATGGTGCCGAGCATTTCCACTTCGTCCGGAATGATGTTGCCCCTGATGCCGCCATGGATACTGCCGATCGTAATCACGGCCGGACCTTTGGTGATATCGAGATGGCGACTGGGAATTCCCTGGATCGCCGTTGCTATTTGCGCTGCTACGTAAATTGGGTCGACGCCGAGCCACGGCGATGAGCCATGCGTTTGCCGCCCATGCACATTGATTTGCAAGCCGTCAGCGGCGGCCATGAAACTCCCCGAGCGATACATCAGGGTGCCGGAATCGCCAGGCCATGCATGCAGCCCGAGAATTGCCTCGGGCGCGTCCGGACCGTCCAGGACTCCTTCCTGGATCATCATGATCGCGCCGCCGTTCTCGCCAGCGGGCGGTCCTTCCTCGGCCGGCTGGAAGATGAATTTGACGGTTCCGGCCAGCATGTGCCGGTTGTTCGCCAGCATTTCGGCGGCACCCATGAGCATGGAGACATGCGTGTCGTGACCACATGCGTGCATCACCGGCACATCCTGGCCGTTAAATTCACCCCGTGCCAGCGAGGCAAACGGAACCCCGGTCCGTTCAAGGACCGGCAAAGCGTCCATATCGGCCCGCAATGCGATCACCGGACCTGGCTTGCCGCCAACCAGCGTGCCGACCACACCGGTATGTGCGATACCGGTCTCGACCTTATCGAGGCCGAGGTTTCTCAGGTGCTCGGCGACCAGCGCCGCCGTCCGGAACTCACGATTCGAGAGCTCCGGATGCTGATGGATGTCGCGCCGCCATTCGATGACTTTTGGCGCTATCGCAGCGAACGCCTCGTCCAGGTTTGATTTCGCATCCTGCGCGAGCGCCGTCACGCTCAAAACGAACAGTGCAAATGCGCATGGAATTCTGATTTTGTGCATACCGCG
>SMVA01301771.1_pt1 | contig 18684 bp, 15 predicted proteins | sample 2456451 | NCBI WGS metagenome assembly SMVA01 (sample SAMN11095933, study PRJNA526329) | marine sediment metagenome | biome: Marine sediment; feature: Surficial sediment; material: Deep marine sediment; isolation source: Hadal surficial sediment | place: Pacific Ocean | collected 2014-05 | depth...
AGCAGATTGTCCGTCATTGGGCGCCTTCCGACCGCGACCACCAGTTTGTCGAATTCGATTGATTGTTTTCCGCTGCTGTCGTCGTATTCCACCGCAACGCCTTTTCCGGTTGCCTTGGCGGCCGTTACCTTCGCACCAAGTCGAATATCCATACCTTGTTTCCTGAAACTTCGGCTCGCCTCTTTCGCGACGTCACGGTCGGCCATGAACAGGAAATCGTCCATGGCTTCCAGGATGGTGACTTCAGCGCCCAGTCTGACCCAAACGCTGGCGAGCTCCAGACCAATCACGCCAGCGCCAACGACACCAAGTCGTTTCGGCACCGCGTCGAATTCCAGTGCGCCCCAAGAATCGACGATATCCTTGCCATCGAACGGCGCGATCGGGATCTCTATCGGCGTGGAACCGCTGGCCAGAATCACATAACGGGCGTCGAGTTCCTCAACGTCTCCGTCGATCGGTGTAAATTCCACTTTGCGACCGGCAAGTAACCTGCCGTGTCCAACCAGGCCTTCAATCTTGTTGGCTTTTAACAGTCCGGCGATGCCACCTGTCAGCTGCCGGACAATACCGGCTTTTCGTTTTTGCATCGTCGCAACATCCATTTCGACGCCGGCATGCTTAATCCCATGTTTGGCGAACTCATGCTGCGCGCGATGAAACAACTCTGTAGATTCGAGCAGCGCTTTTGACGGTATGCAGCCTGCATTCAAACACGTGCCGCCGAAAGCATGCTTGCCATCGCGGTTGGTCCACTCATCGATGCACGCTACGTTCATCCCGTTCTGGCTGGCCCTGATGGCGGCAACATAGCCCGCCGGACCGGCGCCGATAACAACAACATCAAAACTTCTGTTCATAATTTAGTCTGTTTCCTGAAACTGGATTTCGAGTGATCCTGACTGCGGCGAGCGTCTCAGAGCTGCAATAACAATCGACCGGGATCTTCGAGCGATTGCTTGATACTGACGAGAAACTGCACCGCCTCTTTGCCATCGATAATTCGATGGTCGTAGGTCAGTGCGAGATACATCATAGGCCTTATTTCCACCTGGCCATCGATTGCCATTGGTCGTTGCAGAATATTATGCATTCCAAGAATCGCGCTTTGTGGCGGATTGAGTATTGGTGTGGAAAGCATTGAGCCGAATATGCCACCGTTGGTGATGGTGAATGTGCCACCGGTCAAATCGTCCATGCTCATCGAGCCATCACGTGCCTTGGCGCCAAGACTGGCGATTGCACTTTCCACGGCAGCAAAACTCAACCGATCAACATCCCGAACAACCGGCACCATTAAACCCCTGTCGGATGAAACCGCAATGCCGATGTCGTAGTAGTCGTGATAAATGATGTCGCTTTCCTCAACCGAGGCGTTCACGACCGGATACTTCTTCAGTGCCTCAACCGCGGCTTTGGCGAAAAACGACATGTACCCCAGTTTGACTCCATGCTCTTTTAGAAAGGGTTCTTTGTAACGGCTGCGCAAAGACATCACTTTGGTCAGATCGACTTCGTTGAAGGTCGTTAACATCGCTGCCGCATGTTGAGCCTCGACCATTCGGTTCGCGATGACCTTCCTGAGCCGTGTCATTGGCACACGCTGTTCGCCTCGGCTCGGTCCAGCGGATGTATCCATAGTGGCTACGGTCGGATCTCCGGGCGTAATGTTTTCATCGCTATGGCTCTTCAGGTAGCCCATGACATCCGACTTGGTAATGCGGCCGTCTTTGCCACTGCCGATTACGACTGTGGCATCCAGGTCATGTTCATCCAGCAAGCGACGAACGGCCGGACTCAATTTGTGTGCACTTTCTCCCTTTCGGGCTTCTGCAGTCGCGGCGCTTGCCGTAACTGTCTCGGCTATTTCAGGCACGGCGACGGCCACGGCGCCTGCTTCTTTTTGTTCGAGTACCGCCAACAAGTCGCCACTGGTAACGGTAGCCCCCTCGGCAACGCTCAACGATACCAATGTGCCTGATACCGGTGCGGGAACCTCCAGCACGATCTTGTCCGTTTCCAGATCTGCGATGTTTTCATCTCTCGCCACGGTGTCTCCCGGCTTCTTGTGCCAGGCAACCAAAATCGCGTCTGCAACCGACTCGGGGAGAGGCGGTACTTTAATTTCAATGCTCATCAATAATTTCCGTGTTGATCCTGTCGCGTTACATTTGCAGCTTGCGTGTTGTTTATTTTGCCGTTTTGTCTGACTTTTGTTTTTCGGATTTGCTTGCGCTCGCTTTAATGCCGAGCGCCGCCTCAACCAGGGCCTGTTGTTGTTGCGTATGCAATTTGTACACGCCAGATGCAGGCGCCGCAGCGCTCGGCCGGCCTGCGTAATAAAGTTGCTGGTCGTCTTTCAATGGACCCTGCAGGCGATGGCGAATTTGATACCACGCGCCCTGATTTTGCGGTTCTTCCTGACACCAGACGATATCTTTCGCATTTTGGTAACGCGCGATTTCGGCTGAGAATTCATCAATTGGAAACGGGTACAGCTGTTCAATACGAATAACCGCGACGTCTTCAATACGGCGCATCTGGCGCGCTTCACTTAAATCAAAATAGACCTTGCCGCTGCAAAAAACGAGGCGTTTCACTTTCGCTGTGCTGGCCAAGGCCTGATCGAGGTCTGTTTCCGGAATAATGAGATTGAACTGGCCTGTCGACAGATCTGCAAGCGGCGACACAGACATTTTGTGCCGTAGCAGACTTTTCGGTGTCATCACAATCAATGGTTTTCTAAATGAACGTCGCATTTGCCGTCGAATCAGGTGAAACATCTGTGCTGGCGTCGACGGCACACAAACCTGCATGTTGTGCTCGGCGCAAAGTTGCAGAAATCGTTCCAGTCGCGCCGAAGAATGTTCGGGTCCTTGTCCTTCATAGCCATGGGGCAGGAACAATGTCAGTCCGCACAAACGCCCCCATTTTGCCTCACCGGAACTGATAAATTGATCGATGACCACCTGCGCACCGTTTGCGAAGTCGCCAAACTGACCTTCCCAGATGACCAGGGTGTTTGGCTCGGTAGTGGCATATCCGTATTCGAATGCCATCACTGCCTCTTCCGACAAATAAGAGTCAATGATCAAAAACGACCCCGGTCGATCAGAGATCGTTTTGAGCGGTATGTATTCCTGTCTGTTTACCTGGTCGTGCAAGACGGCGTGTCTGTGGAAAAACGTGCCACGCCCGCTGTCCTGACCCGAGACACGACAATCGTATCCATCTTCAATCAAGCCAGCGTAGGCCATGGTCTCTGCGAATCCCCAGTCCATGTCGACTTCGCCTTCCAGCATTTTCTGCCGTTCAGACATGATTCGCTGCACACGGCCATGCAGAACCATGCCGGCCGGTAATTCGGTTATCTTGCGCCCAAGCTCTTTTACGGTTGCCGGACTGAGGGTTGTATCAACCTCTTCGTCCCAACTGGCGTTCAGGTATGGGCCCCAGTCGACGGTATATTCATTGCCAGTCATGCCAAGCGGTGACTGTATTACCGGTTCGCCACGATCCATCTGGTCGCGATATTGGTCCTGTAGTGCAGCGACTCCGGCGTCGTCAATCAGACCCAGGCCTTTGAGCACTTCCGCATACAACACCCGCGTCGTTTCGTGATTACGAATACGCGTATACATGATCGGCTGAGTGGCCAGTGGTTCATCAGCTTCGTTGTGGCCGTGCCGCCGATAACAAACCAGGTCGATGACGACGTCCTTCTTGAATTTCTGCCGGTATTGCAAAGCAAGCCGGGTAACGAACAGGGCTGCCTCCGGGTCGTCGCCGTTGACGTGAAAAATGGGTGCTTCAATCATTTTGGCAACGTCGCTGCAATACGGCGTTGACCGTGCATCGCTTGGCCGACTGGAGGTAAAGCCGATCTGGTTGTTAATGACGATATGCACGGTACCGCCAGTACCGTAACCATTCGTCTGCGACATCTGAAATGTCTCCGTCACGACGCCCTGTCCCGAAAACGAAGCGTCACCGTGAATGAGAACAGGCAAAACCTCCTGCCTTTCCTTATCTCCGCGACGTTCCTGGCGCGCTCGCACGGAGCCTTCAACAACCGGGTTTACGATCTCGAGGTGAGAGGGATTGAATGCGAGCGCAACGTGGACGTTGCCGCCAGGCGTACCAATGTCTGCCGAGAATCCCTTGTGATACTTGACGTCACCGGAGCCTTTCATCTCTTCGGGGTCGACCTTGCCTTCAAATTCTTCGAACAGATCATCTGGCGATTTGCCAAGTACGTTTACCAGCACATTGATCCGTCCACGATGGGCCATGCCGATAACAAACTCTTTTATGCCCGCCTTGCCGCCTTGCTGGATCAGGTCGTCGAGCATCGGGATCAGGCTGTCGCCGCCTTCCAGCGAGAAGCGTTTCTGGCCGACGAATCTCGTGTGCAGATATCGCTCAATGCCCTCTACCGCGGTGAGTTGCTGCAGCAGCCAGATGCGTTCGTTATCCGGCAGCGCTTGAGAAGCCCGTCCCTTTTCAAATTGCTTGCGCAACCAGAGTCTTTCGCGAGCTCTCGACACATGTGCAAATTCGGCACCGACTTTTCCAGTATAGATTTTCTTAAGCAGAGACAGGATATCGCGAAGTTTCATTCGCTGGTTGCCGGTTTCGGCAATACCGCCGGTGAAGAACTCGGCGTCCATGTCCGACTCGTCCAGCCCGAGATAGTCGAGCTTCAATACGCCGGGCGTGTGGCGCCGGACCAGGCCCAGCGGGTCCAGGTCGGCAATCTGATGTCCCCGCAAGCTGTATACCTGGATGAGCCTGGACACTGCCGCCTGTTTTTGGATGGCGTTCAGAGGATCGCCGGAGGTCGCGGCTAATACGGGCCCATTGCTGCGAATTTGACTGGCCTGCTCCCGTAACCGTTGCCGTATCGGCGAATGGGCTATTTCCGGGTCGCTTCCATTACCGGTCTCGCCAAGAGTCTGAAAATAGCTGCGCCAGCTACTGGAAACAGAGTCTGGCTTCGCCAAAAATTGCTCATACATTGCCTCGACCGCTGGCGCATTACTGCCAAACAGTGGAGTCGATGCATATTGCTCTTTTAGGGAAATGCTCATGCTGCAACTGATATCGCTGCGAAAAGAATCGGGCCGGAAATGCCTGCATCAATGGCGCAGTGGCAAATGGCCAATGGCCAATGAAAAAGGAGCGCTAGTTTAGCTCAACCACGCGGTTTAGGGAATGCAGACGAGGCGTATTGAGCTATAGCAGCCCCATAAGCAGGACGAACTCGTAGCAGACGAGGCAGGCGTAGAAACTGAAGAACACGGTCAACATGAGTCCGGTGCGGATTTTATTCATGAAGCGCGCCTTGGACAGGAACACCAGCACCAGGATACCGAAACCGGTCAACGTAACCTTGGTCGAAGCGAACATGAAAGCGCTATGGCCGATGACGTGCGCCATCAGGGGATTGATCTCGACCGCGCCGCGTTGCAAAAGTTGCAATGTCATGAACGCATCAAGTGAGCTTAAGAGCATGGTTCCAACAGCCAGGAAAAACAGCCACGGGTGATGCCAGTCTGTGTAAATCGGCTCTACTTCGGAATTACGCCGTGTCGCTCTCCTTCGCGAACGAAGAAAGCCGAAAAATACCGTACGCCAGCCGAAATTGCGCCGATCCAAATCGGATCTGTCGGCTACTGCCACGCCATTGGTGTCGATGTCGCTCAATTCCTGCTCCTTGTTTTTCTTATGCCGTAATAACTCAGACCGGTTTCAAGTCCGAAAATTACATTCCTATTTTGTTGTCGAACGTCCAACCCTTCGCAATTTTACCTCTGTCTGGCGTCAGTCCAACGCCTGAATTTGCAATGTGAGTATTCCCCGTACCCTATCTAATAGAAAGCAAGTCCTATGCCATTTCTACAGGCTGTTGATATGCAAGCGATTTTGAAATTGTGTATTCACCATGGTGGTTCAAACCGTACAAATAACCGACAACAGCGGCGGTAAAAAACACGATTGATGATCGCCATTTCTCCATGAAACACCACATTATGTCAGGCGATTCGCAAGCCGGCTGCGGTCATGCTGTTGAAGAACTCGTGTCAATTGCCGACCAACCGGAAAAGTTATGCAGCTGTCTAGCCAAAAGAACGAGGGCGTGCCACTACTCAAAGCGTCGATTTTAGTCATTCTCTTGTTTCAATCCTGCGCAATGATTGCCCGAAGTTTTACCACGGTCCAACTACGGGAAAGTGGCCTGTCACATTTGATTGCCAAAGACCTTAGTTGGTTGGTTGTACCTATTATTCTGGGCCTATTGATGCTGCCAATTCTTCGAGAAAATTGGTCAACATTGAGAACCCAGTTTCGGGTTCAACATCTGACACAGAAGCTGGTTTTCGTTTCGGTCGCACTGGGCCTGATCCTTCGCTTTGCACAATGGGCCAGTCTTATTGCGATAGAAAGTTTTCAGGAGCCCGTCGCAACCAGCTCCAGCTCCATGACTGGTCTCACATTTAACTTTGCATGCCAAAGCCCTGGGACGCTCGCTCTTACAGTTCTCGTTTCGGCAATTTTCACGCCGTTACTGGAGGAGACCATCAATCGCGGATTCATATTGCAAACTCTTCTACCGAGAAGTCGGCCACTCGCGATAATTGTATCGGCAATACTATTTGGCATTATTCACCAGCCAGCTTCGATCATTCTCGCGAGTATTATTGGTATCGTTTTGGCCCTGCAATATATCAATTCGGGAACGCTATGGGCCTGCATTGTTACGCATGCGACTTATAACGCGTTGGCGATTCTGGATTGGCATTGTTTCCAAGTGACTTGGAATCCGTTGAGTAATTCTTCAGCTACGAAAGCGGTTGGATCTATTGCGCTTTTGAGCTTATTGGTTTCGCTGGCGTTAATCGCATTCCTGATACAAAGCAGATTCTATGAACTGGAACCGGGGCGCAGCGCGCCCCGGTCATGATATCTACTTTAGCGCATTGGCGACGCGTTCAATTATGTATGAAGTCGCTTGCACCAATCCTTCGTAGACATTTATCAAATCCTGACCAAGCGAGCTCGGATTACTGATTCCACCAATGTTATTTCCGGAATTCTCCGCCGTGCACTGATCGCCACCGCCCGCTACCATCTTCAACTCATTTACACTTAGTTCTCTCATGACGTTAACCTCCTTGTTAACAAATCATTCCATTGATTGCGCATTTTGCGCATCTCTAACGCTAGCTCGGCGCTCGTCTTTTCTCAGCTGCCAAATCAAGGGAATTGATGCAGTTACTCGTCAATTGATTACCTTTTAACTTAACGCCGTGCTTGCCGACATGTGATCCACCTCACAGTCGCGCTTGTGAAGGCTATCTACTCTTTGAGAGCAGATTTTCGCACTTCGTGACGGGCAAACGGGACGAGACAATGGGCATTCTTCGAAAGCAGGCACTGGTTCTACTGGCATTACTCGCAATCACCGGGAGCGCCACTGCAGACAACAATATGTGGCTTGGCGTGAAGGCTGGAACATTAGGTATTGGGATCGAAGGCATCTGGAGGCCCATCGAGTGGGTTGACTTGCGAGTTGGCGGAAACAGGTATGACTACAGTGAGACAGGCGCACAGGCCGGCATCAATTACGATGCAACACTGGAATTGCAAACCTACTACGCGACAGCCAATTTCCGTTTTCCACTGAGCCCGTTTCGAGTAACGGCGGGTTTCTACTCCAATAGCAACCAAATCAAAATGGCCAGTATCGACACACCCACTTTTGATATTGGCGGCACCACCTATACATCTACCGAGGTTGGCACCCTGACCAGCACCACCTCCTGGGACAGCACGTCGCCATACTTTGGCGCGGGATTCGATTTCGAATTGTTCGGAAAACTCGGCATGAATTTCGACTTCGGCGTTTTGTGGCAGGGTGATCCGAAAGTGTCGCTTGACGCGACCGGGACGCTCGCTGGTGCCCAGGCTTTTCTGGACGACCTTGACGTCGAGCGTGCTGAACTGGCTGACGAAGTGGATGTGCTGAAAGCGTATCCGGTGATATCGCTGGGATTTAATTTCAACTTCTAGGCGTTATCGGGTTCAGCCAATTTCACGTGCAAGCCGGATCATCACTTCAATGCTGGCGGCTACATCGTCGTCCGACGTTGACCAATTTGTAACACTGATTCGCATGGCAGTCTGACCCTGCCAGACAGTACTGCCGCACCAGCAAGTGCCCTCTTTCTGCAACGCATCAACGACTCTTAACGTTGCTTCGTCATCGCCAAACGCCACCAGTACCTGGTTCAGGACTACGTCATTGAGCACACTGAATCCGGCTGCCGAAAGCTCATCACCAAATCGCCTCGCATGACGACAACAACGTTCAATCATCTCTGCAATTCCATTGCGGCCCAACGTGCGAAGTGCCGCCCAAACATCAACACCTCGCGCCCGGCGTGATAGTTCCGGCGTATAGTCCGCGGGGTTTCTAAACTCGCTGTCGGTTGTCAGGTACTCGGCGGTAATCGACATCGCGGATTTGAGTGCAGCCTCGTCACGCACGAATGCGATACCGGAGTCATAAGGCACGTTCAGCCATTTGTGCGCATCTGTCGCCCAGGAGTCGGCACGCTCGATGCCGGCGCACAAATGGCGCAATTCGGGCGACGCGGCAGCCCACAGTCCGAAGGCGCCGTCGATATGCAGCCAGGTATTGTCGCCAATCCGATCGGATATCTCATTAAACGGATCAAATGCGCCGGTATTAATATTGCCGGCCTGCGCACAAACGATGCATGGTCCGTCAACGGCACGCAAAAGGTCTGCACGCATTCTTCCCTGGTCATCGACATCGATACTGGTAACCCGGCGCTCGCCAAGGCCCAGCATTGATAATGCTTTCATCAAGGTTGGATGAGCCTCAGCGCCGGTAAACACCGTAATTTCCGGCGCACCATACAGGCCGTCTGCGCGAACGTCCCACCCTGCCTGCTGCAAGACCTTGTTGCGAGCGGCAGCGAGCGACGTGAAATTGGCAACAGTTGCACCCGTCACGAATGCGGCACCTGCTTTCTCCGGCAGGCCCAGAAGATCCACCATCCAGTTTATGGATACTTGCTCCAGAATTGCGACCGCCGGTGTGACCTCATGCATGGCGGCATTTTGATCCCAGGCGCTGGCGAGCCAATTGGCGGCAAGCGTAACCGGCATGGAACCGCCGATGACAAAACCGAAATAGCGCGGACCGGTCATGGAGACTGCTGCCGGCGACCCCAACTCATCCAGCATCGCTAGCGTGGCGCTTTCACTCTCGCCATGCTCGGACAATTTCTCATAGAAAGACTCGAGACCGGCGATCGCCTTGTCGTTCGGCGCCACATGCCGACCTTCGCTCGCTTCGCGATAAGCGATCGATCTTCTGGACGCATCCTCAAGTATTTCTTTCAATTTGGACATTTTTGTATCGTCCAGTTGGCTACGTCGCCTGGCGTGCCAACCCATGCAGCCGGCGATCTTTTCGAACACTGAACAGGGCAAGTAACATGATCAACATTACCGGCAACGGCAGCAAAATCAATGGTGTCCAACCGTAGAGATGTATGACTGAACCGGCCACCAGAGAAGCCGCCGCGGCTGTCCCAAACACACAAAATTCATTAACCGCTTGCGCTTTGAATCGCTCGGACACGGAGTAAGTCATGGTCAGCATTGTCGTGCCGCCGACGTAAAGAAAATTCCAGCCGATCCCCAGAACAACAAGGGCCATCCAGTAATGCATGAACGATCGATCAAGCGACGCAATCGTAACCGCAATGACCAGTACGAATGCGCCAACGGCCATGATCCTGATCACACCGAATCGATCCAGCAGGTATCCCGAGATCAATGACGGGACGTACATGCCAAGTACGTGTCCGCGAATAACGCTTGCCGTATCGGCAATAGAATACCCGTCATTCACATGCATGCTTATCGGCGTCGCCGTCATGATAAGAGACATCACTCCATAAGCCACAGCACCGCCCAGCACAGCGACTATGAATATGGGTTGACTGGCGATCACGGTCAATGGTCTGGCCGGCGCATTGCCACTCTCTTCTGACTCGATTTCTAATGGCGCCAACATCAGCAGCAAGAAGAACTGAATGACATACAGGGCGCCGGCCGCGATCAAGGTCCCGGCATATGGCACTTCCGCAATCCAGAATTGACCCTGGACCACCAGTTCCGGGCCGACGATCGCCCCACCCATTGCCCCTATCAATACAGTAGATATCGCCCGGCCAACGAATGCGGGTTCGACGCTTTCGGCTGCTGCATATCGATATTGTTGAGTGAACGCCAGATTAATGCCGAGCAAACCGGCGGCCGCGACGAATAAAACAAAACTTTGCTGTTGCAACGACCAGGCGGCCAGCAGCATCGCGATGACGGCGGTAAACGATGCGGCGGCAAATCCGGCCTTGCGCCCGACCCTTTTCATCAACATGGTCGCTGGTATGGCAACAATAGCAACGCTTAAAACCAGAATCGTTACAGGAAACGTCGCATAAGCAGGATTGTCAGCAAGCGACGTGCCGATAATGCCTCCCAGCATAATCAAGACGATAGATCCTGTCGCCGAAATAAGCTGACAAAAAGTCAAAAGAAGCAGGTTTCTGGAAACCATCTGGCGGGACTCTAATTCAAGCAGCGCGTCATTCTCACACACACTGCCGCAAATATGCCACCACGCCGTCACCCGCAGCAGACGCTATAATGCATGCGTGAACGACGAAAGCCTTTTGCAAATTTCAGAGTCCCTGGCTATTCCGCTGTCAGAAATTGATATGTCGCCTATCCGTGCACGCGGCCCGGGCGGTCAAAACGTCAACAAGGTTTCTACGGCCATTCACCTTCGCTTTGACATTGCATCGTCATCGACGCTACCGGACAACATTCGCGCCAAGCTACTTGCGTTCCCGGACCAGCGAATCAACAGCGATGGCGTCATCGTCCTGAAAGCACAGCAGTATCGCAGTCAGGAGAAAAACCGAAGTGACGCCTTGCGGCGCCTGCAAGAACTCATTCGCAACGCGTTGCGTGAGCAAAAACCGCGGAAGAAGAGCCGTCCGAGCAAGAAATCGGTGGCCAAACGACTGGACAGCAAAAACCGCCGCGGCAAACTCAAAATATCGCGCGGCAAACCGACCGAGTAATGCTCAATACCCTGATTTCTTACTCCGACAACACCATGACGGAGTCGAAGTCTGCTTCGCAAACGACATGATCCGATTGCCACTCGCAGCCATTGGCATGCCAATAATCCGTAAGGCCAATGCGCTCGAGCAACGATGGAAAGTCAGGGTGCTCTCGCAGCACTGAGAACTGCGGTATGAACATTAATTCCGCCTCGAAAATTTCACCTGAATTTTGCAGGCGCCTCGCCACCTGCATCGCCCGCTCTCCATCACCCAGAATTGCCCACAGTGAAATCTCGACTCTTGGCGCAAGATAATCGCCTTCTGCCAACTGCTCTACGATGCTATGCGCCTCGTCGCGCAAAGCCGGGTTGTGCAAGCCCTCAAATACCGTGGCAACCCAGCTCGAATCCAGGCCGTATTTTTCCAAACCGATAACCGCTTCGCTTATCGCTTTGTCAATGTTGCCGCTGCGAATATTAAACAGTGAAAATGCCAGATCATGTACTGGCGCTTCATACTCTTTATGAGAATCAGATCGCTTGAAATAGGTCTCTGCATTCTCCAGGTCGTCCAGCCACAGGTAGGCTATCGCGAGTCGGCTGATCAGTACTGCCTGTTGTGGCTCAATTTCATGGGCTTTGCGAGCCTCTGCAAGGGACGCGTCCAGTCGACCGACGCTTGCCAGCAATCTCGAATACAGTTGATGTGAAATTGGGTAGACGGTTTTCGCATTAATCGCCTGCAAATGTGCCTGCGTCGCTCTCGTCCATTGGCCGCGTTTGTGATAAATAAATCCGTATACGGTTTGCGCAGGCCCTGTCATAGCGAGATCTTTCTCGACACCCGCATCGGCGCTGGATAATGCTTTTTCATACATCAGTGTGCTCGATGCCGTCATGTCGTACTCAGGCAATAGCATGTATGCGTATGCAAGTTGCACATAAGCAGGGCCGAATTCCGGGTCAAGCATTGTCGTCTTTTCGAATAGCTCGATCGCGTTCGCGATGGAGGCGGCACTTCTTATCGACAGTTCGTATTGCCCGGAGGAGTAGGCATCCAGGGCCGCTATGGAAGCGGGCCTGCTGTCAGCTTGCAACAGTTTCGCTTTTTCGCCAATGAGTTTGGCAACAGCATCGTCCACCAGATCCGAGCGAAGATTGATCAGGTCAGCAGCAAGACCATCATAAGTATTACTCCAGAATACGAAGCCATCTCGGCGATTGTGGATTTCAACACTGATACGAATATTGTCTTCGGACCGGGTAAGGCTGCCAATGAAAATGCCGTCAACGTCGAGTTCATCTGCGATGGTTTCTGTTTCCGGATTCTCGGGAAACGCGGTGCGACTTCGAACCACTTTGATGTTGTTCTCGTCGTGCGCCTGCAAAAGCTGGCTGACAAGCTCCTCTACAAAGCTGTAGCAGACAATCTTGTCCTCGACTGAACAGTCCAGTGGAAAAACCGCCAGGGACCGAATCTCAATATCGTCGCGCGGAGAATCCGGCGAGAAGAATGCGAAGAAATAGATCAGCGCAACCGCAACAAATCCGGCAATAAGAGGACCGTAGTAGGCGGCTTTTGTGCTTGTTTTTGAGTCTGCTGGTTTATCAGCTGACTGCGGCTGTTCTACGCTTATCGGCACCTTGAGACGATATCCGCGCCGCGGAATGTTCTCGATGTAGTCCGGCGCCCTCGCCTGGTCTCCCAGGTTTCTACGCAGTACCGCTATACAGCGAACGATGACGTCATCAGTGACTGCACGGCCGCCCCAGGCCGCATCGATAAGCTGGTCGTTACTCAGAACATCGCCCTGGCAGGCTGCCAGCGCGACCAGCACATCCATCACCAGCGGTTCGATATGCGTTTCTTCACCGTCGAGACGCAATAGCCCGCGCTCAGGCAATACGAACCAGGGCCCCATCTGGAAGCCCTGCATCAACGTGTCTTTGTCCGGCATCCCCGTACGCCCTCTCAAACCCACAATGTTTTTCGTTTGTACAATTTATCAGGAATTGAACACCATATTTGCATTTTTTGTGGCATCCGCAGCAACCGGCAACTCCGTGAGGAAGTCGACCAGGGCGCTCAATCTGCGGCCTGGGTCACTCAATGGTCGATGCCATCGACCTATACTCCGAATATGTCGATATAAGTTAGCTTTATCGACATATCGCTCGGATCGGTCGATTTCATCGACACGTCGTGCCGATATGTCGATAAAGATGCTAAATATCGACATATTCGTGGCATGTGTCGATACAATCGACCTGGTCCACCAATATGTCGATAAAAATCCATTTTATCGACATATTTTAGACTTTGACCTGATCAAGCAGGAGACAGCCAAGTGGCTCTATTTGACCCAAAATTGCCTTTTAACGATTTGCCACTATTGCCGCCCAGGGCAGAGTTGATCGAAACAATGGCCATTCTCAAGAAATGCATCAATGCCAGGGTTGCGTTGGCCGAGCTCAAACAAGCCGCTGAGCTGATACCGAATGCCGCCGTACTCGTAAACGCCCTGCCATTGCTGGAGGCGCAGGCCAGTTCCGAGATCGAGAACATAGTCACCACGACTGACAAGTTATTTGAATTTGCCGATATCTCCGAGGAAAAAGCAGACGCTGCAACCAAAGAGGCCTTGCGGTACCGGACTGCGTTGTATGAGGGTAGCAAGATGGTACAACGCGGCATGCTGACAACGGATATGGCTATCCAGATATGCAGTACCATCAAAAATGTAGAGCTTGATATTCGAGCAGAACCTGGGACAAAACTAAAGAATCGCGCGAGTGGGGAATTCATCTACACACCGCCCGAGGGCCAAAAACTCCTGCAGCAGAAACTGGATAACTGGCAGGACTTCATGCACCAGTCAGACGACCTCGACCCCCTGGTTCGAATGGCCATTCAGCATTATCAGTTTGAGGCCATTCACCCGTTTACGGACGGCAACGGACGCACCGGCCGAATCTTGAATATTCTGTTTCTCGTCGAGCAAGGACTGCTGGACACGCCCATCCTGTACCTGAGCCGACACATCATCATGCACAAAGGTGACTATTATCGTTTGTTGCTTGAGGTAACACGCAACCAATCCTGGGAACCCTGGATCATGTTCATGCTGCAGGGGGTCGAGGAAACCTGCATTTGGACAACCGACAAGATCAAGGCAATTCGGGAGTTGATGCAACATACAAGTGAGTATGTGCAGGCCGAATTACCCAAGACCTATTCCTGGGAGCTCGTCGAGGCCCTGTTCAGACAACCGTATTGCCGAATCGCCAACCTGGTCAGCTCCGGGGTTGCGAAACGGCAGACTGCGTCCGTTTACCTGAAGCAGCTGACCGACATCGGTGTCCTGCAGGAAGTAAAATCCGGGCGGGAAACATTGTTCGTTCACCCGAAATATATCGAACTGCTATCGGGCGAGGAAAACGTCTGGGTTTATTACGCAGGAGCAGAGACGGAGTCTGAATAGGCGAACACTGGTTTCTGGATTACAGGCGCTATGTTCACGATTTCAGATTGTGACTGCCCGAAAACGACCCCGAATAAGCTGTGATATCGTCGGAATCCTTACCGTAACCACTACAGCTTCAGACATCACATGAAAGACACTCGATCACTCCAGGAACTGATTGCCCGGCGCAAACCCGGCTGGTCTCTCGATCAGCGGTTTTACACCGATCCCGCCATGTACGAACTGGAACTGGAAAAAATACTGCTGAAAAACTGGTTTATAGCAGGCCATGTTTCACAGCTTCCCGACAATGGCGATTTCATCGTTACGCGGCTCGATAAAGAGTCGGCGATTATCGTCCGCGGATCGGACGGCGAGATCAAAGCCTTCGCAAATGTATGCCGGCATCGTGGCTCACTCGTATGTTTGCAGGATGCAGGTTCAGTCAAGAAATTTGAGTGCCCTTATCATGGCTGGATGTACGATATCGACGGCAATCTTGTTGCCGCGCGCTCAATGCCAGACGATTTTGATCGATCGCCATACAGCCTGAAGCCCGTCTCCATTGAAATTCTCGGTGGGCTGATATTCATTTGTTTTTGCGAGAATCCGCCGTCGCTTGCCGCCGCAAGAAAAGACATAGCCGAGCCATTTGATCTATTCGGTTTTGACAATCTAAAGTTGGCCGCAAAAAAAACCTATCCAATTGAGGCCAACTGGAAACTGGCGATTGAAAACTACCAGGAGTGTTATCACTGCGCGTCTGCTCACCCGGACTATGCAAAGATGCACACGCTGATGCTGGACCCCGCCAAACGGGACCGAATTCAAAACAAAATGCTGGACCGATTCGATGCCTATGGCTTGAAAGAAATCTACATCGATTTTACCGACACGCTGGCGCCGACCGGTGAACAAGGCTACGGCTACAGTCGCACCGCAATGTTCGAAGGATACAAGACCGGCAGCCGTGACGGCGAAGCAGTCGCGCCGCTTCTTGGGAAACTGACCGATTACGATCATGGCGCGTCGGATTTTACGTTTGGCCCGTTTTCGTTCCTGCTGGCCTACAGCGACCACGTTGTGGTTTATGTATTCACGCCAATTGACGCCACGAATTGCAAGTGTGAAATTTATTGGCTGGTCCGTCGTGATGCAGTGGAAGGCACAGACTACAATACGGATAACGTTACCTGGCTCTGGGATATCACGACGCAGGCCGACAAATCGATCATCGTGAACAACTGGAAGGGTATCCAGTCCAAATACTACCAGCCAGGGCCGTTTTCCAGCATGGAAGATATGGAAGGACGGTTTATCGAGTGGATTGTTCAAGAACTCGCTGCATGACAGTCATTAACAGCCAGCGATGACTCATTCGAAGATTTTCAGGCTTTTCAAATATACCGTCTATGCGCTGCTGGCGTTCAATATCTACCTGTTCTTTTCTGAAGAATGGGCCGCCTCGTCGCATCGATTCGCGAACGGGATCGAGTTCAGTCAGATCATTGAGGGATTTGCGGCCACGATTGATACCGCTGCGTGGGTGGTGTTGCTGCTGATGTTTGAACTCGAGACTCATGTGCTCGAGGATCATCACTTTACAAAACGGGTCACGATCGCCTTACACAGTCTTCGTGCTGTCTGCTATGCGTTTATCGTCTATGCGTTTTACGGCTATATCTCGAAACTGTTCTTTCAGTTTGGCGTAGTCCCTTTACCTGACATCAGCAATCTATGTGCACTCGCGGCCGATCATTGGGCTTACGCGATTGACTACGACGAATTCCAAACCATCACTGCGAGTAATTGCTCGACGTTTTCCAATGCAACGGTATTTTATCAGCTGCCGAACATAGATGCCGTAGTGGATCATGCTGGCAAACGGGAGTTATTGGGGCTGGCCTGGGTTGATGTACTCAATTCGGTCGTCTGGCTGCTTGTGGTCGTCGTACTCGAAATTGATGTACGGCTACAGGATCGCAATATGCTTACAGGCATTGCATTGCGCGCGAGCACGCTAAGCAAGTTCGTTCTCTATTCAATTTTGTTTCTGGCCGCAGTCTACTGGGGATTCAAAGGTGACTTTGTTGATTTCTGGGACGCTTTCTTGTGGTTGGTTGCATTCGTGTTCATTGAATTGAATATTTTCGAATGGCAGAAGGAATCGCTTCGTCAATCTGCCGAGGCAGTCACCGCCTGTTCCTGAGGTAAGCACCCCCCGGCAAAGCCGATGGCTTTATTTTGTGAGCCCTGAAGGAGGCCAGATGGTCATCAGATTCAACCGATCGACGCATTGATCTTCATCGCCCGCTGGGCGGGCGAAATGACTACGCCCAGCGGGCGATTATTCGTCGCATAATTATCCCTGCTACGAATTTTCGCCGCAACGCTTTAAACTTACTTTGCGATTTCCGGAATTGTCAAACTTTGGCTGCCTCCCCGGCAGAGCCGGGGGGTCTCCCGTTGGTACTGGCGTTGGTTCTTAAAACCCACAAAGCGTTTGCTTCACCGGGACGATTCCTGAGCTAGGGCACCGCGGAGAACTTCGGGTCCTGTGCTGACATGCCTATTAATCGATCATTGCGATCTTTCACCGCGAGTGATGAAAGCGCGGTTGATGCGTCCAGAGTCATCAGGTAGGGATGCCAGGGATCCTGAGCGTTGCGGCGATAGTAACCGGACACTTCCCAACCATCGCCATTCGGCCAGATATAGGTCTTGCCGACTGTGCGATCCGGCGCCAGCGGGTCAACCACCTGCAATTCGCCTCCGGGCGACACATAGCTGACCAATAACAGACGAGCTTCATACACCACCGCCTCTTCGATCGCCTTTTGCCGCGCAGGCTCGGGATCAGTCGCTCTTTCAAACACAACAAACCAGATTACAACGCCAACGGTAATCGCGACCAGCCATTGCAGGTAGCGATGCATGCTTGACGAATCCTTGTGCTGTTTCAAACTCTCTGACATCAGGCAATACCGATTATTTTGTGCGTCTGCAGACTAAGCTTCCAACGTGGGTTCTGCAAACAGTAGTCTATCGTCACACGCGTGCTATCCGCGACATCTGCCTGATCGGAGTATTGCGGATTATGCGTGTGATCCATGGGCTGTAAAAAAAAGTGCTTGAAATCAAGCTGGTCGAATTTCTCGGGTTGTGCCTCCGCTTCGGTTTGCGGATAAACCAGCTTTAGTTCGTCACCGCTTTTCTGCACCAGATCAGCGCTACCTTTCGGGCTGATGCAAAGCCAGTCGATGTTTGCCGGCGCCTCAATGGTCCCATTCGATTCGACGCCGATCTCAAACCCTGCCTCGTGCAGGGAATCAATGGCATCCTTGTCAAGCTGCAACAAAGGCTCGCCACCGGTGCACACGACAAATGGAACCGTGTCTGACTCGTGTTTGGGCCAATGGCCGGCGACTGCCGCGCCAAGATCGTCTGCCGTTTTGAACTTGGCGCCACCTGGACCATCGACGCCAATGAATTGCGTATCGCAGAACCGACATATCGCATTCGATCTGTCCTGCTCTCTCCCCGACCACAAGTTGCAACCTGCGAATCGCAAAAACACAGCGGGGCGACCCGTCTGGGCGCCCTCGCCTTGCAACGTATAGTAAATTTCCTTGACTGAATACGTCATTGACTCACCAATGGGTCCGCAATACCGGCCTCCGCAAAGCCTTTCGCACGAATCTCGCATGCCGCGCAGCGTCCGCACGGTGGTCGTTCACCTTTGTAACAGGTATGCGTGAGCGCCATTGCATCAATCGCACCCAGGCTGGCCGCCAGCTGCACCGTCTCTTTTTTCGACAAGTGCATGAGTGGTGTGTGGATTTCGACGTCGGTCTCCATGCCAAGTCGCAATGTTTGCTGCAACGACTTGATCGTCTCGTCGCGGCAATCGGGATAGCCGCTGTAGTCGGTCTGGGCGACGCCGGTAACAAGATGCTTGATGTCATTCTGCCAGGCGTACGCTGCGGCGAAAGTCATGAAAACCAGATTGCGCCCGGGCACGAATGTGTTCGGCAAGGAGTTCGCGTCTGC
>SMVA01296711.1_pt1 | contig 18676 bp, 17 predicted proteins | sample 2456451 | NCBI WGS metagenome assembly SMVA01 (sample SAMN11095933, study PRJNA526329) | marine sediment metagenome | biome: Marine sediment; feature: Surficial sediment; material: Deep marine sediment; isolation source: Hadal surficial sediment | place: Pacific Ocean | collected 2014-05 | depth...
CAACTACGTGGACATGTTGTCGGGTTGGGACACCAGGAGTCAGCCCGACATTTCCGACCGGTCTCTGGTGATCAAACTCAATCAGGATAACCGGGCTGTGAATACGAAAATAGAAAACGGCATCATCGGACAACCCGCCTACCCATGCAAAGTGGGTGTCATCCAGGTGCTCTAGTACTTCCTGCATGCGTACTCGCGCATGCTCATCACGTATATTTCGAACAAATAATTCGATCAGCCCGACCAATTGGTCCCTTTGTCCGGAAGACAATTGCTGCGCACCAATGCCAGCGTAATTCAGGACAAGATTGTCTTTCCACGCCTCGGCATTAATGTCAACAGGAGATTTTTTCGCCTCCAGAGTCGCCATACTTCTCTGCCTATCATTCAGCGACTGAAAAAATATCAACCCCTGGTTCTGTTCTTCCTGCAAAACTGCGTTGCCAGCATATTTTCCGGAATTTGCTACAGCCGGTTCCGCACCCAGAAACATTGGCGTCACAACGACCTGGTCACCCAGAACGAAATAATTGATAATCAGATGATGCCCGTCAAGCTGCCAGCCCCACGGTTGATTTTCTGACGGTATCCCCATCACGGTCAGAAAATACTTTTCCTCTCCATAGCTCAGATCATCGTTGTTAAGCTCTTTCAGAGTCTGATCGGTTTTCATTATGTTCCGACTCAACTTAAGACCATCCGCGCTAAGCGACGCTCGAAGCAAGTTCCAGGCCGCCGTTTTTTGACCGTCCTCCATCTCCTCGAAGCTGATTCCCTGCCGAACATAAATTCCGTTATCAATGTTCGACCACTTGCGCCACTCCGGATCGTCCACAGCAAACTGGGTCTTGATTTTCTGTGCCTGAGTCAGTGTAGAGAGGAAGGAATTTGCAGCCTCAACAACGGGTTGTGTCGATACGCCGGTAGCACGGATCGGAAACAGGCCGGCTTGCTTGCCTGATTCCGTGGTAACTCCTACGAACGGGTTTGCCAGGGCAGTATTTTCGATATCGGCAAACCGCCGTTTGACCGCCAACGTTTTATCGCTGTAATCCGTTTGCGCGAGCACCGATGTGGAAAACAAGCAGGCTACGAGCACCGACAGAACGCAATTAATGCAGTTTGCGATCAGGGAGGACCGACCTGCCGTTCTGAGCTTCAGATTCACTTGCGACTCCCTGTAACGCAATAACAAGCGACGCGTTGCTACTGCGCCATATCAGCGTAGGCCGATTCGATCATTGCGCCCGCACCGCCTATTCGCCGGCCACTATCCCAGCGCTCGTCATATTCGGCGGTAAGACCAGCATTCTGCGCCTGCTCCAGTGTCATTCCTGCATCAATCGCCGTGCGAATTCGATCGCGTATCACCAGTAACATGTCACGAAACGCCCGGACGTCTGCAACATTCGACGTGACACCATGCCCGGGCACAATTTTCGTTTTCGCATCGGAGATATCAATCAGTAAGTCATAGGCCCTGATCGTGCCAAGGAAGCTGCCACCATTGGCGGTGTCGATATACGGATACGACGTCGTGCGATAAACGTCACCGGTATGTATGACATTTGAACCCTCGAAATGCACGTACACATCGCCGTTGGTATGTGCATCCGGGGTCTTGAACACATGCACTCTCTCGCCATTAATATGAAACGACATGTCCTTGCTGAAGGTAACCAGCGGTGGTTCCTGCTCGTAACCTGCAATCGCCATCTGGCTACGCACATTGTCGTGGCCAAAAATCAGCGTGCCCATTTTGCCGAAATTCTCGTTGCCGCCAACATGATCCGGATGCATGTGCGTGTTGATGAGAAAGCGAATGGGTTCGTCGGATACGGTCCGGATTGCGGCCACAATTCTGTCCGTCAATAGCGCATATTGATCGTCGACCAGAAACACACCGTCTTCGCCAACGAAAAGGCCGATATTTCCGCCACTGCCTTCCAGATAGCTAACGTTGCCGGAGACGGGATGAACTTTGATCTCCACGTCGTCCAGATCCTGAGCCATACAAGGACTGACACCTGTCAGCGCAAGTCCAAGCGCAGCTGCAATTGTTCGTATTGTTATTTTCATCGTGTTCTCCCCACTATGTGCTCTTGCTAATCGGACCTGGGCAACGCCAGGGCAATGAGTTCTGCCGGTGCTTTGCCATCGGCAACCGTCATGACAATATATTGGCGACCGTTCACCATGTAGGTACTGGGCGGACTGCTTTGGGTCGCCGGAATAGCAATCTCGGCCAGGATCTCACCGGTCTTCTTATCGTGCGCCCGAAAAACGGGATCACCGCCGAAGCCCTCGCCGGCAAATAACAGCGTTTTGGTCACGACAATTCCAGCACGCGTTTGCTTGCCGGTACGCGGCAGATCAACGCCCTTTAGGGCCGGATTGTTAAGGACGGCCTCCGGAGTGTCTCCATTGGCAATTGACCACAAGTGATCGCCCGTTTGCAGATCAATCGCTGTAATTCTACCCCACGGTGGTTTTATTATTGGTAGATCCATAACCCGTAGTTGGTCACTGGCACCAGCGATATATCGAATATCCGATTCGTCAGGCACGTGTTCGAGAGCCAGCAAATTCGTTCTTGATTGCGACGGTATAAAAATAACGCCTGATTCCGGGTCGTATCCGCTACCTTCAAAATTCGCGCCACCAGTGGAATATGGCATGCTTATCGTTCCAACGGTTCCGTCTTCGGCGCTCGCCAGAGATGGAGGTGTGAAAAGTGGTCCGAATCGCATTGTCGAGGTCAAAGCTGCTACCGCTCTGCGAATTTCCGGCGTGTAGTCAATCAAATCTCCTGCCATCACGCCTTGCCGGTCGAACGGTGCCGGTCTTGTCGGGATTGGTTGTGTCGGTGAAGTCCACTCGCCCGGTACGTCAGTTTGCGGGACCGGGCGTTCCACAATTGGCCAGACCGGCTCACCGGTCAGGCGATCGAAGACGTAGGCAAAAGCCTGTTTGGTTGGTTGTACAACCAGTTGACGACCATCGGGCAGATCCGTGAGGACCGGGGCGGTCGGTGTATCCCAGTCCCAGATGTCGTGGTGAATGAGTTGATAATGCCAGCGTAGCTTGCCGGTCCTGACATCGAGCGCCACCAGGCTGTTCGCGTAAAGATTTTCGCCATGACGGTCACCCCCATAACGATCACCTGTCGCGGATTCAATCGGCAAATAGACCAACCCGAGTTCCTCATCTGCCGACATCGGCGCCCAAACGCTGGCGTTACCGGTATAGAGGGCTGAATCGTCATGCCAGGTTTCATAGCCAGGTTCGTCAGGCTCCGGAATAGTATGGAACGTCCATAGCAATTCGCCGCTACGGGCATCAAACCCGCGCACGTCGCCTTTCACGTTGCGCATTGACGGTGGACGGAAACTGACTGCATGAGCGGATCCGACCACGATGACGTTGCCAACAACCAACGGCGGTGCATTCAGGCCTATGTCCAGTTTCCGACTGCCTGCTCGTCGCAATCCTTGTGCAAGGTCAACCCAGCCACCCGCGCCAAAACCAGGATCAGGCAATCCGGTTGCTGCATTCAGGGAAACGAGAAAATAACCCGGCGTGACCGTTAAAACACGGCGCTGGCCGTCCTCGCCTTCCCAGTAAGCAACACCCATGCCGGAACTTTTACGCGCCGCCTGCTCGAATCGTTCACCTTCGTCAGGTCGCCACAACCAGAGCAATTGCCCTGTCTGTGCATCGAGTGAAACAATATTTCGTGTTGTTCCTGCGCCGAGAAACAACTGGCCATGGCGCATGATCGGGTTCGATACGTTACGAATCTCCGGCGACGGACCGATATTGGCGGCCTTCCAGCGCCAGGCAATCTGAAGTTGGTTTGCGTTGTCAGCGTTGATCTGATCAACGGGTGAATAACGGTTGGCGTTCAGCTCACCGTGGGAAGTGCGCCACGGAACTTCCTCACTTCGTGATGCAGGTGTTGATTTCAGTTGGATAACGAATTTGTTCAGGGATCCAACGGTCAATGTTTCAGGCACTCGTAGAACACCGGCAACAGCAAACATGTAGTCGAGCAATTCGAGGTAGTCAGAATCCGCCAGCGACCCGGGTGACTCACCCGGCATCGTGGACCTGGTCCGTTCAAACAACTGGTTTGCTGATCGCCCGACCCAGTCGTTACGTATGCGCTTCTCTATCTCGTTGGTTGTGTGACAGCGAGAGCAATGCGCGCCGAACAACTGCTCGCCGGTTTCTGCAGCAGGCAAATTTGCAGGAGCCCACAGGCAAAGCAGAACCAGCGCTTTCGTGTATACCCTCATCCCGCGACCCCTGAGCTCTTTTCTTTGAGCCTAACGCAAACTGCGAACGCCCGCATCCGGGCAGACGGTTTCGCCTGCCATTACAAGCTTGTTTGCGTGCCACCAATCGGTCAATAGCTGCGGTATCATGTCCAGATACCAAAAAGACTCGCAATCATCTTCGAGGCGGAGATTATGCAGCGTTTTCCAGTACTGATTTCTTCGGTTGTCTTATTTACCAGCTCACTGGCATTTGCCCAGGACGAGACCATTGACGTCGAGGGCCCACCACAAGAGCTCACCGGGCTCAAAGCTGAGGCCGTACAGATCGTCGGAGACAAGCAAAAGCTGACCCAGGAGATCGTCGATAGCCTGTTCTCGTTTTCGGAACTTGGCTTTCAGGAATTCGAAACGCAGCGTTATATAACCGAACTTCTGGAGGAAAACGGCTTCACTGTGGAGCGCGGCGTCTCGGGCATTCCCAGCGCCTGGTGGGCAACCTGGGGAAGCGGCAGGCCAGTGATCGCGCTGGGTTCTGATGTCGATGGCATTCCGAAATCTTCGCAGATGCCGGGCGTCGCTTATCGCCAGCCTATGATCGAGGGAGCACCGGGTCACGGTGAAGGCCACAACTCGGGACAGGCGGTGAACATCACCGCGGCGCTGGCCGTTAAGGAAATCATGGAACGGGAAAACCTGTCGGGCACGATCGTACTCTGGCCGGGCATCGCCGAAGAGCTGGTTGCGACCAAAGCATGGTTTACCAGGGATGGTCGCTTCAAAGACGTAGATGCAGTCCTGTTCACGCATGTCTCCGATAACCTGGACGTGAGCTGGGGCCTGCCGCGTGGCACCGGCCTGGTTTCTGTCGAATATACGTTTGCAGGTGTTGCTGCACATGGTGCTGGTGATCCGTGGAAAGGACGCAGTGCTCTGGACGCGGTTGAGTTAATGAACGTCGGCTGGAATTACAAACGCGAGCACCTGCATCCGTTGCAACGATCGCATTACGTCATCGTTGACGGTGGGGATCAGCCTAATGTTGTGCCATCGACGGCCACTGTCTGGTACTTCATTCGCGAGATCACAGCAGAGAAAATTCAGGAAAACTTTGACGCATTGCAGCGAATCGCCGAAGGCGCAGCGATGATGACGGATACAACCTTTTCGCGACGCATTGTCGGCACCGCTTACCCGCGCCATTTCAACAAGCCGATCGCGTTGGCAATGGGCGAAAACATGCGCTCGGTGGGCTTGCCCGAATGGTCCGAAGATGATCAAACCTATGCGAAAGCTTTGCAGGAACTCATGAACGCGGACGAAATCACTGGCCTGCCTACCGAGATCGAGGGTATCGAAGAACCTACGGAGGACCCGGTGTCGGGCGGCTCCGATGACATCGGCGATGTGTCATGGAATGTGCCGACGGTAACCCTGGGATTCCCGGCGAATGTCGATGGCCTGCAGTTTCACCACTGGTCGAGCAGCATGGCCATGGCGACGCCGATTGCGCACAAAGGCTCGACGAATGGCGCCAAAGTGCTGGCGGCAACAATGATGGACTTGTTGCAGGATGAAACGCTACTTGACGATGCCTGGAAATACTTCCGCGATGTACAGACGGTCGACAGCACCTATACGCCGTTCATAAGCGACGACGATTTGCCGGCTATTGAAAAGAACGCCGCAATCATGGAGCAGTTTCGCGACCGGCTGAAGGAATTTTATTACGACCCGTCGAAATACGATACCTACCTTGAGCAGCTTGGTATCGATTACCCACAGCTGACAAAGCCGGACAGCGACTAAGCCCGCTAATATCTGCGTCAGAATTGAAGAGGAATTGATCGTGAAACATAAGCACTTTTTTCTGGCTGCCCTATTGTGTGTCAGTCTGCCGCTCGCCGCGCATGCGGCGATCAAAGTCGACGTCATCAAGAACCCGTACAGCGGCGCAAGAAATTCGCCGGAATTATCGACCAACCCTGATTACATACACGCAGCCGGGCTTGAACGGCTGATCGCTGATTGGGGTGGTGAACTGATTCGTCCCATTCAGGATATTCGGCTGAATGCGGAACAGGAACGGCAATACGGTGAGTGGAATCGCATGGCGCTGGCCAATGCAAATTTTGCCGACGTAGTTCGCGAAGGATTACAAGACGATCTGATCACGATCGGCCTGGAAGCGAACTGCAACGATTTGCTCGGCATGCTTTCGGGTCTCAAGTATGACTCCGATGGTAATGCCCGGCGTGTTGGCCTGGTGTTCATCGACGCACATGGTGACTTCAACATTCCGGAAACTACTTTGTCCGGCATGTTGGGTGGCATGCCCGTTGCGGTTGCTGCAGGCCACGCACTGCATAATGTTCGCAAGACAGCAGGCCTGATAGATCCTCTGCCGATGAGTCACATCGTTTGGGGCGGTGTGCGTGACCTGGATCCACTGGAGGCAGATCGATTCACTGAGTATGAAGCTCAGCAATTTTCTGTACAGGATGTCCGCGAACTTTCCGCCAACCTGAGAAAGCAAATGGATGACCTGGCCGACCGGGTAGACGTTGTTTATGTGCACATCGACATGGACGTACTTGATCCTGCAGAAGTCCCAGGCCATAGCCTGACTGTCGCCGATGGTCCGAGCAGTAAAGATTTGGCCGCAGCAATTTCACTGATGTTCGAAAATCCGAAAACTGTAGCGCTGGGTATTGCATCCACGCCGTCATTCAACCTCGATAAAGATGGCGTCAGCCGTCAGGCAGCACTGAACCTTATAGAAGGTGCGATCAAGGGCGCACAGGCACGTTAGGAAATTGGTTTGAATACGTTGAAATCATTTGCGATCGCGGGTCTTTTCCTCCCGTTAACCGCTGTGTTTGCCGAATCTGATGAACAGTTGGGTAGCTGGTCCCTTGTGGTTGGCGAAGACCCGTCGACTTATAAAACTGTTGCATCGCTGCAGCAGGATTCTTTAGCAACGATCAAAGACGAGAATGCCAGGCAGGAACTGAATCCGCGCCTCATGTTTCGTTGCACACCAGGAGACCCGGCGATTTCAGCGCGGATTGACTGGCAGCGATTTATCTCCTCGTTCCGCACCGAGTTAGGCTTTAAAATTGATGGCGGCAAATTCAACTGGCTGAAGTGGAAAGTTGATCAGTCGAATAAAGTGACCTTGAGCCCATCGGCAACTGACAGCCAGAAATTGATTGACCTGGTTCTTGACGGGGAAAAGTTGCTGGTAGAAGTAACGCCCTATTCACAGAGTCCTGTGACTGTTGAGTATGATTTGGTGGGATTCTCTGTGGCGCTGGAAAAACTGCGGGCACTTTGTAAGAAATAATCGGGTGTAGCGCAATCGCCCGCTGGGGCGGGCTCCTACAAGTCATATTGGCACCTGCAGGGAGCCCGCCCCAGCGGGCGATCAACCCCAAATCTCGTACAAATTCTCGGTTCGACCCCGATTCCTAACGATCAAGATACTTCATCAACGCCTCGTTTCCCGGCAAATCAAGGAACGTATCCCATTCGAGGAATATGCCGCTTGGATCATAGCCAACGAAGACTCTGACCAGATCGCTTTCATTCAGAATTTCGGGCGTTCTCAACTCGAACCCGTTCCAGTTAGTCGCACGATCAAACCAACCATCAACATCGGTTGTGAGAAACGACAACGTCACACGATTTTCCCGAGTTGGTTCGTGCAACTCGTCGCCGCCGGCTACAAGTGCCAGGAATCCGCTGCCTGACATTTGGTAAAGTTGCGCGCCATTGAGTTGCCCAACCGTATCAACGCCAAACAGGCCTTCGTAGAAAGTAGTGACTTCATCCAGACTGTCGAAGTAAGCCGAGAACGCCACGGCCCTGATACTCAGCTCAGCTGCCACGTTCTCGATTCTGGCGGCGAGGGGGGTTACCGCTGAAAAAGCTGTAACGTACTCGGCGTGATTCGGGTGCGGGTTGTGGCGCACAAACTTAAGAAAATAGCCTTCCGGATCCACCGCAACAAAACTGCCTGGTTGCTGTTCGTCCTGCACCTCGTAGTCAACGCGCATCTGTACCTGTGACGCCTGCAGATGCTCGTACCACGCCTCCAGCTGATCGGTAATGAGATTCAGCGTTACGGTTTTCGGTTCTTCCGTCGAATGCATTCCGGAGTCGGCCTGCACCAGGGTCAGGTAAGAGGAGTCGGCCAGGCGAAGTATTTTTGCGAAGCCATAGTCAGCAACGGTTTCAAGGCCCAGTGTGTCGCGATAAAACAGCCATGCGGCGTCTACATCCGCATAATAATAGAAAGCGTTGGTCGCAATAATGTCAGGTGGCATGGATTCAACCTGCAGCGTTTCGGAGTCTGCTGAATTGTCCGGCGCGCATGCTGAATTTGCCAGTAAGACGATGTACAGAAATATGTGAACAGATTTAATTTGTCGCTTCACCCGATGCCCCCTGTTATTAGGTATCCTCATCCTGCACGCCCAGCCGTTTGTGCATGATCGGACTGGTCGTCGTGTATTGCACATGCACTTTCTTGTCCGGCTCCAATTGCTGTTTGATCGCGAACGCCGCCAATGCTGCCTCGTGAAAGCCGCAAAGAATGAGTTTTTTCTTGCCCGGGTAGTAATTGATGTCGCCGACCGCATAGATACCCGGTTCTGATGTCTCAAATTTTTCCGTTTCAACGTTAATTGTTTTGCGATTGATGTCGAGGCCCCATTCGGCAATCGGGCCGAGTTTTGGTGCAAGGCCGAAGAATACGAGAACATGATCCGCAGCAACCTCTGTTGCTTCTCCGTCTTTCGGCTGGATGACGACGGACGTTATTTGATCGCCCTCGCCTTTTATCTCTGTCGCCTTGGCGTTTTCGATGACATCCATGCGCCCTGCAGCAACCAGGCTGCGCAGCTTGCTGACCGAATCCGGCATCGCGCGATATTCATCCCGCCTGTGTACGACGGTGATGCGCTGCGCCGTATCCACCAGCTCGAGCGCCCAATCGAGTGCTGAATCGCCACCGCCGAGAATAATCAGTTTCTTAGCCGAAAACTGAGCCGGGTCTCGGACACGATAGTGCAGCGACTTGTTGCGAAAGTCTTCAGCATTGGGCAAACGCAACATGCGCGGCTGAAACGATCCTACACCGGCAGCGATTACGATTGCGCGGCAACTAAACTGTTTGTCTGCACTCGTCTCGACAAGAAATGAATCGTCTTCCTGTCGCCGCAACGCTCTCACCTCTTCGCCGAGGTGCATGCCGGCATGAAAGGGTACAATTTGCTGCATAAGCGCCTTGGTCAATTCTTCGCCGGTGCACACAGGGATTGCCGGGATATCATAGATTGGCTTGTCCGGATAAAGCTCCGTGCATTGCCCGCCTGGCTGCCGGATCGAATCGATTACTTCCGCCTTAAGGCCCAGGAGACCAAGTTCGAATACCTGGAACAATCCACAGGGCCCGGCCCCCACTACGACGACATCTGTTGTGATCACTACCTGACTCCTAACTAAGTGGGCAGGCTATGAACTCTGCCAGTGTTTCAGCGCGCGCCGCAAATTCTGCCGGGCCGGGATTTGCGTCCGCAGGATTTCTCTCGGCCACCGCATGCTGCACGAATCCCCACGAGATCGCAGCAGAAATATCGACCTGTGAAATGCCCGAAGCAAACAACCAGGAACTGCCATCGCCGACTGCAGTGCACATCAATGGTACTCCAGTGATTTAGCATCATACTGTGGAAATAATGCAGCCGGACTCGGTGACAGTGTCAGCCAGTAGTCCTGTTTGCTTTTGTACGCCACGCCCGGAAAGCCGGCATCCAGGCTCATCAGGTCCAGTATTAATTGCAGATGCAAATGGGGTGGCCAGTTGCCATTGTGCGGTGGTGACCCGACAGTGGCTATCTGCTCGCCCGCCCGCACTTCCTGGCCTTGCTCGATCGCACCAAGCGTGTCGAGACTGAGATGGCCATATAAAGTGTAGAAAATCTGGCCGGTATCGGTTGCGTGTCGCAGCACGATCATCGGACCATAGTCGAGCTCACGAGCGTTGTTATTCAGCAGTTCTACGATGCCATCCAGCGGCGCATGAACCGGCGTACCAGCGGCACAAAACAGGTCGAGCCCCATGTGGATCGTTCTGCTCTCGCCGGTCTCTCTGTCTGTAAAATCCGCATTGCTATAAAGTTCACGCGGTTCCGCATAACGCCCGAATGCAAACGCTGTATCAGCCTCACGCATGACCTCGTCGATCAATTCGGAAAACTCTGCAACACCAAGATTACTGATATGCTGGCCGCGAAGTCGACTACCGACACTCAGGTCGAGCACTGTCGCTTTGCCATCCGTAGCGATAACAGGCGGCTGATTCAATCCTCGCGATCGGAGGTACTCCAGCAACGTCTCTTTGTCCAACTGGAAACTCAAGACTCTTTACTCGGGTTGCAAGACGCGACCGTGCATCGCAGGATCCAGACGGCCATTTTCGCGGGCAATTTTCCCATTGACGATGACAACATCGAACCCCTCTGCCAGTTGAAAAGGGTCCGGATAGGTTGCCCGGTCGCGAATTTTGCGCGCATCAAACACGATCAGGTCTGCGATCATATTCTCAGCGACCACACCGCGATCCAATAACCCAAGGATCTGCGCAGGAAAGGAAGTCAGTTTGCGCACCGCCTCTTCAAGCGTCAACACTCTGTCCTGCAAAACATACTTTTCGATGATCTTCGCAAAAGTGCCATGCCCGCGCGGATGAAACCCGGTCGGGCTGCCATCGGAACAAACACCAATATTGGGATCTTCAAGAAGGCGCGCCTGCAACTCATCATTCATGACGAAATAGGCACCGGATGCGCCGTCCGGACCAATCACATCGATCAGAACGTCTTCGAAGGGCATCTCCATTTCGTGGGCAAGATCGGCCAATGTCTTGCCCGTGTAGGGATCGGTGCCGAGCAAGGTGGATTCAGGACCGTTGCGACGATTGACCCTGTTGCGCAGGTATTCTGCCAGTTCGTCACGTCGGTCAACTTTTGCGACATCGAACTGCTCCCTGGTTTTGGCCCAGACAGGGAAGACGATATCGATACCGGTGTAACTCGCGCTGTAGGGATAGATGTCTGCAGTAATATTGACGCCGGCTGCACGAGCATCAGCCAAAATGCCGAGAATCTCTTCGGCACGCGCGGTGCCGTTGCCATAAACAGCCTTCAGATGTGAGATATGAACCCGGGTATCCTCACCCTGTTCAAGTAATTCCGCAATCGAGGCCTCCAACTGATCATCGTCCTCATTGCGCATATGGCTCATGATCATTCGATCATTCTTGCCAACAACCCTGGCCAGTTCACGAAGTTCGTCAGTACTTGCATTCAGACCGGGGTTGTATTCAAGACCGGTACTCAAGCCGAACGTATATTTCAGCGTTTGGTCGAGCATCTCTAACATACGTGCCATCGCTTCAGGCTCCGGGTTGGCGGACATGCCAATGCCGGACTGATCGCGCAGCGTCCCGTGACCGACAAACATCGCCAGGTTGGTGCCAATGCCCTTGTTCGATACCTCGGTTAACCAGTCTGACAATGGTTCGACGTAGGGACTATCACCATCTTCGCCCAGGGTGATCGTCGTCACACCCATCGCGAGAAAGTTTTCGAATTCCGGTGTTTCGAGCGGGTTGCCGTGTGAGTGAAGGTCAATGAATCCCGGCGCTACCGTCTTGCCGGATGCGTCAATTCGTTTTCCGACCCGGGACTCGACCTCTTCGGCAGAAAATTCAGCGTCGCCTACAAATACAATCCTGCCACCAACCACGACAACGTCGGCAACAATGGCGTCATTACCAAGCCCATCGAGCACCGCACCATTTTCGATTAACAAATCGATTTTTGGATAGGTTGCAAGAAATGGTGACGGTTCTTGCTGGCAGCCAAACAGAGCCAAAAAAATTAGTGTTACCAACGCAGTGCCCTTGCATCTACTCATCAAAATACCTTGTTCGTTTAAGTCGGGACTAGCGTAGATAGTCGGCTAAATCCTGAATTGTGAAATCTGGACTTCCGTACCGTAATCGGCATAGTCCCCGTCGGTTCGTTTGCCACGATAATCAGACCAATCAATGCTGCGATAACGCCTGGGTCTGTCGTCGCTAACGACCGTGGGCAGCGGGTCGACCCGGGTCGACGCCGATGGATTAAAAAAGAACGGAATACTGTAGCGATCGCATGCCTCCATCGCACGGACGCGATGCATGGCGGCATGATAATAGTCGTTAGACCAAACCTGCATCATGTCGCCCGTATTAACAACAATTGCGCCTTCAACCGGCGGAATGTTGTGCCAATAACCCTCTTTGTATACCTGCAATCCGCCGACATCGTCCTGCATTAGAACGGTGAGCGCTCCCGCATCCGTATGATGATGCACACCCAGGTCGGCAACGGGTTCATGTGGCGTATCAGTGCCTTCGAGGGGGTCCTTGATGGGATAATAGTTCAGCCTGATAAAGCCCGTGTGATTTGTCGCAAAATCGTCATGCATGAAATTTGCCGGCAGCTTCAGACCAACACAAAATGCCTGCAGCAATTGCAACGAAAGTTTCGTGCAAGCCAGCAGATACTCACGCATTACAATACGAAATTCTGCCATGCCCTCTGGCCAGCGATTTTTTGCGGAATAGATCGGGTCGGCGCCATCGGTCGTGAAATCGAATACTTCTTTCTTGTCGCGCTGATTCTTGGTCAGCTCATTATTGTAGTAGCCCCAGGGATTTTCCCTGGTTCTTAATATCGATTCCTTGGCCAGCATCGGTTGCGCAAAAAAGTTCCGCGTCTGCTGCCACTCCTGGTCAATGATCGATCGCGGTATGCCATGATTCACGACCTGGAAAAAACCCCATTCCGTGCACGCAGATGCGATCTCCCTGATCGCGCTTTCTGCAGACAGGACCGAGGAATCCTGGGTCAGCCCACCAATATCAATGACGGGAACAGATTTTCCAAATTCTTCGGAGTCTGCTATCGGACATTTGTCAATGTCCGTCTGGTTCTCGTGACTCAACAGCTTGTCTCTGCATCAAGAGGCCGTGGCTTCAGATGCCCGGCCGAAGGCGAGATTGTAGTCGAGTAGCAGCGCCTCGTCCGCTTTGAAATGCCTTTCTGCGGCCCCGCTGACTTGCCCAGCGAGACCGGCAGATAGTTATGGCAATGAGAATTATTGCGAACTGCTATTCAATGAGCTCCAGTTCGTTGGAGGCAACTTCGCCGCTTGGCGACATGATGAACCGGTCGAACTGCCAGCGAATGAAGAAACTGCCGGTTTCGTCCGGGTTGGCCTGAACGTCTATGTCCCCAGGGCTGACCTGGCGCTTGACGTACTCACTCAGAACCTTGGCGATACTCGGTTTCTCTGCTGCATACACGATATTCATGTCGATCTCCTAAGCGCCTCGTTATGAGGCTTTTCCCTACTTTCACCTGCAGGATAGCCCCCTGACGCTTAATGGAGCCTGAAAATTAAGTGAATGGGTGCTGAATCGCTAAGTTGCCGGAGATCTACCGTAGGCGCCCGCCCAGCGGGCGATTGAGCTCTTGCAACACGCATCAACATTCAATCGCCCGCTGGGCGGGCTCCTACCGGGCGATCGCAAGGTTTGCGGATCACTCCCGCAGATAATCATCCGTGCCATCCAGCCAGTCATCACGCCGCGGGGTCCACATATCCATTTCTTCAACGTCGCCTATGGCCAAGGCTTCATGTGGCAGATTTGACGGGATAACGACAACATCGCCGGGTCCAAGCTCGAGCACTTCGGAACGACTAGCGCCAAACGCAAACCGCATCCGACCTGAAATAACCTGCGTGATCTGCTCATTTTCGTGACTGTGCAGCGGCACCAGGAATCCATCCTTCAGATAGATTTTCGCGACCGTCATACGCTCACCAGTCACAATACGCCGCTGCATATGCGGGTTTACGGTTTCCAGTTCGACATCGTCCCAGTTGATGGTTTGAAAACTTGCCATTGTCATAAAGGGCTCCTTATTCGACGTTCGTTATTGACAGGTCATCGATGATGATGGCGCCTTTTTTCGAGCGATCGAAGACGAAACTGATTCGCGCCAGACGGGTGGGATCAAATGCCGGATTTGCTGCCACAAAATCCGCGATCGGCAGTTCGAAGCGCCGGAACAAGACTTCGGCAGTGTCTGTGCCATCCAGGAAAGATGCCCGGCGCGGGATTGCCTGGACCTGGGGATAAAGCGCCTCGTCGTGACTGAGCGGCAGGGACACACCGACGCCGTTTCTATCGCTCAGCTCAATGCTCCAGTCCAGTGGCGCAGCATCACTTTCTTTTTCTTCATCGCCAGCGGCCTGTTCATCGTTCTCCCAGTCCTCGGGCAAGGTGCCAATATCTGCGGCCGAGATTGATGCACTGATAATCGAACGACTACCCGACCCAATCCAGTCCGGGGGTAGAATGAAATCAATGCGCGCCAGCTCCTGTGTAAATTCCTCATCCCACGCAAACACTGCGGCATGCGTATCGAGATCGTCCCATTTAAGTGCATTCCTGGTCTCGTACCACTTGCTCAGGTGTTCGGTCTCCATATGGCCACCTGATAACGAAATCGTTGTTGGGTCAATGTCTTCCTCAAAATCTGCGACGGGTACTTGCCGGGAGTTCGTATACTGGTTGATGTAATAAGTATTTGGCAGCCAGCCCGCCGCGTAGCGCGCATCTGAAAATATCGGCAAGTACTCCAGCCGGTCTCGCAACACGATCTCGAGGAAAGCGCCGAAATATACGCGTGCAATATCCCGTTGATCCTCGCCATCCATGATGCCATCGAGGTCCAGTGCCCAGGCTCGAAACCAGCTCGTATCCAGGTTGTTCCAGGTGGTGTTGAACTGGCCATGATTCGCGCCGGTCACGTATAAGCTTGATTTGAAATGAAAATCGCTCGCATCAGAAAACGTTGCTCTAGAGTATTGAGAGGTGCCCTCGAACGATTGCACATCACCATCCATACTGCCGTGGACCGTGAAGTAATTAACGTCACGAATCGGCGTGCCTCTGTCGCGCGGTTTATATTGCCCATCTACCGGCGCGATCGCGATCACACCGCGCAAATTGAAACCGAAATCGAACTCCAGCGTGGCATCGTCCGGATATCTTTGCAGCGAGTTAAACGATGCCGCTATACCAACCGCCTCGCCACCGCGCGAGTGTCCGATCAGCGCGACACGATCTATATCCACCTTGTTATGGAACGGATGGCCGGGTTCGTCGTTCCAATCCCGCCACTGTGCAAGGTGCTGTAGCAACAACCAACCTCGCGCATCGTTCTCTTCTTTCAGGCCCGGTCGATCGGCAAAAACATCGACCCAGGCAGAAATCGCAAAATTAATGTAATTCTCGTCAACGGAGGCGAAAATAATGCCCCGGCTTGCGAACAACTCGCCAAGATACGCATAACCCGGGTCAGAGAAATCTTCCATCGCGTGATTGCCGTGCACCACCAGAACCAGCGGAAACGGTCCCTCGTCATCCGGATACCAGACGCGTGCCTGCAAGGGTAATTCTGTCGCGTCGAAGCCCCAATAGCTGGTTCGTAGCCAGCCGGAAAACCCATCCCAGTTATCAATTAGTTTAGAGCCATCAACTGATCTTGAAATCAGGTCGGCGTCAGCACCGTATTCGGGTCGGTGTTTATCCTGGCCACTACCATAGGTAAGGGTAAGTACATCGTCCGTGCCGGGTAGCCCGGGATTGGGCAAGTCGAGTGTCTTGTCTTGGAGAACATACGCGTCGAGCAAGGGATTCGCGGAATTCTTGTCGCTGAATATCGCGTACAGCCCGATCAGCAGACCGCCGATACCGATTGCAGTGATCGCCAACGTGATCTTTTGCGTTGTCGGCTGGAATCCCTCACTCCTCAGCACCGCAACTCCGGCGCCAATGAATGTGGCAATCAGGACCAGGGTAACGCCAAACACCACGCTCTGCGCTTCGTCGCCGGGTGCAAAAACCAAAATAACGAAAGGCGTTAAAACGAACAGTGCAAAGCGATACGATGATGAGAGCTTGCCAATATAGTGATAGACCAACAACGCCAGCACGCCCAGCAAAAACAGCGTGCCGATCTGAATCAGGAACGCTGGAATTTTTTGCAGCGTAAAGTCCTGCACAAAATAAACGCCGAAGTACGCCAGGACGAGTACCGTAAACAGTACGACAATACCGACCGACGCCCCGTGCCAGGCCGCCTCCGAGGGAGTTATTGCTGCGCCGACCCGGCGCATAAATGCGCGTACCCGTTCGATCTTTTTCATTATTTTCTCCGAACGCCTGCAAGTTGCATTGTGCATCAATCCACAGCACTCATTGAACCACATCAACTGCACCGGGATCACAACAAAATCGCGTGCAGAATTGTATCGAGCAGATCGCAGCGTTGCGATTAATCTCGACAAGATAGAGGAAATTGTCAGCGCCGACTCTGACCACACGGTTCGCCTGACAGGCGGCGGTGAAGTACCGTTAAGCGGCAATTATCGGGATGATTTCAAATCGCGCCTTGAGGAACAAATGGCGTCAGCGCGAAACTTCAACGAAAGCCGAAAGAAACTCCAGCCCTTTGCGTAGCTCGCGACGATTGATCGTCGCCCGACTGACGCTTTCATAATTCGCGACCACCCAACGCAATTCATGGGTTTCACAATAAGCCCAGAGTATTCGCCCGATCTGCCAGACGTCGTTGCGCCGTCCACAATGCGGACAGCCGCGAACTTCGATGCGACGCTGCACAGGAAATTGGATGATGTTGTTCACTCTTTCGGGCATTTCCAGACCAGTGAGTAACTATGGTTCTGGAAAAATAGAGTATCGACGCCAGTTCAACTGTGACCGGACTCTCATCAATATTCGATCAGAAGAAAATCATGTGTGAATTGAGAACTGTGCCCGCAATATGATGCGCTGGCTCAATACTTGGCTTATGCGAACATTCCATTCTGCATGCAGAATCTCATGCCGGTCAGCCGCGCCTATGTCAATCTCACAGGCTCTGGCGATTTAAAACTGATACAAAACAGATCGTTGAAGAATGGGTTGGCAGAATATTATGCGGCGGCACAACTGACCGCGCTCGTTCAATCCACACACGAAATGGAATTGGTACAAACTTTTCAGCCGTATATCATTGAGATATCTTGACTATGCGGCAATCGACGTCGTCTACATCAATGAATTTCCACTTCCGCCCCCGATTGAAGAAGGATGCATCATGGAAGTTCTTGGCACCAGGCTGTTTCGAAATATCGTGGCACAAAAGTGGAACATATCCTCGGATCTGCTTGATCAGCATCGGCATATGCTGGAATGATGTTGAAGGAAACGGATGGCAAGGTGTTTTACGAGTGCAATTGGATAAATAAGGTCAGAGTAAAAACCGAAACATTCAAACCAACTTTTGATTCGAACACTTGTTCGGCCAATGCCAGCGTAATCTCAATCGAGGGCCTGTTGTGAGACTAAAATCAATCAATAACCAGGGCGTTTTTACTCTGACCCCAATTATCGCGAGGAACGTAAATGATGAAGATTTTCATGATTTTGATTGGGTTAGTTATTTGTGGTTGCGCCAGTCAGTCAACGGAGCTGACACAAGAAGCAAGAGATATTCACGTCTTTTACGTGGAGCCAAAAATTGACTATGAAAATCTGGGCCGAATCGACGCAACGCGTCGGGCCAACCACGCCATGGATGTGCTGGAGAAGATTCTAATCCGTGCTGCGAAACTGGGCGCAGACGGAGTAATAGTTCATTCCATCCGCAACAAAGGAACAGTTGCTGGTGGGGGTGACACATATGGGACAGGCGGAGGTGGCGGGTTCGCGGTATATCAGATACAGGCAACAGCGATACGTTACGTCAATTGATCGATATCACGAAACCTGATCGACATCACAAAACAGACCAGATAACAATACGATCGGAGTCACTATGAAAACAACGTTTATCATTCTCATTCTCCTGGCTTATCAGGTATCCGGTGCCGACACTCTCTGCAAGGCGCCGCCGTTAAATATTCTGCTGACCAATGATGATCGAATAATTAGGACACCCATCAAAATCGCCGCAATATCCATGTGCAGGCCGCCCAATTATCACAGCTAACTCCTTGATTATCATTTGATTAATGGGAATATGGTGGGTATAATACCAGTATTCATAAACACAGTATCCGTTCACTACACAGGGACGTGCCATGCTAACCACCCATTCCCCGGCCAATGGTCATCCGGCCATCGACGAACTCGATCGGGCCATCGTCAAGCTCGCCACCCACATCAATGCCGCCAGCTATGAATTACTGGTGCTGGTTCGCCGCTTCGA
>SMVA01407297.1_pt1 | contig 18676 bp, 17 predicted proteins | sample 2456451 | NCBI WGS metagenome assembly SMVA01 (sample SAMN11095933, study PRJNA526329) | marine sediment metagenome | biome: Marine sediment; feature: Surficial sediment; material: Deep marine sediment; isolation source: Hadal surficial sediment | place: Pacific Ocean | collected 2014-05 | depth...
CTGGAGCCAGCGCGCGGGGTCGAACCGCGGACCTGCTGATTACGAATCAGCTGCTCTACCACTGAGCTACGCTGGCTTCAGGGCGAGAAATTTAGCATCTCCGGGTCTGGGATGGCTATACGAGGCAGAAGAGCCTATCATCGCCGAGGAGGCCTCACATGACGCAGATCACCTGCAGCCGTTGCCGGGAAAACAAAGACCTCATGCCCGAGCCGCCCTTCCCGGGCGACCTGGCCCAGATCGTCCAGCGACATGTCTGTGCTGAGTGCTGGCGAGGCTGGCTCCAGGCCCAGGTCAACCTCATCAATGAGAACCACTATGTCATGACCGACCCGGACCACCGCGCCCAGCTCAACAAGCAGATGCGGGTCTTCCTGAGCCTTCCGGACTGACACAGGCCCTCCCTCAGAAGCAGAAATTGCCCCGGGCCTTGAGCAGATCACCCAGTTCGCGGCGCCTCGCAGGATCGCTGTCGAAGACACCGCGGTAGTTCGAGGTCACCGCCACCGCCTGCTGCTTTTCCACACCGCGCATGGCCATGCACAGGTGGAACGCCTCGATGATACAGGCCACTCCCTGAGGCTGGACCGCCTCCTCAAGGGTCTCGGCGATTTGCCGGGTCAGTCGCTCCTGCACCTGCAGACGGCGGGCAAAATGATTCACCAGACGGGGGATGCGCGAGAAGCCCAGAATGGATTCGGCGGGCAGGTAGGCCACGTGACAGCGCCCGAAAAACGGCAGCAGGTGATGCTCACACAGCGAGTAGAACTCCACATCGCGGATCAGGACCAGGCCCGATCCCTCGGCGGGAAAGATTCCCTCGGCCAGCAGATCCTCCAGATTGGTGCCGTCCCGGTCGGTGAGACGGGCCAGGGAGCGGGCCACGCGCGCCGGAGTGGCGGCCAGCCCGGGACGATCGGGGTTCTCCCCCATCCAGTCCAGCAGGCGGCGGACGGCCGCTTCGGCCTCCCCACTCCCGGGTCTCGTCTTCTCTGTGCTCATGAATCCGCGGTACTCCTGAGGCCGCGGATCATACAGGATCAGGGGGTGAAGATGCGGCCGAAGTTATTGGCCAGGCGGGTCAGGTCGATGCCGTCAATGGTGCCGTTGCCGTCCAGGTCGGTCTCCACATCGTAGCGGGGATCCCCGAACGTGGAGCCGAAGGCCCGCGCCAGTCGGACCAGATCAAAACCGTCCACGCGCCCCGAAATATCGATGTCGTTGGCTTCGGTAAACGGAATCACGCCCAGAAAAACGTCGCTGTAGACATCGAACCCGTCGGTGTTGGTGATATGAACGCGGCGCGGGCCCCCCGCCGCGCTGGCACTCACCGACACTCTGATGTCCAGGAGGTGTTCCGAGAGGAGCTGGACGAAGATGACCGGTAGATCCGGGTCGGTGGCCGGCGGCAGAGGACCGTCCAGGTCCGGGATCACAATTTCTGCGGTCAGGCCCGGAAAGAAGTTGGCGCCGGAAATCAGCACCCTGTTGGAGAACGAATTGGGCCTGATGCCCGCGGGCGCCAGGCCGAAGATCTGTGGAAAACGCTTGTCGGTCCGAAACCTCACCGGCGCCGAGCGCGATTCCTGGGCGTCCAGGTCACGGGAAATCACCACCACGTCGTACTCGCTGTCCGGAAGAAGTCCGGCGATCAGAATGGTATGGGACAGAGCAAAGCGCTGCACACTGGTGGTCTGATCCAGCGGGCCACCAGCCAGGCCGAACTCCACCCGCCCATCGGTGGATGGCGATGTGATCCAGGAGATCTCCGCATCGACGTTGCGGATCCCTCCCACCGTGACACCGCTGATGGTGGGGGGGACGCCGCTGGGAAGGCGCGTTCCCAGACAGAGGCTGCTGGTGCGGTTCAACTGCACCGGTTTGTTGGGACCCAGCCGTTCCACGTTGATGACCTTGCCATCGGCGAAGACCAGATCGGTCATGACCCCCGGCGGCCCGCCGCCGGTGTACTTGACATCGATGAGCAGATTGTCGATGCCGTTGTAATTGAACGGCGTGTCCAGAGCCATGTGAACCCGCCCCGATTCCTGGATGCCGCTCTGCCCCCGGGAACCGAACACCACGTTGGTGACATCCAGGGACTCGTTCAAGTTGGCATCCAGTGAGATCTCCTGCATATCGGTCTCCAGGTCGAACGAAATGCGGTGGGCCATGCGGATGACCAGGTTTTCCCACTGCACGGATTCGGGACTTGTGATCACAGGCCAGTCCAGGTTGCGGATGACACCTGGGCGCCCAATGGCATCAGCACGGATCAGATACTGAAAGCGGACGCCACCGATGGTGCTGAAGGTCGCGCCTGCTCCCCACGGCTTGCTGGTGGGAACAGGTTCCAGGCTGGGGTCGTACAGACAGTGGACGTCCACCGGCCCTTCCACCATGAGGCCTGATCGTGTGCCGGTGATACTGGGGTCAGCCACAGCGCTGACGGTCAGGGTGTGCTCGCCACCCCGGGAAAAAATGAGCGGCTCGTTCATCAACAGGTAACCGGCATCACTCTCCTGAAAGATGATGTCTCCCGGCAGAGAGGCGCCCTGGTCGGTGGCCGAGGTCAGCCGCACAGCACCGGTGAAACCGGTGGCCGCCCGGCCGCCGGCATCCAGGGCCAGGATCCCCGTGGTCACCAGCCGGCCGGCCTGCACATCGTCCGGAATGCGCACGATGGCAAAGGTCACCGCCGGACCTGGAGGCGTGGATCTGGCGGTATCCACCGACCCGCGGCCGCCGCTGGCGGCGGCATAGTAAGACTCCCACTCCTGGCGCAGACGATTCAGGTGGGCGATGGCGGCGGGAGTGGGGAACCGCCCCTGGCGGGCAACCAGAACCAGAGCCTGGCGAAACGCCTTCTGGGAGGAGAGGTGATCGGGCACCCGCGGGCCCTCGAGAGCGATGACGTCGGCGAGAGTGACCTCCCGGGTGAAGGCGGCAACCGTCGCGGCCACCTGGGGCGGCACCGAGAGAGGTGAACTGGCACAATTCAGGCCGATGGACTCTCCTGACGGCATGGTGGGGAGGCTGTCCAGACCGCCCTCGCCGGTCAGGATGGTGAACGGCGGGACCTCTTCAGGCGCCATGAGGCCCATGAGGTAGAGGTCGAGCGGGCTGTAGCCATCGGTGACTCCTTCTGTGCTCCACAGGCCGGTGAGCACATCACGCCGCCAGCGGTTGCCATCCAGGACCGACATGTTGCTGCCCTGGCTGGTGCCCACCGTGAAGGCGGCACGGGTGTCATGAAAGAAACACCAGTGCGCCAGGGCACGGCCCAGCAAGCGAGTGGACTTGTCCACATCAGGACCGGGATCGGCATCGAAACGAACGAAGGCGCCGAAGCGATGGGCAAACTCATGGGCCATGAGAGAGAGCGCGGTGTGGTTGTCGCCGAAGATGCGCGCTCCGGGGTTGACGGGCTTGCGCAGAAAGTTGCTGAAGACCAGCAAGCTCTGCAGGCGCCCGGAACTCCCGTAAAGGGAGCTGTCATCTATGATGGGCCGGTTGATCCCGGTCACGTCATTCCGGATCAGCAACTGAAAAGTACCCGACGCGTGATCGAAATCCGGCATCAGAGACAGGGTATCCACGTCATCGGGGAACGCGGCATAATACTGGCGCGCCAGCCGCACAATGTCCACGTTGAACCCCGTCCGGAACGTGCCGAAGATGCCCGTGCCATCATCGATGAGAACGGTCACATCACCCACATCGATGACCGACCCATTCTCGATATTGCCGTCTTCACCCAGAATCCCGGCCAGACGGTCGCCGGCGGGCACTGCGGTCAGCGCCCGGGACCCGGTCTCGTCCTCCGCCAGGCGATCCCCGCGGGCCAGGGCGCGACGGCGGAAAAGTTCCAGGATTTCTTCCCCCCGGCCCGGCCGGGTGCCGCAAAGGGCGCCGGCCTCGCCGCCTGCGGCGAGGCCGGCTTCCGGTGCTGGTGGCACCTCCCATGGGGCTTCATTCACCGCCGGGAGGATCGCCCCGCCGGCCAGAAGGCCAAGGGCCGCCAGACCGGCTCCAACTGCCGATCCCCATTGCCGACTCCCGACTGCGTTCCAGCTCAGGAACACGGGCAACCCCTCCTTCAAGGCGCTAGTCCCCCCCATCTTTCTTAATTGTACCTTCAACCTGGTGCAGGTGACGAACCTTCCACGCAGAGGGTGCTGCATGGATTCTGCACCTGCACTTGCTAGGATTCCCGAGTCATGTCGAAAACGGCCTCATGACCATCCGGCCGGGCACTCCCGCCAGCGCCGATCGCATCTGGCTCTCCCCCGCCGGGCGGGCTCGGGCTGAGACAAAGGTGCGCAACTCGCGTTTTCTGGCGGATATTGAGCCGGTGGCCCATGAAGAGGCCGCCCATCGGCACCTGGCCCGACTGCGCGAGGAATTTCCCCGCGCCACGCACCATTGCTGGGGCCGGCGCCTCTGGACGGGCGGCGAGGTGCTGGAGCGGGCGAGCGATGCGGGAGAGCCATCGGGGACGGCCGGCGCACCCATCCTCCGGGCACTGCATTCCGCCGGGGTGGAAGGGGCCAGTTGCGTTGTGGTGCGCTGGTTTGGCGGCACCAAACTGGGAGCAGGGCCTCTGGCCCGCGCCTATGGGACCGCCACCGCCACCGCCCTGACTGCCGCCGGCCTCGAAACACGGCAGCAACTCAGGGTGTTCCGGGTGACCTTCCCCCATGACACATCCAGCGAAGTGAGGAGAGCCGTGGCCCGCCTTGACGGGCGCATCCTGGCGGAGATCCATGGCGCCCGCGCTGAACTGCGTATGGCATTGACCGCCGGCCAAGCGGCCCGCCTCCCAGCGGCACTCGCCGACGCATCTCACGGCCGGGCAGAGTGCGCAGCCGACGGACAGATCACAGTGAAAGTGAACCCCGGGATGAACTCATGAGCACGGCCCGCCGCCGCCTACCCCTGCTGGTCCTCGCTGCGGGCATCGTGGTCGTGGCGGTCGTCATGTTCACCTACCATCCCGCCCCGGTGATTCCCCGTGACCGGGATCACGTCGCGGCAGGCCTGCCTGAAGGTTGCCTACTCTGCCATGGACCCGCCGGCCGGGCGCCGCGCCCGGACGATCATCCCATCAGCCAGGCCTGCCTCAGTTGCCACCGCTGGAAGCCGTGACTGCGGATTTGCGCCTGAGCAGCATCAGGTTGCGGGTATAGACCAGGACTCCCGCCGACTGCCCGAAGATGAACGGCGGATCGCCGAGGTGGATGGCGTAAGACAGGGAGATCAGCCCACCCACGATGCTGATGTACCAGAAAATCTTGGGAATGTGGCTTTTGCCCCGGCGTTCTGAAGAGATCCACTGGATCAGGAAACGACTGGCAAACAGGCCCTGCCCGGAAAAGCCGAGAATCAACCAGAATGTCGCGAGGTTCACGGAATCTGCTCCCCGGACCGCCGGGCGCCGGCCGGCAGGCCCTGTCCTGTTACCCGGGCCACCTCCACATGAACGCGGCGTTTCTGCAACCAGCGGATCATCAGCAGGTCGCCCAGACCGACCAGCAGACGGTTGCCGACCCCGTACTTGGATGTGCCGGCATGGCGCTGCCGGTGGCCCACCGGAAGCTCCACCACGGTGGCCCCTTCCATTTTGATGAGAGTCGGCAGGAATCGATGAACGCCGCGGCTGTGGGGAAGGTGGCGCAGCAGATGGCGGCGCATGGCCTTGAGACCGCAGCCTGTGTCGGTCACCGTCTCCCGGGTCACGGCGTTGCGCACACTGTTGGCGATGCGGCTGGTGATGCGCCGCACCCACGTGTCCCGGCGATTTCGCCGCCAGCCTACCGCAGCACCGTGACCCGGCAGGGCTGCCAGCAGGCGCGGGATGTCGGCGGGGTCATTTTGAAGATCGGCATCCAGAGTCACCACCACATCTCCCCGGGCGGCAGCGAACCCGGCCAGCAGTGCGCCGCTCTGACCGGCCTGGGCCGCCAGGGTGACCACCCGCACATGGGGGTCGGCGGCGGCCAACTCAACAAGGATTTCGGCACTGCCGTCGTGACTTGCATCATCCACCAGGATCAACTCCCAGGGAAGGCCGATGGCTGCCATGACCGAGGCGATCTCCCGGTGCAGGAGCGCCAGATTCGGGCGCTCGTTATGAGCCGGCACCACCACGCTGACGCTCTCCATGGACTCCATGGTCAACCCATCCTTCAGTTGTTCTTCCGCCACGGCCGCAGTCTATCCAGGCCACGCAAAAGACGCCGCTCGCTGGTAGAAAGAACTTCCGGCGCCAGCGCGTTCTTCCACTTGAGGACGGCATAGCGATCCACCAGCGCGGCCACCGGGCGCAGCAACCAGCCCAGAGGCCCGTAGTGGCGGGGAGCCACCGACGTGGTGAAATCAATGAGATAGACCTTCCCCTCGTCGGTCACGAGGATGTTGTCACGCTTGCGCATATCGAAGTGATAGACGCCGGCGGCATGGATTCGAGCGACGATCTCCTCCAGGGCCTGCGCCGCCGTGGCCGCCGCCCGGTGTCCCCGCAGGCGGCTGATACGCCGCCCGGGAACCTGCTCCAGCACCAGGGTCCTGTCACCGACCTGGAGGACCCGGGGCACGGACTCCAGATGCTGCAACAGACCATAAATGCGCGCTTCGCGCCGGGCCAGATGGCGGGCCAGAGGCCGCAGCCAGCGGGCCATGGTGCGCCAGTCCTTCAGGATGACCGGGTGGTCTCCCACGGTCACCTCCCGGACCTGGGGCTTGTTCCACCTGCCGGGACTCAGGAGGCGGCCGGGTTGTGCCAGGACTTCCTCGAGATCCACCTTCATGACCTGCGGACGCGTGTCCGCAGGGGCGAGCGGCCTGGTGATCACGACCGTTCCCTCAGCTTCCGGAAGCCGCCGGTGGCAACAGGCCATGCTTCCGCATCTCATCCTCCGCCAGGTGAACACGCAGGCGGAGATCTTTGTTCCCCGGGTCAAGAATCAGGCCACGCATCCATAGATCCCGGGCTTCTTCGAATCGCTCGGAACTGAAGTAGATGAAGCCCAGGTCCTGGATGGCGTCCATGTAGTTGGGCGTCATGCTGAGAACCGTCTCGAATGCGGCAGCGGCTTCGTCCAGGCGTCCGCTCACCAAGTTGTATCTGGCCAGGGCCTGGTGCAGCCGGTAACCGCCGGCCAGGGCCGGTTCGGCAAGGAGAGCCTCCAGCTGCTGCAGGCCGTCCTCGGCGCCCAGCCGGGCCAGGGAAGAGGCAGCGCCCAGGCGCAGGACCGGCACACCGGTTTCGCAGACACGCCGCAGGGCCGCGTGGGCTCCGGCGTCCTGGACCATCTGCAGGTGATCCGCGCGGGCCTGGAAAGGCAGGTCGGCACGAGCCCCCATGCCCCCCAGCAGGTCCACGGCGTACCGTTTGACCACGAGGGGCGTGTCCTGGTCGAGGATTGTCACCAGGATTGGAATGGCGTCCACGTGCTGAATGCGCGCCAGGGCCGAGGCAGCATCCGCCCGCAGGAGGGGCGATTCGTCAGGATTGAGGAGCAGGGCCTCGAGAGCCTTCACGTCCTCGCTCATGAAGGCCACCGTCAGGCGCCGGCGGCGGCGCGACTCAGGATCACCCCAGAGTTCACGGTACTGTGCGGCGGCCCAGTCGGCGCCACGGTCCCCATGGCACAGGCTGCACGCATCGGGAATCCCGAAGTCGACGTTGTTCACCGGCAGGGGCACGTCGATGGCGTGGCTGGCCAGGCGCGTGCCCAGAGCTTCAATGTCGGTGGGCATGTGGCAGTCGATGCAGTCGCTCCCGGGGCGCCCGGCAACATGATGGGTATGGGCCTCGCCTGCGGCCACTTCCTCGGCGTGGCAGTCGGCACAGAGAGCGCCGCCACTGGTTGCTGCCTTCAGGAGATTCTCCCCACCGCCATGTGGGTTGTGGCATGTGGTGCAGCGGGCGTTCCCCTCCAGGTAGCAAAGAGACTGGACCAGCCCCTGGTATTCCATGACTCCCGCCGCCGGGGTGTGATCGGCGTGGGTCAGGCGGGCAAAGGAACCCTGCTCGGACGGCCGCAAGAGCGGCAGGTAGGCCTGGGACCAGTCATCACCGGGGCGGTAAGGCCGGTTGCCTCCCCAGCGCGATTCAAAGGGCAAGGACAGGGCGTGACAGCTGGCACAGATCTCAATGCTGCCCGCCGCCGGAAGATCGCCGGGATTCACCATGGGGCCGGCTGTGACATCGCCGGCGCGGGCTGCCTTCGCGTGCTCGGCTCCAGGGCCGTGACACGCCTCACAGCCGGCACCGGCATCCACATAGGTCGTGTTGTATTCCTGGCTGCTGACATCGAAACCGATGCTGCCGCCCGTGGTATGACATTCAAGGCAGCGATGATTCCAGACCCGCTCAAACGATTGCCAGTTGCCTTCCTTGGTGCCGTACAGGAGTTCGATACCACAGGTTCCTTCGCTGTAGGGCACGAAGGAACGGCCCTCGACCTGATACGAGAGGGGCAGGAGCAGCCAGGCGCCGTCCTTCAGACGTGTGACATACGACTCCATGCGCTTGCCGCCGATGACACCATCAATGGGAAAGGTCCCCATGGCGCCGCCCTTCTGCACCTGCAGGCTGCCACCGCCCGCCAGGGGCGCGACCACCAGTTCCTCCGAGCTATAGGCGGGAGGCGGACTCGTTTTCCAGGCCGGGGCGGCACCGGGGCGGAAGATAGCGTTGTGGCGCGAACTTTCCCAGGCGGCCGTTTCCTCGGCATGGCACTCGGCGCAGGCAGCTGCCCCGGCGTATCCATCCTGGATGGCGGCGGTGTGGGCCATGGACTCGGGCGAGGGCGCCGGGACACTCTCCGGTCCCGACGTGTCGCTACAACCCATCAGGACCAGCGCCGCCACGGCGACCAGGCTTCCCATGGAACCGCGGTGAGACATGGCATCCTTGATGTGCGGCATGATCCTCCCCGGAGGCGGGGCATGTTAGCACCCGTCAACAGAGGCATTATAATGCCGGGCCGGGTCATGGCAATGGATTCAACGATTCTCAGCGAGGGACGAAACAGCACCAAGGCGTGTGTGCGCCTCATCCGCCTGGAAGGCGAAACGGTGGTGGAAAAAGACTATTCGTCCCGCGGTTTCCTGGTGCGTGGCATCCTGGGACCACGCCTCCTGGACCGTGAGGAACGAGCGCTCCGCCACCTGGCGGGATTATCAGGCGTCCCCGGGTTCAAGCTGCGGCCCAGCCGGCAGCGACTGATCATGGAGCGCCTGGTTGGCCGGCCCCTTGCCAGTTTTCCCCGGGGTGGCGGCAGCGCCACCTTGCCTGCCGATTTCTTTCTGCGCCTGCGCCGCCTGGTGAAAACGGTGCATCATGAGGGAATCGCCCAGGGTGATATCGGCGCCGGCGACGTGATGGTCCGCAGCGACGGCAGCCCCGGCCTGGTCGATTTCTCCGTCAGTGTCCGTCGCCGCTCAGGGGGCTTCGGAGCCTGGATTTTTCGCGCTGCCGTGCACCAGGATCTGCGCCGCGTCGCCCGCCTGCATCAGCGTTATAGTCCCCTTGATCTGGATGCTGAAGAGGAGCGCATTCTGGCCACTGCCTCCCCCGTCCACCGCTGGGGCCGGCGCCTGCGTCGCCTGCTTCCAGGAAGGAGACGCCCATGACTGTTGAAACCCCTGTGGCCGGCCCCTCCCATGGCTTTTTTTCCAAAAACCTCATCAGCATGGCCAGGATCTTTTCCGTCTTCGCACTGCTGGCGATTCTTGGCTACTGGGCGAGGCCCATACCCCTGGACATCTGGATCGGCCTGCCTCTGGTGGCGGCAGGCGGCCTCCTGCGAGCATGGTCAGCCGGATACCTTCTGAAAACCCGCCAGCTGGCTGTGGCCGGTCCCTACGCCTTCACCCGCAACCCACTCTACCTGGGGCGCCTCCTCCTGTTCACCGGTTTCGCCGTCATGGCGACCCTGCCGACCCGGGCCAACCTGATCATCCTGGCCGGTGGCATCGCCATCTTTTTCTTCTATTACATGCCACGCAAGGAGAGGATCGAATGCGCACGGCTCCTGCAGACCCACGGCGAGGAGTACGCGCGCTACAAGGCGGCGGTTCCGGCGCTGTTCCCGCGCCTGACGCCCTACCGGGGTTCTGATGACGCCGGGAGCGGCTGGCATTGGAGCCGCTTCAACCGTAACCGCGAATACATGATGTTGATCGTGGAGGCGGGTCTGGTGGGCCTCTTCGCGGTGCGCGCTTTCGGCTGGAGCTAGCCGGGTCGCTCCAGCAGGATCACCCGGCGGGGGCCGGTCCCATGGGAAGCCAGTTCCCGCGCTGCTCCCAGGCGGGGACGCACTCGCCGCCACGCTTCCTCCCGGATCAACAGCAGGCGCCGGCCGCCGGGCGCCGTCATCCAGGCCACGGCAGCTTCGTCGCTTCCCAGTTCCTCCATGCGCACACCCGAGTAGTAGAGGTAGGCGGCCCGCCATTCCAGCATGGCCACGACATCTCCCGGCTGCAGGTTGCGAGCAAGCTCCTGCGATAACTCCCGGGCACTGCGAATCGTGTCCACGGCCGGCTGCAGGCCGTGGGCATAGACCAGCAAGAGCGCCATGAAAGTGGCGGCCACCAGGCTCAACGCCGCAGGCAACCGGCGGCGCAGGAGACTCACCAGGATGGCGCACCCTCCCGCCACGCCCAGGCCGGCCAGGACGAGAGACGGCATCTCCAGACCGGGTGCGCCCACCATCGAACGCCGGGCCAGAGCAGACGGCAGGGCCCCCAGGACCAGGAAACAGGCGGCGATCACCCCCAGGCCGCCCTTGACCAGCCCTCCCGGCCGCAGGTCACCGGCCTGCAGCCGGCGCCAGAAGTCGGCCACCAGCAGGGCGGCCGCCGGCACCAGGGGCATGATGTACAGGCCGCGTTTTTCCTTCGACACGGAGAAAAACACCAGGATGACCACAACCCAGATCACCAGGAATCGTCGCCGCGCACGGCCCGGTACCGGGGCGCCGGCTTCATCCTCCCGCTCGGCGGTGCGACATGGGTCGCCGAACCGCCATGCCGCCCATGCCGCCGCCGGCACCAGAAGTCCCCACGGCATCAACTCCGCGAAAAAATGAACACCAAAATACCAGAACGGCCGGGCATGGTGCAGACCGCTGCCGAAACGCGACAGCACATGATGGTTGATCACGCTGAGAGGGTCGTACCCCGGACGGGTGGCACTCACCGCCAGTAACCAGGCAAGCGGCAGGGAAACGGCCAGGGGGAAGCCCCACCAGGGCTTCAGCAGGAGCAGATCCCGGGGCCTGCGGGCCACCAGACGGTCCACCGTCAACACCAGAAGTGGCAGCAGCAGGCCCAGGGGGCCCTTCACCAGAGTGCCCAGGGAGGCCGCCAGCCAGAACAGGAGGAGGCCGCCGCGTCCAGTTCGTCCGGCCATGACGTCGCTACCGGCCAGGAGAGACATGCTGACCAGCAGGGCCAGAAGCATGTCCAGGTGGGCTGACCGGCCCAGATCAAAGAACAGGAAGGTCGAGGCGAGCACCACGGCGGCCCGTGTGCCACTGCCTGTTCCCAGGCGGCGCTCGCCCCACGAGGCCACCAGCAGGAGCAGGGCCAGGGCCGCCAGGGCCGACGGCAGGCGGGCTGTCAGGGGGGTCACGTCGCCTCCGGGAAGCGACAGCACCGCCGTGCACCAGAACCAGCCGGGCGGTTTGTCGGTGTAGATGCGCCCGTTGACATGGGGCAGAAGCCAGTCACCACCGGCGAGCATCTCGCGGGAGACCTGGCCGTAGCGCGGCTCGTCAGGCGCCCACAGGTCATGGTTTCCCAGGCCGGGAAACAGCACCAGCGCGGCGGTGACGGCCAGGATGACCCAGGCCACCGGCCGTCGGGACCCTGACCCGGATGTCATGGATGGCGACTGGTTGCTGTATCCATGGGCAACCGGTGAAGCCGGGTGTAGACACCGCCCCTGGCCAGCAATTGATCATGGGTACCGTCTTCCACGATGAGTCCATTCTCCAGGACGACAATGCGATCGGCAGCCCGTACGGTAGCGAGGCGGTGGGCGATGATGATGGCCGTGCGCTCGCGGAGGAGGACATCCAGCGCCGCCTGCACCAGCGACTCATGCTGGCTGTCCAGCGCCGAGGTGGCCTCATCGAGGATCAGGACCGGGGCATCCTTCAACAGGGCGCGGGCGATGGCCACGCGTTGCCGCTGGCCGGCCGAAAGGGACTGGCCACCCTCCTGGAGAACGGTCTCATAACCCTCAGGCAAAGCCATGATGAACTCGTGGGCATGAGCGGCCCGGGCGGCGGCCACCACCTGTGCGGGCGACGCCAGGGGGCAGCCGTAGGCGATGTTGGCGTGGAGTGAATCGTTGAAGAGAATGACTTCCTGGGAGACCAGTCCGATCTGGGCGCGCAGGGAGGCCAGAGTGAAACGCCGGATGTCCACGCCATCAATCTCCACCGTCCCGGTGTCCACGTCATAGAAGCGGGGCATCAGATTCACAAGAGTCGTCTTGCCGGCGCCGGAAGCACCCACCAGCGCCACCTTTTCACCGCGCTTGAGCGTCAGATCGATGCCACACAGGACGGGATTGCCGCCATAGGAGAAGTGGGCATTCCGGAACCTTATCTCCCGGCTGAAGGGAGGCATGATCATGGCATCAGCGGCCTCCACCACTTCCCGCTCCCGGTCCAGGATAGCGAAGACCCGCTCGGCCGCGATGGCACCGCGAGTGAGATCGTTGCCGAAGCGCGCAAAGCGCTTCAAGATCGTGTACATCCAGTACAGTGCCGCCAGCGCGGCGACAAAGTCGCCGGGGTCAAGACCGCCGGCGGCAATGCGCCAGCCGGCGAAGGCGGCCACGGAACCCATGGCCAGTGCACCGATGATCTCGATCACGGGAGGCGTGAGAGCGATGTACTTGAGAGCCTTGAGGTCGGCCCGGACCAGACCCTGGAGAACCTGCTGGAACCGGCCGATCTCGAACTGTTCCGTGTTGAAGCTGCGCACCACCCGCCGCCCGATGATGGTGGCCTGCAGCCGGTTGGCCACGTCGGCCATGCGTGACTGACTGTCCCATGTGGAGCGTTTCACCTTGCGGGAGAAGCGCACAGCCGGATAGATGGTCGCCGGCAACACCACCATGCAGACAGCAGCCAGTCTCCAGTCCAGCAGCAGCGCCACGACGAACAGGAAGATGAGCGAGAAGAGCAGACGCACTGATTCGGCCAGCGGGGTGCCCAGGACACCTTGCAGGAGAGCGACATCGCTGGTGATGCGGGCGGTGAGAGTGCCAGTGGGATGGTCGGCGAAGAAACGCAGCGACTGGCGCTGGATATGCTCGTAGAGATCGGCACGTAGATCCCGCACCACGCGCAAGCCCACCCCTCCCAGCCGGTAGCTGGAGAGAAACGTGAAGACTGCCTTGATGAGAAACGCCAGGACGAAGAGCCCCGGGATCAGAAAATAGGCCCGGGAGCGGTCGTAGCCCACCAGATCCCGGGCCCTGCGGGCCAGGCCGTCCAGAGTTCCCTGCCCCCGGGATAACAGGGCATTCGTCCCGGCCTGGCCCGCCGCGGCGGAGACGTCCGGGACAGCTGTCACCACAGGATCCGCATGGGGGAAGAAGACATCGTTGAACATGGGCTTGAGCAGGCCAGCCACCGCCGCCGTGGCCAGGGCCACCACGATGGAGAAAAGAACCCCCTGCAGAATGGTGCCCGCGTAGGGCCTCAAGTAATGTCGGAAGCGAAACAGGCTTTTCACGAGCATGAATCGTAAGCCAGCCCCATGAACCGGTCAAGGAACGGTAAAATCAAGGGAACTCCAGCCCACGGCGAAGGAACCTCTGGAGGGGATGTATCGTTCCACAAGCGGGACGGCCAGCGGGAGGCGGAAAGGGATGGAACGGCTGGATGATATCGCCCTCATGCAGGCGGTGCAGGCTGATGCGCCTGACGCCCTGGAGGAGTTTGTCCGCCGCTACCAGAAACGGTTCTACCGCATAGCCATGGGTTATTTAAGAGATCACGACGATGCCCTCGATGCAGTCCAGGGCGCTTTCATCCGCATCCACCGTGCCCGGGCGCGCTGGACACCCCAGGCCCAGCCGTTCACCTGGGCCTACCGTATCCTGGTGAACCACTGCATCGATCTGATCCGCAAGCGCCGCATCCGCGACGCCGCCTCCCTGGATGCCCCGAACCTGGCCGGCAAGGAAATCGAGGACCGCTCCTCCCCCAGCCCCTTCGACCACAGCGCCGGCCGGGAGGTGGGAGTCCTGATTCGCGAGGCTGTGGCCGGGCTGCCTGACCGGCAAAGGGAAATTTTCACTCTCCGCCATTTCGAGGAGATGTCTCTGAAGGAGATCGCCGACGTCCAGGGCTGCGCCCTGGGAACTGTCAAGTCATCGCTGCACCGGGCCGTCATGACCCTGCGTGAGCGCCTCATCGAATTCTTCCCGGAAGTCGGACATGAACTGCCAAACCGCTCAAGCTGAACTGGTCGCCCTGATCTACGGCGACCTGGAGGCGGTTGCCGCCAAGGCTCTCACGAGCCACCTGGCCCATTGTTCCGCCTGCGATGCCCGCCGTGATCAGGTGACCCGGCTCCTGGCGGCGGTCACGCCTGCGGTCGTCTTTCCGCGGGAAGGTGAGGTGGACTGGGAACTGCCTCTCACCTGCCGCGCCGTCCGCGCTGAACTGACCACTTTTCTGCGCGGTGACGGCGAACGCCGGGACAACGATGATCTCATCGAACATATGGGCCGCTGCTCGTCCTGCACCGACGAAGCAGCCGCCATCGACGCCACCCTCCATGCCGTGCGCAACGCCTTTCCCGGGGAGGAAGAAGTGGACTGGGATGCGTTCGCGCGTGAAACGGCGCGACTCGCACGCGCAGCGAACCATGAGGATCGCCACGCAGGCAGCCCGCGCGGCAAGCGCGTGGCCGGCCCCTGGGCGCAGCACCTGCGCCGCGCCCTGCCGTTGGCGGCCCTGGTCATGGCCGCCCTGGGACTCGGCTACATGGCAACCCGGCTGACGCCGCCGCCCGGTGAAGCACCCGCACCCGCACCCGTCCTGGAGGCCGGAACATCGCCCCTTCCCGCACCCATGCCCATGGCCGACGAGTTGCTGGTACGGACCCGTCTGGAACTGGCCCGGGCCGATACCGCACGCTACCTGGAGGAGAGCCAAGCGGTCCTGGCGAGCTTCACCAGCCTGCCGGTACCGTGCGAAGGCAAGAACATCGACACCAGCGTGGAGAGTGAGGTGTCGTCCCGGCTGCTGCGCCGCAAGCAATTGCTGAACCGCGACCTGGATGACGTGGAGATCGCCAGGGCCCGGCGTCTGGCGGATGAAGTGGGCAGTCTCCTGGAGGAGATCGCGGTCCTCAGCAAGTGTGCGTCCCCCGCTCAGGTGGAAGAAATCCGCCAGATCATGGCCCACCGGCAACTGATGATGCGGATCAAGATCCTCACCGACGAACTGGAACAGCGGGACCCGGGCCGTTGGGCGCCGGACGGGAAGAGTGGCGACCGTGCATAGACTGCCCGCCTTCTTCCTCTTGCTCATGGCACCGGCCCTGGCGGCAGCATCCCCGCCTGCCGGGGACTGCAACGCCCTCATGCGTGAGATCAAGCTGGATGTCTTCGATCAGAACTGGCCGGAGGTCCAGGCCGGTACCCGGAAGTTGCTGACCGGATTCCCCGATTGCCCTCACCGCCGGCAGGCGGCCTACCTCCGCGCCCAGGCCATGGATCGGGGCGATCAGCAGGACCGCGCCATGGCCGCCTACAGCGGCTTCCTGCAGGATTATTGCCAGGAACCCGACAGCGGCCTGCACTGCGAGCTGGCCCAGGTGGCTCTCTACGATCTGGCCGGACGACTGGTACGTGAGAACGGCCGGCGCGACGCCCTGGCCATCCTTCTGGAAGGGATTGAGCAGCCGGGGGACGCCGGCGTCTTCGCCGCCCTCACCCTGGCCGATCAACAGGACCAGAATCTGAAGGCCGATGCTCTGCCGTATCTGAAGAAGGCACTGGGGAGAGATCTGGACCGGGATATCAGAAACCGTGTCTGCCTGGCCATCCTGAAGATCCAACCGGGACCGTCTCCGTGTGCCGATCCACGGCCCGGCAGAGCAACCGGTGGGCCCACCCTCATCTCGGTGGAGGTGATCGATAAGACAGCCTCCGCCACCAAGTTACGTCTCAACATGCCGGTGGCCCTGGCGGAGGCCATGATCCGGGCCCTGCCCGCGGAGATCCGTGGTGAGATGAACTCCGCCGGGATCGATATCCAGACCGTCTTTCAGGCCATCCGCAACAACGCCATGGGCACTATCTTCGAGCTGGAAACCAACGAGATGACCGTGCGCGTCTGGTTGCAGTAGGCGATCCAGCTCCCGCCGGGATCCCCCCCGCCAGGCGATGGCGAGCGCCCTCCCGTGCTGTAAAGCGGTTGGAATGCCCCATCAAGAGGTTGATTTGACTTCGCCCGGCCATGGCCACACATTGGCACAGCGACCCCGCCGCCGGGGGTCGGTAGGGGTGCTCGTTGAGCAAGGTCATCGGCAAGTTCATCAAGGTGCGGCGCACTGAACTGGGCCTGAGCCAGAACGATCTGGCCCGCTCCCTGGGCTATAACACCAGCCAGTACATCTCCAACATCGAGCGAGGACTGGCCTCTATTCCGTTCGCCAAGATCCAGGAGATGTCCGCCCTCCTCAAGGTGGAATACCGGCACCTCCTGAACCTCAAGCTCATGGAGGAGGTCCCCGGCTTCAAGGAGGAGTTCCTGAAAACGCCGCCTGCTCTCCTGGAGGGAAGCGAGGCCAACCTGGCCTCCATCCCGGTCATGACACCTCAGTTGTGCGATAACTGGACCGATCTCCGGGATCTGGATTTTCCCCGAAAGATCTCCAACCACTTTGAATATGCCCGCACTGATGACCCCCAGGCGTTCTATTTCGAGGCCCAGGTCACCGACCTGAATCTGATCGGCATACGCAACGGCGACCTCCTCCTGGTGGAACCCTCCCGCCGGGTGGACCGCCACAGCATCGTGCTCAGCGTGCTTGTCGGAAAATTTCGTATCACCAAGATCCTGCCCCGTAACGGCGAGGTGATCCTGCAGCCTCTGGAGGAGAGCGGCGAACTGGAAATCGTGCGCCGAGAAGACGTTCATGTCTTCGCCATCTCCGAGCTCAAGCGCACTCTCAGTCATACCTGACCTGCTACCATCACGCCGATGGTGGACGCGCACGAACCGGCTCTCCTGATGAGCATCTGGAACGATTCCGAGGCGGCGATCATCCGGGAATTGTTGGCCTCCCACGGTATCGAATGCTCGGTATCCTCCCAGGTACCCCACTCGGTCATGCCCCTCACCGTGGATGGCCTGGGTGAGATTCGCATCCATGTCCCCGCTCCTCTTCTGGAGGAGGCGCAGGCTATCATTGCGGCCTACCGCGAGGTGGCGCCGACCGCACCTGACAGCGCACCGCCTCCTCAGGGTGTGCTTCTGCCCATGAGCCATACGGCGCGCGCGCCGACCCGCATCGATCTGGCCGGTGGAACGCTGGACATCTGGCCCATCTTTCTCCTGCTGGATCAACCGGTCACCGTGAACGTGGCCATCGATCTCCATGCCGTGGTCGAGGTTTCGCCCCTGAAGGACGGGCGCATCGAGTTGATCTCCGAGGATCTGGACCTCTACCGGGAGGCAAAGGATACGGCGGCACTGGCCGGCGAGGGGTCACTGCCGTTGCCTGCGCGTCTGGTGCGCTCCTTCGCGCCCGACGGCGGCGTGCGTATGCGAACCCGCGCCACGGCACCTGCAGGCTCCGGCCTGGGAGGCTCTTCGGCCCTGGCCGCCGGCATGGCCGTGGCCTTGAGCCGCCTGGCCGGGGAGAAACCGACCGGGGACATCCATGCCCTCGCCCGCCGTCTCGCCAACCTGGAAGCCCAGGTCCTGCGCATTCCCACCGGCGTGCAGGATTACTACCCGGCCCTGCTGGGAGGGGTGCTGAAGCTGACATTCGCCGCCGAAGGGATCACCACCCAGCGTCTGCCGGTGAACCCGGAGGCTCTAGCCCAGCGCCTGGTCCTGGTGTACGAAGGGGCAACCCGCTCCTCGGGCCTGTCCAACCTGGACATGCTGCGCCGCTTCCTGGGTGACGAAGGCGACACCCGGGACGCCATGGCCGCCGTGGCGCAGGCGGCAACCGACCTGGCTGAAGCTCTGGTGGTGGGAGATCTGGATGCGGCGGGGAAAGCCATGGGCCGGGAGATGACGGCACGCCGGCGTCTTTCCCCCACGATCATGACGCCGGCCACCGAGCGCCTGTTCACCGCCGCGGCAACTGCCGGTGCCCTGGGTGCCAAGGTCTGCGGCGCCGGCGGCGGTGGCTGCTCGGTCTATTGGGCCGCAGCCGGCAGACACCGGCAACTGGCGGCCGCGCTGACGGCGGCAGGCGGCCAGGTCCTCCCCTTCCAGGTGGAACCCAGGGGTCTCCTGGAAGGGGCCCCCGCGAAATGAGAACCGCCGCCGTCGGGGCGGCCGTTCTCTTCGTTCTCGGCGCCTGCAGCGGCCCGTCCTCCGGGCCACTTCCCCTGCCGCCGGACCTGCCGGCGCAGGTGGACGGCATCCCCTATCAACGCGGCATGGTCTACGGC
>SMVA01412042.1_pt1 | contig 18675 bp, 19 predicted proteins | sample 2456451 | NCBI WGS metagenome assembly SMVA01 (sample SAMN11095933, study PRJNA526329) | marine sediment metagenome | biome: Marine sediment; feature: Surficial sediment; material: Deep marine sediment; isolation source: Hadal surficial sediment | place: Pacific Ocean | collected 2014-05 | depth...
CACGTGCCAGTCTCGCGACAGGATGTCGCGAGCATTTATCGAGCACGCCAATGCTTGATAAATGGCGGAGCCTCGAGGCCAGGGATGGCCGAAGGTGGGAAAAACGCGCGAAGCGCGCTTTTTCAACAGGCGATTGACAGCGCGCTGAAAACACGCTGCTAGGCTGGTGCGGCGCCCCCGGTGAAAACCGTCCACAGCGTTGCACTGAACAGCAGCAAAAAGAGCAGCAAAACTCCCGTCAGAAATCCAACCCCGGCGGCGCGCAGGTTCGAATGCAGTGATCCGCCCTGCGAGGTGTGGTAGGCGATTGCCGCGCCCTGCAATTGGGATGCGAGGAAGTAAGCGACGATCGCCTGCAGCACGGTATATGCCAGCGCCAGATTTGTGGTGTTTGGCAGCAACGTAGCAATCAGCATAAGCACGACGTAGATGGCCGCCCCCCACAGTGCCCAGCGCTGGGCAAGCACCACGTTACCCATCGTGCGATAGTTCAGGTAGAGCATGATCACGGCGGCCGCAAGTGAGCCGAGCACAGAGGCGATCACCACGCCTTGCACGCTGTAAAGACTGCCATCGCGCCGTTGGTGGTGTTGTGGAGCAGGAGGTTGGTAGGGGTCGGACATAGTTCGTATTACCGGGCTTTATCTCGTTATTCGGAAATGATCGGGCAGCATGCCCGCTATGTTAGTTCCTGCCCAATCTGGTCAGGAACTACTTGTTCAGAAATTGCCTTCCTGGCAATTTCTTTGGTTGTCTTACTGCGTAAGACTCGCATTTTCCTTCGGAAAATGGATGGGCATCCCTGCCCATCATGTTAGTTCCTGCCCATTCTGGTCAGGAACTAACTATCATAATGAACCGCGGCGATAACGGAAGCGCCAACTGCTTTGACAGGAACAGTCCATGCGACTCGAAATATTTTCTGACCTGGTGTGCCCATGGTGTTTTATCGGCAAACGACAGTTGGACAGTGTGCTGAACACGCCGCAGGGGCAGGACCTCGACGTTGTCTGGCGTGCCTATCAACTCTACCCGAACATTCCGCAGGGAGGAATGGTGCGTGATGAGTTCATGAAAGTGCGTTTTGCTGGTTCGGACACCAGCATCGCTCGCGAGAGAATTCTCGGCGAGGCCAGGGCTGCAGGCATCGACATGGATTTCAGCCGTGCCGAACGCATGCCCAACACGTTTAACGGCCATCGCCTGCTGCATCATGCACTCATGCAGGAAAGGCAGAACGCGGAGTTGGCTGGCCTGCAACACCGGCTTGCAGAGAAGCTCTTCAGCTTCTATTTCTGCGAGGGACGTGACGTCGGGAGCCAGGATGTGTTGCTCGCGGCGGCTGAGCAGGTTGGGTTGGATGGTTCGGCAACGCGGGCGTTTCTGGAAAGCGACGCAGGCCGCGTGGAAGTCGAGCACGAACTCGATCGCGCTGCCGCAGTCGGTGTCAGCGGAGTTCCCTGTTTTCTGTTTGCTGGTGCGTTTGCATTACAGGGTGCGCAATCGCCGGAAGTCATCGGCCATTTCCTCAGTCGTGCCAGGCAACGGCTTGCGCCGGATGCAACGGGCGATGGTTAGCTAGTTCCTGTCCAGAATGGGTAGGAACGCCCATCCATTTTCCGAAAGAAAATGCGAGTCTTACGCAGTAAGACGATCAAAGAAATTGCCAGGAAGGCAATTTCTGGACAAGAACTAGCTCGGCAACTTTGTTCTACTTCAGTTTTGGCAGTACGAGATTGGGCGCTATCGGTTGACTGAAAACATGTTTTGCGATGATGTCGTATACATGACCGCACTGATTACAGTGCACGATGAGATACCAGGGCTGTCTGGTTTTTGACCTCTCGATGCTTTCTTTCGAGGTAATATTCTCAACACCTGCAACACTGCAGTTCGGACAAGTCGGTTCTGTCATCTCTTCTCTACCCAGGGTGACCGCTCAAGACAGGCGCTGATCCATTTCATGCGCAGGCAGCGGACCGGATGTTTTACCGACGATCTTCGCCGGGACACCGGCGACTGTCGTGTGTGCCGGGACATCCTCGAGCACAACACTTCCGGCGCCGACTTTGGCGCCTTCGCCGACTTCCAGATTGCCGATGATTGTGCAACCGGCTGCGAGCAGGACTCCGCGACGAATTTTCGGGTGACGATCGCCTGTGGTTTTACCCGTGCCGCCGAGTGTTACCGAGTGCAGAATTGAGACGTCGTCTTCAATGACGGCGGTTTCACCCACGACAATCCCCGTAGCGTGGTCGAGCATGATACCGGAGCCGATCCTTGCTGCCGGATGAATGTCGACACCCAGAGTGACGCTGATCTGATTCTGAAAAAATTGAGCCAGCGTCCTGCGACCCTGGTGCCACAGCCAATGCGCGATGCGATGCGCCTGGAGCGCGTGAAAACCCTTTAAGAACAGAAACGGCGTGGTGAGATCCTGGCAGGCGGGATCGCGTGCGTAGTTTGCGAGCATGTCTATCTCGGCGGCTTGCAGGATGTCTGGTTCTGCTGAGAGTGCTTCCTGGATGACGTCCCGAATGAGCATCGTCGGCAGCATCGGATTATCCAGCTTGGACGCCAGGCGAAAACTCAGTGCGGAACCGAAACTGTGGTGATTCAAAACCGTCGCATGGAAATAGCTGCCAAGAATCGGCTCCTCTGCAGCCTTGGCTGTCGCCTCCTCCCGCATCAGCGCCCAGAGGTCATCTTCCGCCGAAATAACGCCGCCGGAACTGGATTGAGCCTGAGCCAGCACTTTGCTGTAGCGCGCATCGTGTTGGCTCGTATTCGGCTTACTGCTCATATCGGGACTCCTCAAAAGGCCAGACAGCCTATGCCTGTCGCCTGAGAATGCAAGCGTGCACCCGGCACAGGGTCGATCCAAGTAGGACACCTGTTAGCAACGGCAAGTTCCATCTCCGCGCAAGGGCCTCGCGAGCGCAACCCGCAGGTCAGCCATCGGCGGGGAAATCGATGTCCTTGAGAATTCCCGGATCTGCGACAGGGACTTCGATTACCTCTGATGCTGACCGCTGCAGGATGTCGCGAGCGCCCTCATCGCCTTTGAGAGCTTTCAGCTTCTCGAAAAAAGTCGCATCGAACCCCACCGGGTGACCGCGTTTGTCGGCATACGTCGGGACGATGATCCGGGGCACGGTCATCGCGTCCATCTCAGCTTGCAGGTGCAAGAGCGTCTGCTGTGAGACGAATGGCATGTCTGCCAGGCCTATCAGCACGTATGACCAGTCCGTTAGCGCAGCAACGCCGGCAGCCAGGGAGTGGCCCATGCCGAGGTGCGCAGCGTCAGCAACGATCACCCTGACAGACGGTGAACGACTTTCCAGCCAGCGCGCGGGGGCGTCAGCGGGGTCGCGGATCACGACCACAAGATTGTCGAACACGTCGTATTTCTGCAGAGTCGCAAGAAGCAGCGGGGTGCCGTCTGGCAACGGGTGTTGCCGTTTGTCACTGCCGAACCTGCGGGAGAATCCGGCGGCAAGTAGGATTGCACCGCCGTGTCGAGCGCTAACCGGCACTCAGGGCGTCGAGCTGTTCTATTGCTGCCGCCTTCTTGTGGGCTCTCACCGCAGTGATCTCGGCGAGAATGGCGATCGCGATTTCCGGTGGAGTTTTGCTGCCGATTGGTAAGCCGATGGGCGCGTGCAATCGTGCGATCTCGCTGTCTGTCAGATCGAGTGCCTCGAGTCGGTCTCTTCTGCTCGCCGATGTCCTACTCGAACCCATTGCGCCGACGTAGAACGCCTTGGTTTTCAACGCTTCCATCAACCCCATGTCGTCGATGCGCGGGTCGTGTGTGAGCGCAACAATCGCCGACGCCGGATCATCTGCATGCGCCCTGATTGCGTCGTCGGGCATGTCGTTGATCAGTCGCACACCTGCGGTTGAGAAATCCTCCAGCATTTGCGCTCTGGGATCGCAGACGGTTACCGCATAGTCGAGGCTTATTGCCATCTCGGCGAGGTATTTTGAAACCATGCCGGCACCGATGATGAACAGTTGATACTGCGGACCATAAGTGTGCCTGAGCACCTGCTGATCTTCATCCCAAGACAGCGGCGCGTGTGTGTCCACATCGAGGTGATCGAATGTGCGGTTCGGCAGATCGACGATTCGCAGGACTCTGTGACGATCGGCCAGTTGCCTGCAGAGATGGGCAAAGTGCGCCTGGTGTTTGACGTCGGCTTTGAGAGGCTCGATGACGATCAGCAACGAGCCACCGCAGGGCAGGCCGAATTTTTCGGATTCTTCGGCTGTCACGCCATATTTGAAAAACTGCGCATCCGTTACGGCCAGCTTGCCCTGGGTGAGCTTTTCCAACAGGTCGTCTTCGACACACCCACCCGACAAGGACCCGACGATGTGGCCATCGGTGTCACAGCCGAGGAGCGAACCGACTGGACGTGGTGAGGATCCCCAGGTGCCGATGACGGTTGCCAGCCAACAGGGGCGGCCTGCATGAAGCCAGGTGTTGACCTGAATGATGACTTCTTCGTCTACTGCGTGCATCGTTGCAGTTTAGCACTTTCAGCCGTTTTCATGCGTGTGATCAAAACTTCCCTGGAGGAAGATCTATCGTTGTTTTCCCGCTATCTCTGGCAGCAGAAAGTTGTTCATCGCATCTTCGAGGAACGCGGTCAGCAAATTCTGGAAGTTGCCGATGCCAACAATGTTCAGCAGGTGAAACTCAACTACGAAGCATGGCGCTCCGGCGCGATCCGACTCGAAGAGAACCGGACTGAAGCAGCCGGTGACAAGCCGACGCTCGCAACTGAACTCGCCAGGCTTTTGCGGATCTTGCGCGGCCTCCCGGCGGTGTCGGTTTTGATTGCGCTGTCAATTGTGGTGTATCCGTTCAGCCGGCTGGTTTCTACCGGGGAGCTCACGGCTGTAGCAGGCATGCTGACGATCGTCGATCTGACTCAACCAGGACCACTGGCGTGGTACACGGTATTCACGACGGTGGAACTGTGGCGCTTGCTGACACCAATATTCCTGCACTTCTCGGTGATCCACATTGCATTCAATTGTGTTGTCGTTTTTGAGCTGGGTCGTCGGATTGAAACCGTAAATGGCACAGTGTGGTTCAGCTTTGTGGTATTGGTGCTTGGTATTTCGAGTAATATGGGGCAGTTTCTGCTGCATCCATCGCCATTGTTCGGTGGCCTGTCCGGCGTGGCCTATGGGCTGCTGGGTTACATTCTGATTTCCAGCAGACGTTTCCCCGCAGAATCGCAATGGCAATTGCGACCCGGATTTGCAATCAGCCTTCTTGTGTTTCTGGTGTTGTTCACGACAGGCGTCACCGAATTCTTCGGCCTGGCAGTTGCGAATGCTGCGCACTGGACGGGACTCGTCGCGGGTGCTGCGATGGCACTCGCCGCGCCGGCCGTTGCGCGTGACTGAAATGCAATCCGTCACGGGTGCATTACGCAAACTGAGCATCGAAGCCGCTGTGCCTGTTCGGTACGCCTTCCAGGTCATAGCAGACGGCGATGAGCCTGCTTTGTTGCCGCTCAACGACCAGCTCGGGTCCGGTCTGCGGATAGAATATCTCAATCGCATCTTGTGCAGTCACTGCGGACGGCGCACGCCAAAAAGCTACGGCGGTGGCTATTGCTATGCGTGCTTCACGACGCTGGCGCGCTGTGATTTGTGTGTCGTCAGCCCGGCGCGGTGTCACTATCACGCAGGAACCTGCCGGGAGCCGGAGTGGGGTGAGTCTTTCTGCATGCGTGACCACCTGGTTTATCTTGCCAACACCAGTGGTCTGAAAGTGGGCCTCACGCGCAGTGGTTTCGAAGAGGGTCGGTGGATGGATCAGGGAGCGGTACAGGCGATGGCGATTCTGCGAGCGCGAACAAGGCGTGATGCGGGGCTTGCAGAGGTGCAGATCGCCGAGGGACTGGCCGATCGGACGGACTGGCGCCGACTCCTGCGCGGTGATGTTCCCGCGCTGGATATCGCGCAGGAATGCCTGCGGTTACAGGCGGCCCTCGATGACCTGCCGGCGGGTGTGAGTTGGATCGAACCGCGCAAGCTGCGAACGTTCACGTATCCCATTGTGCGGTATCCTTCGCGGCTTGAGCGGCTACGACTGACCGCCGGCGACGTCGAAGGCAATCTACTGGGAATCAAAGGACAATATCTTCTGTTATCCAGCGGTGTATTCAACGTGCGCCAGCATGCCGGATATGAAGTCCGGATCAGTCTGCTGCCAGAGCCCGTGGCGACTCAGGGCGGCGATCAGCTCGGGCTGTTCGGCTGAGGCCGGATCGCGATTGCTCTACTGGCTCAGGCGTCGACAAAGAAGAATTCGATAAATAAAAACATGATGAGTTGAAATGAAAGAAGCAGAACCAAAAGCGATTCACCTGAAAGACTATGAAGCACCGACGCACAAAATCGAAGCAACGGATCTGACATTCGATCTGCAGTCAGGCACCACTATGGTAACAAGCCGACTCAAGGTGGTCAGGGCTTCTGTGGCCGAGAGCCCGGGCGAAGACGTACCGCTGGTGCTGAATGGTCAGGAGCTGGAGCTCGTCAGCGTCGCCATCGACGGTGTCGAACTGGGGAGCAACGAGTATCAGGTGGATGACAACACGCTGACGCTGCCCAATTTACCGCCGAGTTGCGAAGTTCAGATCGTCAACCGAATTCATCCGGAAGACAACACTGCGCTCGAAGGCTTGTATAAATCACGCACCATGTATTGCACGCAGTGTGAGGCGGAAGGGTTTCGCAAGATCACTTACTATCTGGATCGGCCCGACGTGCTTTCCGTATTCACGACGACCATCATTGCGGATGCCGGTGAGTATCCTGTCCTGCTTTCGAATGGCAATCTGCACAGCGACGAGTTGCTCGACGATGGCCGCCGCAAAGTGGTCTGGGTGGACCCCTTCCCAAAGCCCAGTTATCTGTTTGCTCTCGTAGCCGGTGATCTTGCGTTGTTGTCGGACGAGTTCACAACCTGCTCGGGCAGGAGCGTGACACTCGAGATTTACTCGGAAGCGCACAACATCGAGCAATGTCATTACGCCATGGATGTTCTCAAGAGATCCATGCGGTGGGACGAAGAGACGTTCGGACGTGAGTATGACCTGGACATATTCATGATCGTCGCGGTCGAGGATTTCAACATGGGCGCAATGGAAAACAAAGGCCTGAACGTCTTCAACACGTCCTGCGTGCTCGCAACGCCGGACACAGCCACAGACCAGGCCTACCAGAGAGTCGAAGCAGTTGTTGCGCATGAATATTTTCACAACTGGTCCGGTAACCGGGTAACCTGCCGCGACTGGTTTCAGCTCAGTCTGAAAGAAGGCTTCACTGTGTTTCGCGATGCGGAATTTTCGTCGGACATGAATTCGCGAACGGTCAAACGCATCGATGACGTGAACCTTCTGCGCTCTGTGCAGTTCGCCGAAGATTCGGGTCCGTTGGCGCATCCGGTCCGACCCGACAGCTATATCGAAATTTCCAACTTCTACACACCTACCGTTTATGAGAAAGGCGCGGAAGTGGTGCGCATGTTGCACACGATCCTCGGTTCGGAAAAATTCCGCCGCGGCTCGGATCTCTACTTCGAACGCCACGATGGCCAGGCTGTAACCACCGACGACTTTCGCAATGCTATGGCTGCGGTGACGGATCAGAGTCTCGATCAATTTCAGTTGTGGTACGAACAGGCCGGCACGCCACAGCTCAATGTAGAGAGCAGCTATACTGAAAAAGAAGGCCTTGTGCTGAATGTCTCCCAGACCTGTCCTGCAACTCCCGGGCAACCGACAAAGGAGCCATTCCACATCCCCATCTGTATCGGACTGCTCGACGACTCCGGAAGTCCTCTGGTCAACGCTGAAATTGCTTTGCAATCCGACGCTGCTATCGAGATTCGGCAGGACACGCTGATACTGCATCTGCGCTCGCGAGCGACGCGCTTAACCATCACTGGTCTCAGCGGGGCTCCCCACGTGAGCTTCCTGCGCGGTTTCTCCGCCCCCGTCAGAGTCAACTACGAACGAGACTCGAGTGAACTTGCGTTTCTCGCCCTGCACGACACCGACGGGTTTGCCGCGTGGGATGTATTGCAGACGTTACTGGTGCGGGAGATTGAGCGACTGCAGTCCGCGACCGCGGTATCTCCACTGGTGGTCGATCTTTTCGATTCTCTCATCCAAAAAGCGCTTGATTGTGCCGAGCTGGAAGCCGATTTGCGCAGCGAACAGCGGTTCCTGCTCGCTGCCATGTTGCGGGTTCCGGATGAAAATTATCTTTTCGAACAACTCTCTCCTGTCGATGTGGATGGCGTGTGCAATGCCCGTGATAATTTGCGGGAGACTCTGGCGAAGCAACTCCAGCCGCAGTGGCAGAATCTCTACACCGCAAACGCTGCGAGCGAACCTTATTCACCCGATGCACAGGGCATGTCCCGGCGAGGTCTGAACAACGCAGCCCTTGGTTATCTGAGCCTGGCGCTGGAAGGAGATGCGCTCGGTGAAAAACTGCGAAGTCATTACGCGGACGCAGACAACCTTACCGATCGCCGCGCGGTTCTGGTTGCTGCGGTCAATTCGCAGAATCTTGATCCTGCATTCAAAGATCGTCTGTTGGAGGAATTCTACGATCGCTGGCGTGAAGAAGCGCTGGTTGTGAATCTGTGGTTTTCCACCCAGGCATCTGCACGCGACTGTACCGCGGAGAAACTCAGCCGTCTGGCTGAACACCCGGCGTTTGATCTGCGCAATCCGAACAAAGTGAGGGCCGTTTACACGGCATTTGCGCAGTTCAATCATCGTAATTTTCATGCACCTGATGGCTCCGGCTATGAACTGATTGGTGACATGGTCCTCACGATGAACGAGCTGAATCCGCAGATGGCTGCGGCGCTGGCAAAACCGCTGACCCGCTGGCGTCGCTATCAGGGGCAGCGTCAGCAACTGCTGCAGAAAGTGCTCAAGCGAATCGCGGCAAGCGAGGGTCTGTCCACGGACGTCTACGAGGTCGTAAGTAAGAGTCTGTCTTAACGCCGCTGCGGTTCGCTCATCCGTACAACGGTGGTAGTACGCGCTTTGTATGCCGGTCGCCGGAATTCCCGGCGCGTTTGGCAAGCAGCAGAATGCCTATCGAATCAACGGCCGGTAGGTTTGCTGCAGGGGCAGTCGCCGGGGTAGCAGTGTCTGTCGCATAGAGCTTTCTGTCGAGGTCATCGAGAAGCGCTGCCGCATCCGCATCGACACGGAAGTAGTGTTGTGCCTGAGATCCCGGACAGTGGTAAACGGCCGCGAGGTAGGCAGTCAAAGCTCGCCGTACCCGCCGCAGATCTATCCCTCGACAGGCGTGTTCGAGTTCCCGCAACGCATCAGCTTCATGACTGGCTGATTCGCGGCGTGCCTGCAGGCGCTTCCAGGATGGATTCGTTGCAAGGACCGCTTTGACGCGATGTCGCAGAAGCGGAACTGCGAAGTATCCGACGATAGCCGCTGACAGACCCGCGAGCGCCGCGATAATTATCGGCATCGCTCTCTCGATGGACTCCTGCGCAGTCTCTTCGAGAACGAGCGGCGTGAGTTCACCGCCTGAATCGTCCGCCGGTCGTATCTCTGGCGGAGGCTCACCAATGATTGAGACGCTGCGAGGGTCCAGGCGCGTGACCCGCAACTGATCGGCGAGCGTATCCCACCAGGTGACCGCAACGGTTGGCAGACTGATCTGTCCCGGAGCCGTCGGAATGAGAGCATAGCCTTCGCGCCGGTGACCGACGACGCTTTCTCCTGTTGCGTCTTCGTCCATCACCGGTGCTTCCGGATAAACTTTGAAATGAGTCTCCGGTGGCATGACCGCGACGGGTGGAATCGCACTCGCGGCGTTGCCTGTCACCGTCAGTTCGATCTTCCACGTTACGGGTTCACCGACATCCCATGTGGCGGATTGTGGAGTCCAGGTCTGGCTCAGCTCGACTGCTTGCGCTGGCAGCCATGGCTGGGCGCTGGGATACGAATCCGGAATGGGCAGCACCTTCACTTGCAGAGCTTCGGTACTCACGCGAATGCCGGAACGCCGGGTTCTACCGCCCGACTGCAACCTGACGCTGCTGGTAACGGAGATGGCGGGAATGTCGAGTGTGCCGCTGCGTTCGGGGTAGATCGCGAATCGCTGCTCGATCACGCCGTAGCGCTGACCATCCAGCAGGGTGGAACTCGACTGCGTGTCGCCAAGCGGAATGACGACGGCGTTCTCGATTTCTGGCACTCCAGGTAAATCGCTGTAGATCTGCACACCGTTTGAGTAGTACAAGCGCCTGATCAGAATGGTTTCCGCCTGCACGTAGACCGGGTCTGCCGTGACCTCTGATTCGAAGAAAATCATCCGCTCGATCGTCCGTCGGAGACCAGGATCCAACGGCCGAACCATCAGCACGATCTCCTCACTCATCTGATCGCCCACGCGCAGCGCCGGCACGATGATTTCTCCGGTTCGCCGCGGGCGCAGGTTAATCTGGTATTCCAACAACGAGCTGGTGCGCCCGTTGATTGTGCTGATGCGGCTCGATGTCTGGGTTCCGAGTACTTCGAAGTCCTTCTCGAGCGGACTGAGATCCGGCGAGTCGCCGCGGGTTACACCATTCGCCCGTAGCGTAAGGCGCACTGTTTCCATTTCATCGACGATACGGGGTTCGACGATGGTGCGGACCTCACCGGTCACCGTGTGCGCCCAGAGCGCTAGTCCCAAAAATAAACACGCACGGGAAATCACCAGATCTTCTCCGTTTCGCGGGCGGAGTAGTCGCCACGGCGCAGTCGTTGGTTGGTCTCATACTGAAATTTGCGCCGCAACAATCCACCCGGATCATCCGGCACGCGTCGTAGCCACTGCTCGAGCGCGTCCTGTTTTTCGTCTCTGCTGCTTTCTCCTTCATCCGTCTGCGACGGATCCTGCGAGCTGTCGGATTCCGGCTGCTCGCTTGAGGAGTCGGTATCCTCTGGCGGCTGATCGGGTTGATCACCTTGCAGCTGATCCTCAGAGCGTTGTTGATCACTGCCCGAGCGTTGGTCATTGGAGTCCTGAGGATTGCTGCCCTGGTCGCCTTCGCTGTCGTTTTCCTGTTCGGCGGACTGCTGCTCTTCGAGCAGCCTTTCGACGATTTCCCTGTTGAACAACGCGTCTTCGTGGGTCGGATTGGTACTCAATGTATGGTCGTACGCGTCAAGCGCCGCCCGGAAATCACTGTTTTTGGCCAGTGCATTGCCGAGGTTGTAGAAGTCGTCTGGTGATTGGAATTGACTGAAGCTTTCTGCCGCATTGGCGTAGTCAGCGCTGCGATACTGGGCGACTGCGCGCCAGACGGGGTCTTCGAAAAGCAGCGTCGCAGTCTGTGGCTCACCCTCAAGCAGAGCCTCCCGGCCCTGCTGGTCGCGGCGTTGCCACAGATCATCCCAGAGACCCGCTTCGGCAGGGAAGGGTACGATCACGCTCAGGCAGATCACCGCCAGCAAGCCTCGTCTGAATGCGAGGAGCAGTACAGGTAACAGGATGACACACGCAAGGAACCCCATGTCGGCCCAGGTATCAAACTCTCGTTCTATTTCGATGGTTTCATCGTCCTGCGGCAGAGGCACGCCCAGCAGGAAGTTGATGTCTTGATCACTCAGTGCGAGTCGTCGGTAGCGGCCGTAGGTCGAGTTTGCAACCTGCGAGAGGCGTCGTTCGTCGAGCCTGGCGAGAATCGCCTCGCCAGCTCGTGTGCGCAGTACCTGGCCGGGTTGATTGACAAAATCCAACGGAATATTCGAACCCGCCGGTGTGCCGACACCGAGGATCGAAATCGGGTAGTTGCGATTGCGGAAATCCGCCACGTCGCCGGGTTCGTCGATGCTGTCTGTGACGAGCAATACGCGCCCTTGTTGCACCCGGGCATTTTCGAACAATTCCCGGGCGACGCTCAATGCGCTGCGCAGATTGCTCCCCAGCACGGGCATCATCTCCGGACTCAAAGACGCGAGTAAGTTCTCGATGGTCTCTGTATCGTCGGTGAGCGGCACCACAGCATGCGCGTCACCTGCATAAGCGACGAGAGCGGTATATCCCTCGCGCCGCAACCGCAGAACATCCGCGATTTTCTGTCTCGCCCGAATGAGCCTGGATGGTTGTATGTCTTGCGCGAACATCGACAGCGACAGGTCCAGAACGATGACCAGTGCGTCACTCTTCCGCTCCACGGGTTGCGGCAACCGTTCCCAGGCGGGACCGGACAGCCCAACCGCGCCGACGGCAAGCGCGATAGCTACCAGCCAGGCTATGCGCTTGAAGCCGCCCCGGCCGCCAGGTTCGAGCAGCACATCGAGCAGGCTGCGGTCGATGCTCAGTTCCCAATGAGACGCGGACATACGTCTGCGAGCCCATACGATCGCGAGCACGACGGCCGGAATCGCACCGACCAACCACCAGGGGCGCAGGAAATGCAGCAATTCAATCACTGCCCCAACCTCGCCAATCGCACAACAGCAGGAACATGATAATCAGCCAACCACCAGCCAGCGGCCAGTGGTAGAGCGCCGCTGTTGGCCGATAGGTTTCCGCGTCCTGCTCGATCGGTTCCATCGCATCGATAATTTCGTAAATTTCCACCAGCTTCGCGGTGTTCTGCGCGCGGAAGTAGCGCCCACCGGTTGCTTCTGCAATAGCCGTCAGAGTGTCTTCATCGAGTTCGGCGGAAGGGTTGACGACGCGCGATCCGAATACGCCAAAGATGCTGGGTAAGCGCATTTCATCGGCGCCGACGCCAATGGTGTAGATGCGGATGTCTTCCTGTGTTGCCAGTTCTGCCGCCTTCACGGGTGCCACTTCGCCAACGTTGTTTGCACCGTCCGTCAGCAGAATCAGTACGCGGTCGCCGTCCGGCCGCTGGCGCAAGCGCTTGACCGCAAGCCCGATTGCGTCGCCGATGGCCGTCTTGCCTCCGGCGATGCCCACGGGTGCTTCGATCAGCAGTCGATTTACGGTAGCTAGATCGAACGTCAGCGGCGCCTGCATATAGGCATTGGTGCCAAACAGAATCAGGCCAACCCGGTCGCCTTTGCGCGCGACGACAAACTGGCTGACGACATTTTTCACCACGGTCAGTCGATTGACGATCTGCCCTTTAAGTTGCAGATCTTCCGTGCCCATGCTGCCGGAAATGTCGACGGCGAGCATGAGATCACGGCCTGACGTTGGCAGGGTGACAGGTTGTCCCGTCCACTGAGGCCGCGCGGTCGCGGTCACCAGGGCCAGCCAGGCCAGTACCAGCAGGAGAACGCGCCAGGCGACGTGGCTTCCGCCGAATCCTCCCGGGCTCGTCTCCTCCGATTTGAAGGAAGCGAGTAGCGGGACGGTTAATGCGGCCTGTGTGCGCTCCATGGGTGACCACAGCAGGCGCACAATTAGTGGTAACGGCAACACGACGAATGCCCATGGCCAGACCCACTCGATCACGCGCGGGCCTCCTTGAAGAATCGCTCGAGTACCGGATGGAGTGCGTCGATATCCGCTCGCGGAAACTCCTGAAATCGCTGGTTGCCAAGGAGCCTGCCGGGGCCTTCACAGAAGTCATTGCGGCCAGTCAGAGTGTCCAGAAACTCGAGCCATTTCTGGTCGTTGGCTTTGCGCGCGAACTGCTTGCCGAGACCGTAGATCACGAGGCGTTTGAGTAACTCGTTGCTTGCATGGAGATAGTGGGTTTGCGAGACAACGCCAATGCGGTAGTTGTGGTAGAGCTCGGCGTATAGCGCCCTTGCGTGTTTGACGGGTTGTTGCTTGCGCAGCCAGCAGCGAAGCTCGCGCCCCAACAGGTACACACCGTACAGTGCGAGCGCCAGGAGCAGCCACCAGCCCGGCGCTGGCGGCCACCAGGTTGGGTCGACCGGCGTGTAGATGTCGCGCAGTTGTTGCAGGAGATCCGGTTGCATTACAGCCAGCCGGCCACCATGGACAAAGGTTGGTGGGTCGGAATCATCCGGTAACCCACCATTGTATGATCACAGACCGTGACAAATCTGGCTGTCTGATCCTCGAATCGCTCATGATAGCGATGGCGAAGTTGCGAGTTGCCCGAGTGGAATTGCCAGCGATCTGTACCGTCGGTGACGGTATAGGTGTCGGCAGGCGGCAGTTCGGCTTCGAGCGGATCGTAAATTTTCAGCGCAATGACCTCATTGTGTTGACTCAGGCTGCGGAAGGCGTCGCGCCAGTGATCTGCCATCGGTTGGAAGTCGCTGATGAAATAGATTCGATAGTTGCTGCGCGCAAGGCGCCTGATCTGTGAAATGGCTTCGACGAAGTGATCCGGGCGGGGTGGCGTGCCACCGCGTTGTAAAGATTGGTTCAGCCGCGCCAGGTCGCCGAGATAGCGTGCGACCGATTTGACGCTGCGATAGGGTTTATGAATTACCCGATTCGTATTGCCGATGATCATGCCACCGACCCGATCATTGTGGTTGAGCGCCTGCCAGGCACAAAGCGCTGCAGTCTCCGCGGCTGCTACCGACTTCAGGCGCACCTGTGAGCCGAAAAAGAGTCCTTGTGTCTGATCGACCACAACCAGCGTCAGTCGTTCGCGCTCTTCGCGGAATATTTTGGTGTGAGGTTTGTTCTTCCGTGCCGTAACGCGCCAGTCGATCGTGCGCACGTCGTCGCCTGGCTGATAGGCCCTCACCTCGGAGAAATCGATGCCGCGACCACGCATTTTCGACAATCTGTTGCCTGCCTGCGTGCCCATGACTTTTGCGCTGTTTTGCAATGTACTCGTGCGCCGATAGCGAAGAGTCAGCAGATCGCTCAACTCCACATACGCGCCGCGGAGAATTGGCTCGGGCATCAGGGCACGGGGACCTGTTCGATCAGGGTGTCGATCACGTCGTCCGTGGTTACGCCCTGTGCTTCCGCATCGAAGCTGAGGATTAATCTATGGCGCAGAACGTCGTGGACGATGCTCTGCACGTCCTCAGGCGTCACGAAGTCCCGCTCATCGAGCCAGGCCAGAGCCCGTGCGCACAGATCCATGGCGATCGTGCCGCGCGGACTTGCACCGTACTCCAGCCACTGGCCGAGGTCACCGCGAGCCTCCCGCGACGCCATGGTCAGTGCGACGATGTAGCGTTCGATGGGTTCTGCCATGAACAGATTCAGGATGGACTGACGCGCCGCGAAAATATCGTTTTCTGTCAGCCGGTATGGAGGAGTTGCGGTGGTCTTTCGCTGCTTCGTTTCGGCACGGACCAGGTGGAGTATCTCGGTTTCCGATTTTTCGTCCGGGTAGACGACGTTGACGTGCAGCAGGAACCGGTCGAGCTGAGCTTCGGGTAGTGGATAGGTTCCTTCCTGTTCGATCGGGTTCTGGGTTGCCATCACCAGGAACAAATCCGGCAGCAGGAACGTCTCACGGCCAACGCTGACCTGATGTTCCCCCATGGCTTCGAGCAGAGCGGACTGAACTTTTGCCGGTGCCCGGTTCACCTCATCGGCGAGCAGCAGATTGTGGAAAACCGGTCCATGTTGAAATTTGAACGAGCCATCTTCGGGTCGGTACACTTCGGTGCCCGTGATATCACTCGGTAAGAGGTCAGGGGTGAACTGAATCCGGTGGAAGTCGCCATCCACCGCAGCGGCTAATTCTTTTATCGCCCGCGTTTTGGCGAGGCCGGGTGCGCCTTCCACCAGCAGGTGACCGCCGCAGAGCAGGGCAGTCATCAAACGTTGCAGCAGGACCTCCTGGCCAATGATTCGTGTGCTCAGCCAATGCATTACCGCCGAGACTTTTTCCTGCTGGGCGGACTCTACAGCTTCCATATTGATGTCGATCACTCCCGTTCATGGTAACGCGCGGCACACGGCACGCAGTGCATCCCAGCCGTCGAACGTTTACTTGTTTGTGCCGGACGCGCCATTTAGCCTCACCGGGGCGGCTATTGTACGGGTAATTGCCTGAAAAACACGTTGGTTTTCCTTACCCGGGCCGGCAGGCCGGGTCGACGGGAATTGACAAAGACTCGGCTGCAACACTGCTTTGCGCAATTCACCACTTGTGCCAGCCGAATCGGCGGTAGACCTATTGCAGAGCCTGGCAGCCTGTTGCAAAAAATGGCACTTCGCGCGTTTTTCCCGCCTTCGGCCATCCCTGGCCTCGGGGCTGCGCCATTTATCAAGCACTGGCGCGCTCGATAAATGCTCGCGACGTCCTGTCGCGAGACTAGCAGCGTGTTTTCCAACACGCTGTCTATCGCCTGTTGAAAAAGCGCGCTACGCGCGTTTTTCCCGCCTTCGGCCATCCCTGGCCTCGAGGCTCCACCATTTATCAAGCACTGGCGTGCTCGATAAATGCTCGCGACATCCTGTCGCGAGACTGGCACGTGTTTTCAACGCGCTGCTAGGGTCCACCACGCAGCAGTTCCTGCAAGCGGCGGCTTCTTTCCCGTTCGTTTCTAAGATCGGTTTTGAGCTTCTGGATTTCATCGCGACAACTGTGTATCTGATCGAGATAAGTCTGCTGCTGCTGTGCCATTTCGCTGCGGTACTTCGATGAAACGTCCACCAACTGTTCGTTACGGTGGCGGATCATCTTTTCCAGATCGAGCTTACCTTCCTCGCCGAACGCTTCGGTCAGCTTGGTTTGGAGATCACGGGTTTCATCACGCGCATCCTCCAGCACGAAATCCTGCGCAACCCTGTTCATCACGAGGCTCTGAGGTTTCAGTCCGAGTCGATTGCGCCAGATAATTTTCTGCAGCTTATGTGCCGGATGCTCGTCACCTTCACCTTCAGGCTCCCAGAGATTGATCGATTGCCAGGGTACAGGGCACTGGCTTCTGCAGGCCAGGCGAATTGGCCCGGTTCCAAGATCAGGACCCAGACCAGCATTGTCGACAAGGTAGCGCAGCGGCACGTTGAACGAACTATCAACGCGGCCGTCTTCATCTACCTTGAACTGGAAAAATACAATGCCCTGCACGCTGAGTCCGGTACCTACCAGGGCATAAGCGCCTCGTGCAATGCTTGCAGCAAACGCTTCAAGAGTACCCGTGCCGTCGGCGAGTTGTTCGAAGTCACGAAAATGCATTTCCTGTGCGACGGTAAAGCTGTCTGGTTCAAAAAGCACGACGGCTTCTTCCAGACCATCTTGCTGATTTGTCTCGCTGCTAGCGATCTCCGAACTCATGTCGAGTGATGTCCTCTCACCGAACTGCGCAATAAGTCATCTCACAGCATCGCCTGATTCTCAGGCGTGCCGGGGTCCCCAGCCCAAGGTTTTCACCTGGGGCCGGGTAAATTACAACAGAGAGTTTGACGACCGTCCGAGCAGACGGTCACGCCAACACTGCGAACCTTGTCATAGTCCGTGCGTGCCGCGCGTCACATAAGCAGTGCAGAGGGGGATTCAGGCGATCTTGTTTTTATCGTCCCGCAGCAAATCAGCGATATCACCGTAGTGAAAAGCCGCACGTCGTGGTCGCCGACCGCTGGACTTGCCGGTGTCATCGCTGATCTCTTCGGCGTAAACCATAGCTTCACCGCTCAGCTGCCGCACATCAACGACCCGGTAGCGCCCATCCGCCAGAGAAAAAGTCCGGCCTAGTAGTTCCTGCATGTTCTTAACTTCCACCCATCCTCGAGACATAGCATAGAAGATCTGCGTGACAGTTTCTCATTCGATGATGTAAGCGGCTGGAGACCGCGCGGCACGGGGCCTGGCAACGGCTGATCCCCTATAATGTGGTTAATTTCACCAGTTTTTGCATACCGATCGCTGCTTTATCAGCGTTTTTCAATGGCTTGCATATGGCACTCAAATTGCATTACCCGTTGTGGCCCGCCCTCACCCGTGACCGGTGCGGGCCTGTCTAACAATCAAAATTGAACCTGCTGAAGGAGTGTGATCAAGAATGCTGAAGCGCCTGCTCTTGTACGTCTTAGCGGCCGGATTGCTGGTGCTGGGTCTTGTCGGACTCGTCATTCCCGTTATCCCGGGAATACTTTTTCTGCTGCTCGCCGCGGTGTGTCTTTCCAGCGCATCACCGCGCCTCGCAGAAAAATTTCAGCGCAACCGACACTGGCGCCGCTATCAGCGTCACTGGCGGCACAGCGAGGGGATGTCACTGTTCCAGCGCGTGCGCCTGGCTTTCTGGTTGACCGCTCGCGCCCTGATCGACGGCGTCCAACGACCTCGCAGTTGAGTCTGCCGCCAGTTCCAACGCAGGGGTTTCTTCTGTAGCGATTTCCTCGTAGCGTTCACCTGCGCAACATCTGAAAACCGCACCAATATGGCCAAGATCATAGTGACGGGCACCCTCGCCCACGACGATGTCGGGTTCTTCGACGCCCTTTTCGTCGCGGACATCCGGAACGTGAAGCTGCATACCATCTATCGGGACTTCGGGGGTTGCGCGATGAACATCGCCTACAACCTCAAATTACTGGGTCATGAGCCAACGCCTTTCGCCTACGTCGGAGATGATTATGCGGGTGACTATCGCGCGCATGTCATTGCCACGGAAATCACGGAATCCGGACTCATGCACTGTCCCGGCGCATCCAGTGCGAGAGGCTTGATCCTCACGGCCGGTGACGGCCAGCAATTCACCGCGTTTTATCCCGGGCCGGATGGTCGCGATCGGCTCG
>SMVA01141031.1_pt1 | contig 18671 bp, 17 predicted proteins | sample 2456451 | NCBI WGS metagenome assembly SMVA01 (sample SAMN11095933, study PRJNA526329) | marine sediment metagenome | biome: Marine sediment; feature: Surficial sediment; material: Deep marine sediment; isolation source: Hadal surficial sediment | place: Pacific Ocean | collected 2014-05 | depth...
AGATTGATGAGCTTGGATATACACTCATAGTTCCGACCGCTGAGATTATGGAGGCTCGCCGCATGTGCCAGAGGCATCATCCAGACAAGGGCGGCGATTCACGTACATTCCAGCACTGGAAAGAGCAACTAGATCAATTGCGAAGACGAAGATGAGCAAAGGGCAGCGAATGTCTGCTCTTGGCCGAAAGCAGCCGTTCGTTGACAGTTAATGGCGGATAGAAGGCATAAAGTGGAGACCCGGTGATCTACGAGGGTGGTTGCCACTGTGGCGCCATACGATTCGAGGCTGAAGCTTAGGTCTCGAATCGACCCAAAGCGGAAGTAACCGAGTCCGGTAGAATTTAGCCCTTCCTGCCGAATCGAGAACAAGAATGAAGAAGCTCGACCTCGGATAGTCAATTGGGATACTCGCCAATCTTTGCGTGATCGCCGGTCACTCGTCTGCACGAAAGATCTCCGTTTGGGGATGAAACGCGTACCAGGCGAACCAATACGCAAGGACTGTCGGAATTTCGGTCTCCGATTGATCAAGGACGTGTGCAGAGTTGGCCGATTCCGACCAAACTACGGTAAGCTGCTGTTCGGCTAATTCATCGTTAAATCTCTCGGCGCCCTGTTTTTCGAGTTCCTTTAACGGATACGCTCGATGTCTGTCTCCAATCGACAAGCCGAGCACAAGGTCCTTGTTAGCATACGCACGGTTCCGGTTCTCGACGTCGAACATCAGCCGGTTTGATCGCTCATAGCTCAAGTAAGGTGATGAGCTATAGTTGCGCTGATATCCGGTGTCCGTCGACAATACAAGCGTCTCGGGATGCAGCTCGCGCCAATCGGCCCAGTTCGTATGGCGCGAAGGTAATAAATCCAGCTTCGTATGTTTCATCGGCCCGGTAACGGCCTGGCTCATGATTTGGGACCATAAGGAGCCCGTCTGCCTGTCATAGAGCAGCACATCACTGTTATAGAGCAGTCCTGAGACGCCGAAAGTAAGTTCGATTTCGTCGTTCTGGACGTCAAAGACCATACCTGTTCCGCAGAGTGGGCAATAGGTCACGAGAGTGGCCGAGCCGGCAAAGTCATCGTTTACGACTTCGTGCCAGTTCAAAATGCGAATGGGGTAGGCTTTAGCAACGCCGTTACGATAGACGCCGATCACCCGATCGTCTGAGTCGAGAAAATCCACGTCCACAATGCTCACGAACTTCGGCTCATCCAGCGACGGGATACCGTCGCGTGGCGGTCCGCCACTGCGGATGCTTGACGCGTCGATCAAACTGTCACTAAGATCAAAATCGTTCTTGACCTGAGCGTGTGCGGTCAGGCTGATGCTGAGTAGTACTGGAATCGTCAGCGTACGAAGCATGAACTCCTCCGAGAGTGGCTTGTTTAGACGAAGACCGAGTTGAGCTGGATTTCATTACGCCGTAGACCCGATTACCCCAGGCTCGACTAGGTTCCCGGTGGCAAGATTTCCGAGGTTCCTCGTTGACCGGCGGTCGTGGATATGGGCGGCCTGCTCCGGGCGTTATCAGCTGGAACCCTGAACGTCCTCTACTTGGCCGTTCTTCACCGTTAACGAAGGGTTTAACGGGGCTGAATCGGATTTCCGCTTCGTCCTCGAAAGCGGACGTTCAGAATGTACGTATTGGGACCGAGCCGAATGTCTGCTTATGGCCGAAAGCAGACATTGAGACTGAGTCTAAATGGGTGTTTCTTAACGGCTGCTTTGGAGGAAAAAAGCGGACGTTCAGCGTTTCGATTGGGGTTGATTTGGTCAGCTTTCAGCTAGTTGGGGTATCCAGCGACAGAACGAAGAAGAAGGAACGTCTTCAAGGTCGCGGGAGCCTACGGCATCGTGATGGGACACATACGACAGCTATGGGTGAAAGCCAGTGCTGGCTGGCGCAGGGTTGTGGAACATTATGCTTGTAATGAAGTTGGCTATGATCCAGTCTCCCCGATCACGGGTCTATCTGACAACTCAGGGGAGACAAATCATGCATCACGCCCAGTCTCGAGTAGAAGTATTTTTCATTTCGTTCGTGGTAGTCATCGGGGGTTTGGTGCTGCAACCCAACTTAGCCTGTGCGCAGCTTTTAGAAGAAGTCGTGGTTACGGCACAAAAGCGCGAGGAGAACATACAGGACGTTCCAATCGCGATTACGGCTCTGGATGCCAACATTCTTGATCGCAGTCAGATCGTCCGGGTTAGCGATCTTTCAAAACACGTACCCAATCTTCAGTTCGGGAATTTTTCCAGTACTGCAACAGCCGCCATTCGCGGCATCGGGTATACGAACACCACGGCGGGTGGGGATCCTGGCGTGGCGCTGCATTTGGACGGTGTCTACATCGGACGCCCCATTGCCACTGTTTTTAGTGCCTGGGATCTTGACCGTATGGAGGTACTTCGCGGTCCACAAGGCACGCTCTACGGCCGAAACACAACCGGCGGCTCCATTAACTTCATTACCCAGAAACCCACCGACGAATTCGAGGCGGAGATCGATTTGACCTACAGCGGCGAGTTCTCGAGGAGTATTGTCCAGGGCGTTGTTAACACACCGTTGGGCGAAAGGGCGGCCGCCAGGTTCTCCCTCTCTCTCGAGAATGCCGACGGCTATCAGGAGAATACGGTCCCTGGTGGTACCGAGGCCGGTGATGCGGACAATACAACGTTCCGTGCGCAGTTTCGCTTCGACATTGGCGAGAATGCCGTACTCGATCTGTTATACAACACCGCTGAGATCGAAGGGATCGGCTCGACCAGCGAGAGCCGGGTTCCCTATACCACGAACCCGATGACCAACTGGGTAGGTTTGCCACCGCCGTTTGTCAACACCATATTCAGCGACAACTTCATTAATGGGACAGGGTTTGCCTCTCCGGGTGCGATGGGCATTGCGGCAGAATTGGATGCCCTGGGCATTAACACGGCAGATGACGTCCGTGCGGCGCTGGGGCTCGGAGCGGGCGCTTTTCTGCCACCGGCAACGCCGAATTTCACGGGACTGACTAATGAGTTGGAGCCGAACCTTGTTGGCAAGGATTCGCAGGAGTGGAACGAGCAAGAGTTCGACGTCGCGATCGCGACATTGACGTGGAACCTGGACTTTGCCACCTTCACATCCATCACGTCGTACGCGGAGACGTCCTTCGACAGTTTTATCGATCTGGACCAGTCCCCGGCAGCGCTGATGGATTTGTTCCTGGAGGAGTATCAGAAGCAATACACGCAGGAATTCCAGTTGGCATCCAACAGCGATGACGGCTTGGAGTGGATTGTGGGGGCATACTTCTTCAGCGAGGAGGCGACCCGATTCTCTACCATCTTTGCCGACGAGTTCGATGCTTTGGCTACGCTATTGGGCCGGGCCGAGGGTTTCAGAGTAGGAGGTGTAGTCGAAGCGGACTCCACCGCCATCTTTGGTCAGATTTCCTATGAGATCTCGGATTCGCTGCGATTTACTGCCGGCGCTCGGCTTAGCTCGGATGAAAAAGAGGCCATCATCAATCTGATCAGTCCATTTCCTGCATTCAACGTCGCGACTTTTGTAGTTGATGTGCCGGTGTCTGATTCCTGGGACGAACCCTCGGGCAAGATTGCGCTGGACTGGAGGCTCTCCGATGACGTTCTCCTGTACGGCTCCTACTCGGAAGGCTACAAGTCGGGTGGCGTCAACTTGAACGGCAACCCGGCTACTGGCGCGATCTATGATCCAGAGTTCAACGACGTGTTCGAGGTCGGCGCAAAGTTGCAGTTCAGTGATCGTTACCGGCTGAACATCGCGGCCTTCACCAATGACTATCAGGACATTCAGGTGCAAACCTTCGGCCCCGCAGGAGCTGAACTCAGAAACGCCGCCGCGGCAACCATCAATGGCCTGGAGTTGGAAGGCGTGTTCCTATTCGGCGAAACGATAGATCTGAACTTCGCTGTCGGTTTGTTGGATGCCGAGTTCGATGAGTTCCTCTTCACTGCGCCGGGCATGTTGACGCCACCTTCTGCACCCGGAGACCCTGCCGGGCCGCCCACGTCCCCGCCCGCGGTGCTGGACTTCTCAGGAAACAGCCTCAGCCGCGCGCCAGATATCACGTTCTCCGTCGGATTGCAGAAGCGTTGGGATCTGGCAGACGGTAGCCTGACATTGCGGGGCGACTACTACTATCAGGACGAAGAATTCTTTGGGCCGAACAACGCGGAGCTCGTCAGAGCAGACTCCTACGACAATCTGGATCTGCGGGTTCGCTGGGACAGCGCCGATGACGCTTGGAGTGTGGAGGTTTTCGTCCTGAATGCAACGGACGAAGAGCAGATTAGAGACATTCTGCAGTCCATTCCCTTCCTTGCAGGCGGCGTGGACCTGACCACTTACAGAGCACCGCGGCAGTCGGGATTGCGGTTCGCCTACCGGTTCTGAGCGTTAACCGTTAACGAATGCCCGCTCCTCTAATTGGGCATTGATGCCAAGCTTCGGTTGTTTATGGCATTGTGTTCCCGGTGCCTTTGAGCGGAATGTGTCTATGTCGGCTTGTGGCCGAAAGCAGACGTTCGTTAACAGTTAATATGCACGTGAGAACATGAAACTTTCCGGCTGGGCTAGCATCGCAGAGATCATTTCTGGGACTGCAGTTTTGATTACTCTCGTATTCCTCGTCCTCGGTATCCGAGAGAATACGGAGATCACGCGAGCGGCGGCATATGACAGGAACATCGACAGTCTCAATCAGTGGCGCCTAGATGGCGCACGTTCTTGACCACCGGCTACATCGACGAGATCACGAGCAATGTTCAGGTCAGAGGTGAGTTCGACGAAGCTCAGCAGCGGCGCCTGGCAAAGATCTCCAAGCGCTGCCCGGTCCATAAGACACTCGCCAACGGCGTAGTCTTCTCCGACAACGCTAGTTTCGCCTAACGGTGTCGATCGAGATTGAGGAAACCGGAGAATACCGATGAACACAATACTACAGAATCCGGTTCTTATCGTCGGCGCCGGCCCGACGGGGATGGTGCTCGCCATTGAGTTGGCGAGGCGTCGAATCCCCTGCCGGGTGGTTGATGCAAAGGATGGGCCTGACCAGACATCGCGCTCATTCACGCTACACGCAAAGACAATGGAGATGCTCGAGCACATGGGGATCGCCCATGTATTCCTGGACGGCGGAATTAAAAGCCGTGGGTTCTATTTCAACTTCAAGGGAAAGGACTCGCATCCGACGATCGATTTCACCGGTCTCTCGACACGTTATCCGTACGTGCTGATCTATAACCAGAACGAGACGGAGGCGAAACTTCGAGAACATCTCGAGAGCACCTACGACATCCGCCCGGAATGGAGTACCAGACTCAGCGCACTCAACGCGGAAAATGGGGGGTTCGGGGTCACGCTAGCGCACAGTGATCGCGAGGAAACTATCCGCACGGATTGGGTCGTGGGTTGCGACGGAATACACAGCTTCGTCCGCAAAGCCATGGATCTGGAATTCAAGGGCGAGAACTACGAAGGCATGCTCATGCAGATGATGGATGTCCGTTACCACGACTTCGATGGGCCGGATGACTGGATCCACTACTACATGGCAAAAAACAACTTTCTGCTGATCACAAAGCTTCCCGGTGAAAATCATCGCGTGCTCATCAGTAACACGGGTGAAGCGGGCGACACTGATATGACGCTCAGGGACACGTTTCAGGGTCTCATCGATGGTCACTTCGAAGGATCGCGACTCGATGAGCCGAAGTGGGTAACGCAATGGACCATCTGGAAGCGACTCGCAACCGACTATCGCGCGGGAAACGCGTTTCTGGCGGGCGACGCCGCCCACGTGCACTCTCCCTCTGGTGGACAGGGCATGAACGTCGGCATGCAGGACGCCTTCAACCTTGGGTGGAAGCTGGCCATGGTCATTAAAGGCGAAGCAAAGCCCGAGCTTCTCGATACCTATGGGCTCGAACGCAGGCCGGTGGGCGAACAAGCCATCGCTGGAACGGATGCCATGCACGACATCATCATGGCCCATGGTCAGGGCATGAAAGACAGGCTCGAACTGACACAGACGGACGGTTGGCGTCAGAAAACAGTCAATCGCATATCCGGACTGAGCTATACGTATCGAGATGTGGTCGACGTACCGGACGATTTGTCGCCGCCCGACGGCCTGACACCCGGCGACCGGGCGCCGGATGTTCAGCTCACTCGACGCTTGAGAGTGTTCGATCTGTTCCGGCACCCGCGGCTGACGGCTCTCCTGATACCTACCGCCGGCGATACGTCGGATCGAGACCGCTGCCAACGCCTTCTGACGGGGCTTCAAGAGCGATTTCCAAAGACGGTCAAGGCGTTTGTGATCTCCGATCGGGAGATTCCGGACCTGGAGAAGGGGCATTGCATCGAGGCAGAAAGTGGAGCGTTCGAAGAAGTCTACGGCTCCTCCGAAGTCAGCCACCTCTATCTCGTGCGTCCGGATGGGTATGTGGCGTTCCATGGAGGGTTGGGCGAGCGTGACTTGGCGTTCGCGCACCTCGAGCGGTGGTTCAATTGAGAACTCGAGCGTGACTGAGACACCTCCGAGTCCTGACTTCATTGGAGGCCATTGGGTCCCCTTTTCGTCCAGCGAATCTCTTCCCATCGCCGACCCGTCGAATGTCTGCTTATGGCGAAAGCAGCCGTTCGTTAACAGTTAATATGCACGCCGCTGAATATCTGGGGAAGCAGATGACTTATTCCACTCGTGTGTCCAAAGGGTTAACGGTATTAGCCGCCCTCTTTTTCTTGCCCGGCGGCGCGAGCGCACAGCTCTCGGAAGCTTACCTTACGCTCTATGAAGACCTACCGGATTGGAACGGCGTTTGGCAGATGATAGGTTCGACCATCTTCGATCATGCCACTGTAGAGCCTCCCGGCGTCCGAGCGGGGCGCCCCGGGGTGCGCGAGCATCCGCCGTACAACGACCAATGGGAAGCGAAATACCTCGCGAACATCGAGAACGTCCGTCGAGATCGATTTCCAGATCCGCTGACGACGTGCGGCACAGCGCCGGGATTTCCTCGAACTATGAATCTACCCGGCGCGATAGAGTTCATCGTGAGGCCGGAGCAGGTATGGATTCTGACGGAGGATGGGCCGAGTATTATGCGAATATTCACGGATGGCAGAAGCCATCCGCCAGCGGATGAAATGTGGCCAACGTATAGCGGTGAGTCCGTTGGCCAGTGGGAAGGCGATACCTTGGTCTTCGAGACCATCGGCCTCAAGGGCGAGGGAGATACGATCCTGGACAGGACGGGATTAGTACTCAGTGAGCAGGCGCGGATAACGACACGGCTGCGAAGAATCAATGACGGCACCATGGAAGCGCGAATGATCATCGAAGATTCGGAGGCCCTGACGGACGAGTGGCTAGTGACGAAGCAGTACGAGCTTCTGCCCGCCGGTTCCCGAATGTTCGATGTCTCCTGTGCAGAGAACAATCGAAATCCAGTGGATGCAACCGGTAGGACGCTCACGCTGGACGCAGAAGGCAACGTACTCGATGTGGAGTGATAAGACGAGGGGGCGGAACGATGTACAGAGATAGGAACAATTCATCCATCGCGTCGCAGCTGGCATTTCTAGCTCTGGTACTCGCTTATCTTCCAGCCGGGGCGCACCATTCCGGTGGGATGTTCGATGCGGAGCAAACAGTCGAGCTAACCGGAACGGTAAAGGAGTTTCAGTGGACGAACCCGCACATCTGGATTCAAGTTATCGTCCCCGGTGCCGACGACGCCGCGGTGGAATGGAGTATCGAAGGGGGTGTGCCAAATCGTCTCTTCAGGGCGGGGTGGCGGCCCACAAGTTTCGAGCCAGGCGACGAGGTGACTATTCTCGCTCACCCGATGAGAGACGGAGGGAAGGCCGGTTCCTTCGTCGGCGCCAAGCTTGCAGACGGTTCGACGCTGGGGCGATTCTCCCCCTGAGGCAATATTGAATAACGTCTGTTCCTTTAATCCAGGATTGTCCCAATGGCGCCAGCGAGCGGAGCGCGCTTAGGTCTCCGTCCGGCCGTTAGCGGTCGTTAGTTAAGATTTGATGTTCACGCGAGCGCATAGCTGGGGACAGAAATTGGAGAAGAATGAAATGACTGGTTACTGCACAAAGGCCACGTCTTTAGCGCTTGGGATGCTGATATGTTGTGGCACCGTTTCGGCCCAGGAGCAAGCGGGCATGGGAGCAGAGGGCTCTCAGCGAGATATCAGTCTGGAGGCGCAGGCCAGGGAGCCGTTTCAGATATTCGATAATCTCTACTTCGTCGGTATCGAGTTCGTAGCGAGCTTCATGATTACGACCTCCGATGGTCTCATTCTGATCGACACGCTGTACGGCGATGAAGGTTATGGCGATTACTTGTTCAACAACATTCGAAGCCTCGGGTTCGATCCAGCCGATCTTAAGTACGTCGTAATTACCCACGGGCACCGCGACCACTATGGAGGAGCACACGAACTCCAGGAGCGCACCGATGCGATTATAGGAGCCGCAGAAGCGGACTGGACGCTAATTCAGGCCGAACTCGGATATCCGGCGCCTGAACGCGACTGGGTTATTGAACAAGATGACACACTCATACTCGGTAACACGACCCTGAGATTCGACATCACGCCCGGACACACCCCGGGCGTCGTTTCGATCGAATTCCCCGTCTTTGATCAGGGCCGGGAGCACAAAGCGTATCTTCACGGTGGATCAGCGCCCAGGACTAGCGAACCAGCCGGCATTAGAGAATTCATCGATGGGCTGGAGCGTGTCAAAGCGATCGAAGGTATCGAGGTGCGGATTGCAAATCACCCGTTCATCGATAACTTGTTCGAACGTGCTGAGGCGTTGGCCCGCCGGCAGCCAGGAGAAGCCCATCCTTTCGTTGCACCGGAGGCGTTCTACGCTTGGATTGACAATCTGATCACGAATACGGAAGAAAGTCTTGAATGACCGCTTTCCCGAAAGCAGACATTCGGAATATAGGTTTTGGGATCGAGCTTTACGTCTGCTCTTGGCCGAAAGCAGCCGTCGGTTAACAGTTAATATGCACGGTACTGCATATTCAGATAGGTAGCCATTGCCGTGACTCATGCCCATTCCTAGACGCCAAGCGCATAAAGCTTTCCAGGCCAAAATCAATGATTGGGGGAGCAGTGAGAATTGAGAGACTCTCCGCGATTGCGGGTCTTGAAAACGATAGTTTGGCCGGGCTCGGCCCACGCGGCCATAGGGATGTCGGGATGTATCCGATTGAAGCAAGCCGCATCCTCGGCGCAGCGATTACCCTCGCGGCCGATGATCAATACTTCGTCCTGGGCGAGCACCGCACCGAATATCAGTCCACCCACCAGCGCCGCAACGCACCGTACGCTACTCGAGAGATCCATCTGCTTTTCCGCAAGTTGGAATAGTTAAGGTCTACCCTGGATCATTACACCGATCAACTGTTAACCGATGCCCGTTATCGTGAAGCGGACATTCACATCTCGTCTGTAGGGGCATGTCTATAGGAGATTCTCCGGCCGTTTCTTTCACTACTGCATCGGTGAGAAATCGGTGGCTTCGATAAACACTGACTCAACGTTCGCGACGATTCGCCCATCGGCCTGTGACTCTTCCTTCACCCGCTGCCACTCGGGGTCATCGCGAAATGCCCCCCAGTTCTTTTGCGCCATCTCCCGACTGTCGTGCGAAACAATGTAGATTAGCGTGTTCCCGGACCCCGGTGAATCCTGCGGTACCCAGTAACCAACGTGGGTTATTCCATGTTTTTCGAAAAGTCGCAATGCGTAATCTCGGAAAAGGGCCAGCACGTCGAACAGCTTCTCCTCCTCTGCCGTGTAGGTCCGCAACTCGAAGACCTTGGTGCTCTGAGTATTGGCCGTCGTCATAAGAACTCTCCTTTGCTGGCCCTGAAGGCTGTCGTGCCCAATTTCTATCCGGATCGGCCTGGGCTCTCCCATGCGGTCGAGCGAGGATCAGTTGTCGGCCACCGTACAGTTGTATGCTTTGAGCTCTTCTCCTGGTACCCAGTCCCAGTGCAGCTCTGGCATGGTTACCGGTTCAGTAAACGTTTCCGGGTCAAATACCGTCGCCACCCAATCCAGGCGCGATTCGTCCTCACTCAAGGTAAAACGCTCGAAGATCTCCACGGCCTCACTTTGAGGCGTACCCCGGTCATCGAAAAATGGATAGTCGATATTGTTGGTCCTGACGACCAGTGTGTTTTCCTCCCAATACCCGACTGAGGTACCCAACGAAGAGGGCGCCAGGTCATCCACATCAGCTTCGTCGCCCATGTGTATGGTTCGAACGTTATCCCATTCTTCGATATGCAGGAGTATGTCGCCATCTTGTTCGATAAACTCTATCGGGAAGGGCATCATAATGGCCTCCGGCATTCCGGCTGGTATGCATCGTAATGCGATGTCATCAGTCGGTTGGTCCCACGCCTCCTGCGCGATTCTCGCGGTGTCCGTCAGGGGATGGACTCTGACACCCCATTCCCTGGAGTCTTGTATCCAATGCCTCCCCCGGTTACTCCAGACGCGGAAAATTCCGTGCGCCTGGCGAATCGCCGCTTCGACAGCTTCATCGTCCGCGGCTGAGCTTGCCGTCCGCCCGACTTCATCCGCCAATCCGAAAACGCTCGCAGACTCCGGATCTAGCACAAGTTCTTGGCCGCTAGCTAGTGTGATGTGAACAGCCTGGACTGTATTCTCGACACGGCTCGATAGGTGCCCCGAGATCTTAATTCTGTCTCCAACGTGCACCCTTTCAGGGCTGATGCCGAGACGTTCCATTCGGTTGACTGGGCCACCTTCTATCGTCCACAGCTCTTCCTGCCCCGCCTCCGCCGCGGTGCGGATGGTCAACCGAATATGAGGATTCCTCCAGAATATGGATGTGACTTCACCCTCCACTGCAACGAACTCGCTTTTCTCGTAGCCTAAGAGCGAGTGGTGTGCGAATACGGCAGCGGGCACGGTCATCAACCACAACCGCCTGATAACCTGGCTACATATGTTCAGTTTCGGCATCCTGATGCTCGCTCAAGCACGGCTGTCATTCGTCCACCGATGATTCCATCGGCGCTATCCTGATGTGGGCAGGTACTCCCTTAGCTCACATTCGTATGGAAAAATAGGTCCCGCAGGCTCGTATTCCGTTGTCCAGTCGAACGGCCGGGTGTAGAACACGGGGTCGTTGATGGTACGGGTCACCGTGAGCAGCTGGCCATCCTCGCTGATTGAGAACCGCTCCGTCACCGCAGTGCCATCCGAGTAGGGACCGAAGCCACGCTCATAGAAATACCCGGCCTTCAAGCGAGTGACTTCCACGACAAGCGTGTCGTTTTCCCACCGGCCCGCCGACAGCCCGATGCGGCTCAGCGGCTGTAGTAGGGGTTCGCTTCGACCCTCGATGAAAATCCGGCGCACCTGGTGTTCGTACTCGTACAGAATGTGCGCCACATCCCCACCTTGCAGGAGTTCCATGGGCAATACCGAAGAACCGGTCACCCGTCCGAAATCGATCGAACAAGCCATAGCCCGGTCATTTTCCTGCACGTAGTTCTGCCAGGCGGCTCTACCCGCAACCGTGAACGGGAGTTCCATCGCGAGGAATGCACTGCGGTCGTGATGTCGCCCGGGCGCCGCCACCCAGATTCCACTCAGATCCCGCCCTGCCGCCGCAACGCGCTTGGGACTTCGATCCGCCCGCTGATCGGTCTGGCACCCTATAAGGCCTATCAGCGCGATGACAGCCCAGCCCTTGCGGACTCCGCTTCGAGATCTCATCGCTAATTGCCGAGGGAAAAGTTGTCGCGTGAGCCTAGACCAACGAAGGCTTCCCAACCGTCGGAGGGCCGGGAGATGATTTGGATGTGGAGTCCGAGCCGGGCACCCTTGGCGCGTTCTCCAACCAGCACGATCATGTCACCCTCCTTTACCTTGTCATAAAGTCCAACCGCGGCGGGTGAGCACACCGGCAGGCCAAGTTTCCCCCTCCCACAGCTCTGACTCACCCGCTTTGCCGGAAACCTCAATAATGATCCGCGTGTGGGGACTGGCGAACCAGATCTCCTTGACCACGCCCTCCAGTTCCACGATATCACCAACCTGGTAGCCGACAGTCCAAGAGTGATGCGCTTGAATGTGCCAGGGAACGAGAAGGCACGTGCCCAGCAAACCAACGAGTCGTTTGTTCATCCGCCATCTCCACACCAGGCCCCAAGCCCTGAGTCACAGCGTAGCGGGCGCATCACACCTTGTCTTGGCCAACAGCGGCCATTCGGAAGGTTCAGATCAGCGGCAGCCATAGTTGGACTCGTCCCAATTCTTCAGATCAGTCTGGCCGCCTTCTGGTCCTACGTACACAGCGCGCTGCGGGTAAGGGCAAACGCGACGACTGCCCACGACCTCGCCGTCTTTGTAGTGATCGATGACGAGATAATCGGGCGCTTGGCTATTTTCCACCCAGTTCCGTATCGTCGCCAAACGATCCCATCCGTGTGGTACGAAATCATTGTCCCGATCGATGCCTGGTCCCCCATCGCAGTGACCCAGCCCAGGAATCATGAAGAGCCGAACCTTCTCCTGAGCTGCATCGAGGTTACCCTGGAACGAGTGCTCTACGACGGACTCATAGTAGTCAACCGTTGGCATAGCCTGTCGGTCGGGATCGGCCCACCCATGATAGAGAAGAAGCTTGCCCCCCTCTCGATCTAGAAAACGAGTCAGGTTTGGCTCAGTCGCATCAGTGATTGCCATCATGAATTCGCCTCTACCCGATGTGTAGTCGTCCATCGTGAACTCCCACCAAGCGTACTCCGGTGGGGTCACCGTTTTATCCGGGCGCACACTCAAGTCGGTGTGGTCCGCCATGGGTACGCCGGGCGAGTTTTCGAAAAATAGGTAATTCACATGGCTAGCCGCATACCGCAGATTTGTCGGCAGCAGGTCGTTTCCCTCGTGTGCGATTGTCGTGTAGTCCCACCCCCACTCAGATCCCAGCGACAGACCCCGCCCGAACTCGACACCTTTACTATCGTGGGGTCTGGCGTATAGCTTCTCGATGGTATCGATCTGTCGCTGAGTGAAGCAATTGTCGGCGTCTCGGTCTGCCGGGCACATGTATTCGGCGAGGTGGATCGCCGGATTGAACGCGCAGCTTAGCGGATCATCAACGACTCGATCTACGAAACCATCGTTGGCATCGCAGACCTCAAGTACCTTATTCCGCAGAATCTTCCACTTCGTCAGACTCTCCGGTATGCCGTCCCCATCCGCATCGAATGCGAGATTGCCGGCGAAGTCGTCCTCGAATACGAGCTTGGCTTTGAATATGTTGACGACCGCCACAGCCTGATAATCGTAAACAGGTGCGCCGGAAACGATTCCGTCGAAGTCGGCCGGGAAGCGTTGAGCTTCCATGAGTCCCTGCCGACCGCCGGTCGAACAGCCTTCGAAGTACGCAAAGCGTGGGGGCTGGTTGTAGTAGGCCCTGACTAGTGCCTTGGAGGTATTCGCGGTTAGATGTACGGCGCGATAACCGAAATCGATCTGTGCTTGCCGATCGTCGGCAAACGTGGAACCGGGTTGAGCTCCTAGGTCGTGACCGGTGTTTGAGTTCGCAATGGCGTAGCCCTGGGCTACACGATAGTCTCCATAGTCGAGATTCCCGTCCTTCCCACCATCGCCAAGATTAACCAGCCGCCCGTTCCAGTTGTCGGGTAGCGGAAGTTGCATGTGAAAAGTAATCCTCCCGGCGATCAGTCCTCTAACGTAGCAGTGCTCAGGAGCTGTCACAGAGGCAGGAGTCAGCACGGCACGCATTATAGTCAACGTGTCCATATCTAGAAGCGCCTCGCATGTAGCCTGTCTCGCCGAGGGCGAAACTATTGGGCGGTCCTGGGCGCTAACGGGAAATGCGAGAATCAGTGTCAAGAACAGGGACACGTAGTAGAACATTTCTAATCCTCCTAGATTCTTGGGCTTCTCTACTCTGATAATCTCGGAAGCCGAAACGCTAGGTTGCTAAGAGTCTGTCCGCACTACTCCCAGACGATACATCTGGCGTTGCAGCGGAGTGACGAATCGGACCCGTCCCCCAGGATCGCATTGACCTGCCACCAGCCAGTGAAGTCATCGATAGAGACGCTACACGCGTTCGTGTCCTCCGCTCCACTCATGTCCTGAAACTCGACCTTCGTGAGAAAACAGACCGCGTTCTCGGCCTCGATCAGGGGGTTTTGATGATTGGAGGGCCCGGGGCGAGGTGACCCGTCGCGGTTCCGGCCTTGCAGCCAGGAATCCTCATCTGACTCAGCGGTAAAACTGATCACGCGCGGTTTGATCGCACTATCGGCGAGTGCCGCTGCGACTCTTTCGTCAACCGCAGCCACATCTAGACCACCCTGTCCTCCGGCAAACTGAAGGGTGAGAACACTGGCTAGTAGAGCAGCCCCGATAGCGATTAAAGCAGATTTCATCTTCTACCCTCCGATCAAGAGCATAAGTCAGTTGTAATGCCGTGAAACGGGAGATGACCGATTTGTCATTGTGGTGGCCAGATCATCAAGCCGTCTTCATCGATTAAGCCCATTTCCCTGAGCTTCGCCACCGACTCGGGCCCGGCGCGCCCGGGGGGAGAGCCGTTCAGGTTCGCAGCCGGTTCCATATTCATTTTTTCGAATACGCCGTTCGCGATATCAATCATATCGGTAAACCGCATGATCGAGCGCATCGGGCCATCGTTAACCTGTATGGCCCGCATCCAGATGAGCGGGTTGTTTCTCATATGTGTCCAGCCATAAATCCGGAGGTCATCGCCAACGGCGAAGTCTGCTGCCACAAATCCATGGTCGTCCGCGAAATTGATTGGATGGCTGACCAATCGCAGCCTCTCGCCGACAGGCATCTCGCCTCCGGTGGTTTCGACGTTGATCATGACATGCGGGTTCCCCCAGCTGATACTCACGATATTCGCTTCGATGTAGGTGGTTTCAGAGCCGAACGCACCGAACTCCGCTTGCGTATTGTGGTGGGCCTGAAGACCTACGCATGGCAGCAGAGTCAATAGGAGTGAGATCAGAATTCTCATAAGAACGTCCTAATTAGAATGTTTATGTACCAGTTCGTCTGCTCACTTACTCTCGTCGTAATTGGTGAAAAACAAGTTAGCGCCCTTTAGGGAACGTGGCGCTTGTACGAGTGAGCGGTTGACGACCTCGCCCTCCGGATTCGGCGCCGTTATTTTCAGAACCAGAAATTCGCGAATTTATACTTTGGTCCGGTTAGTCGTCCAGCATGCCTTTGGCAATATTTCTTTAGCATCCTAAGTAGTTAGATACACAAATACACCTATCAAGTAATCAAATTTTCTTGATGTGCAATCAAATATTCTTATCACGCATCGCACGAGTGACGGCAAAGAAGCCGCTAGCGAACGTCTGACTACCTGAGGAAAGGTAGCGCTAGCTGATTTCCTTGGAGCGGATCAGCACCGTCGCGACGGCCGCAACCACAACCGGTACGGCGAAGACGATGAAGTTCGTAGTCATCGATAGGCCGATGCCGATCAGTATGCCACCGAGCACGGGACCCAAGATCGCGCCGGTGCGGCCGGCGCCGATCGCCCAGCCCACACCCGTGGTTCGCACTTCGGTGGGGTAGAGGCGCGTGGCCACCGAATAGAGCCCCGTAAAACCACCCTGCATCGCGAACCCGATCAGCCCGAACAGCACCAGGACGGCAGTCGATCCGGAGATGTAACCGAACACAACCATCAGCACCGCCGTTCCGACGAGAAACACGCTGATGGATCGCCTCAGCCCCAGTATCTGAGAGCTGTAGCCCTGCAGCAGGATGCCGAAGATTGCGCCGAGATTGAAAATGGCCCCGGCGTAGATTGCGAGGCTCGGAGATAGTCCCGTATTCGCCGCCAACAGCGGTATCCAGCTGGTCAGAAAATACAGCGTGGCGAAAGACATGAAGAACGCGAGCCACAGCCACAGCGTCGGCGCACTCTGCCCTTCTGCAAACAGAGACGACACTTTCGAGCGTACCGCGGGCGCCGCAGCCGGCGGAAACTCGCTTAATTCCGCATAACGCATCGACCTCAGTATTCTGTTGGCCTTCTCCAATGCATTCGCGGGCCGTACCTTGACTAGGAAATTGAGAGACTCGGGCAGGAAGAAGTACACCAGCGGAAACGCGAGAGCAGTCGTGAGGCCAGCTACAGTGAACATGGTCCGCCAACCGAACTCGGGAATGATCGAAGCAGCAACCACGCCAGACAGCGTAGCGCCGACCGGATAGCCGGATAACACGATGCTGACCAGGAGGTTCTTGCGCCGATCCGGTGCGTACTCGGCAGCCATTGTCGCCGCACTGGCCAGCATCGCGCCGATGCCAAGACCACTCACAAACCGCAAGGCCGTCAGCTGCGTGACATTTTGTGCATAGGCAGTCAGCAAGATGCCGGCGGACATGATCACGAGGCAGAGCAATATCAATGATCGCCTGCCCAGATAGTCTGCCAGCGGCGCCAATAGAAGTGCCCCGGCCGTCATGCCGAATAGCCCTGCGCTGAAGACGATACCCAACGCCTCTGGCGAGATCGCCCACTCCGTTGCCAGCGCGCGCGCCGCGTAAGAGATGATCAGGACATCCATGCCGTCCAGTACGTTCATCAGGAAACAAAGGGCGATGACCGTGTACTGCAGGCCGGATATCGGCTGGGAATCGATCAGCTTCCGAATGTCGGTCATTCTCTGTACCGTCTGTCAGCTCGTGGAGCACTATACACGGGCCGCATTACCGGCGGGATGATCCGGGCATGAATAACGTTCACTTGCGCAACCGGTGACCCGCCCCTATCGCGAACCACCCCAGTTGGGAGGCTCTAAGGTCAGAGTTTTTATAATGTCAGTAAAAACCACGGCTTGCACCGGTCGAGAAAACGTCGAAGAATGCTAAACTCGTGATCAGTAGGAACTTCTTACTAGGATTCGCCGATGAAACTGATTTCGGCAACCGCGCTGCTTGCAGGCGTCATCTTGCTAGCAGCCTGCGCCGCTCAACCGACGGCACTCGAGACCGCTCGATCGGCGCAGGCTGACGCCGCCGCCCAATTCGACCCCGAAACGCTGGAAGAAATCAGACTCAGTGCAGAGACGATCAGCCTGCCTCGATCGCTAGCCGACTCGGAGGTCGTGTGCCAGCGAGTGCAACGCGTTGGCTCACACATGAGGCGACGAGTCTGCTTGACGAGAGCGGAATGGCTCGGCGACTCGAACACGTAGACCGTTAATTCAAACGATCATTGTAGATCGCGCCTTCGAGCGTGCAGCCCCACTTGAGGATCTCGGAGTCGAGGCGGAGGAAATAGTAGGTCATGACCATGGCTCCCGTGTAATAGACGGGATCGTGGTGTGTGACGACGACCAGCAAGCGGTCGCCATTCGGAATGAAGCGTTCCTCCGTGCGCATTTGATCCGACTGATGATGATGGTCACCTCATCCCCGACCTGGATCAGATCAAGATCCACGCCCCTGCGCGTCAGCGCGTTCCGATCGGCCCACTCTATGAACCACTCGGTAACACTCCCGTCGTCCTCAGTAACGTCGAGCACGTACTGAGAGTGAGGATTTCGGAGATATACAGCGCTGACCGTTCCGCTGACCTCCGTAACGGCCTGGCGATCAAAGTTGATCAGGACAGAGTGATGCGCGACACCGGATTCCGTGCCGAGACACAAGACAGCGCCGACTGAGAGGCTGGCTATCACGCGTTTGAACATCAAGGTTTCCTAACGTAATTTCTTTTCCAGCCGGTCCAGCGTCTCCATCGCAGGCAGCACCTGCGCCACGCTGGAATTCGGTTCGCGACCCTCCCGGATGGCAGCGATGAATTCCCGGTCCTGTAGCTCGATACCATTGATCGATACATCGACGTTGGAGACGTCGATCGGGTTCTCGTAACCGTCGACCAGATCGTCGTAGCGCGCGATATACGTGCCGTTGTCACAGATGTAACGGAAGAACGTTCCGAGCGGGCCGTCGTTGTTGAATGATAGGGTCAACGTGCAGATTGCGCCTGACGGTACTTTCATCGCGATACTCATATCCATGGCTATGCCCAAGTCCGGATGCACAGGGCCTTGAATCGCCTGAACTGCGCTTGCCACTTCACCTGCCTGGTACTGGAAGAGATCGACGGTATGGCAAGCGTGATGCCAGAGCAGATGGTCCGTCCAGCTGCGTGGCTTGCCCTCCGCGTTGGCGTTCGTTCGGCGGAAGAAAAACGTCTGTACGTCGAGTTGCTGTAGCCTCAACTCACCGGCTTCGATCTTGTTGTGTATCCACTGATGGCTCGGGTTGAAACGTCGCGTATGCCCCGCCATCGCGATCAGGCCCGTCTCTCTTTGTACGGCATCCACCTCCCTCGCATCCGCCAATGAGTCCGCTATGGGTATCTCGATCTCGACATGTTTTCCGGCTCGCATGACTTCGATCGCCTGGGCGGCGTGCATCTGTGTCGGTGTCGCGAGGATCGCGGCTTCGATACCGGGCTGGGCGAGCGCTTCTTGCAGATCCAGCGTCCAGAACGGAATGCCATGCTCGGTCGCCAGCGCTTCCGTCGACTC
>SMVA01269154.1_pt1 | contig 18664 bp, 13 predicted proteins | sample 2456451 | NCBI WGS metagenome assembly SMVA01 (sample SAMN11095933, study PRJNA526329) | marine sediment metagenome | biome: Marine sediment; feature: Surficial sediment; material: Deep marine sediment; isolation source: Hadal surficial sediment | place: Pacific Ocean | collected 2014-05 | depth...
CAGCTGGCGCCGCGCCTGGGCCTCGAAGCAGACGCCCCGGGTCCAGCACTTCACCGGGACGCCTTGCTGGGGCGTGATTTCGTCGTAGGGCTTCTCGTTCATCGCTTCTTGTTCATCGAACGGATTTCACCGGACGAAGCTTCTTCGGAAAAACGGCAGCAGACCTCAACACGCTATCGAGCGGTAGCAAACACGATCTGCACAACGCCTCGAAACACTCAGTCGAGCCATGCGTCGATCTTGTTGAGCTCGTGTTGGTGGATGCAGTCGGCGATCACACCGAAGCCGATCACGGCCGCCAGCACGCTCAGGATTGGTAGCCCTTCGGTAAAGGGAAGGTCGTGGCGATCTTGGATCTCGTTGATCGCGGCGCCCATCTTGTACTGGTAGTAGAAGTGGTAGAGGCCGAAGGTCACCACACACAACAGGATCCACCGCAGCCAGCTGAACTCGCGGCGTTCGAGCAGCTCGTTGCACACCTGCATCTGGCGGTAGTTCCAATAGAGATTGAACAGGCCGAGCGTAACGATCGTCAGGACCAGGTAGAGGGCGACGCTTGCGCTGTAACGCTCTCCACCCAGGCGGCTGTCGGGCTCGGGACGGTTTCCTGCGTACTCCAACCGGACCTCCTATGACGCACCGAACGGGGCCAAAGTCTATCATCCGCCCACCCCGTGCACCCCGTAACCTCAACATGAGCGATCGACACCCGACCCTCCAGGTGCTGGATGCGCCCGGGGTGCGCGCCTTCTCGGGCGGCCGCTTCTTCGGCACCATGGGAAACATCATGCTGACCACGACGGTCGCATGGCACGTGGCAGAGGTCGCCGGCCGCTCCGGCGACCTCAAGGACAAAGCCCTCTACCTCGGCGTGTTGGGGCTGCTCGAATTCCTGCCGGTGATTCCGTGCACGCTGCTGGCGGGTGCGCTGGCCGACACCCACGAGCGCCGAGATCTGGTCATCGGCACGCGCATTCTCTCCCTGCTGCTCGCCCTCGCGCTGTGGGCCATTGCGGGTCGGGTCGTGCCCGAACTCTTCGCCGTGCTCGCATTGGCCTTCGGCCTGTCGGTGGTCCGCTCGTTCCAGCAGCCGGCCGCGGCGTCGATCCTGCCGAACCTGGTGCGACCCGAGATCTTCCAGAATGCGGTGGCCGTCAACTCGACGATCCGAAATCTGGCCTGGGCGAGTGGCCCGGTGTGCGCCGGACTGGCACTGCAGTTCGGGGGAGTGAGGGCCGCCTACCTGTCGACGCTTTGCATGTTGATCGTCTCCCTGATCTTCTGGAGCTTCGTGCCTCGGATCGGAGTCGCTCTGACGGGGACGCGGATCGATCTGTCCCTGATCCGGGAAGGCATCGACTTCGTCTTTCACCGGCCTGTCGTCTTGTCGTGCATGGTCCTCGACATGTTCGCCGTCATCCTGGCGGGACCGCACGCCCTGTTGCCGATTTTTGCCAGCGACATTCTCGGCGTCGGCAGCCTGGGGTACGGCATGTTGAGTGCGGCCATTGCGACCGGAACCTTCCTGATGGCAACGCTGCTGCTGTTCCGTCCGCCATTCCTGCGCCCGGGACGCATGCTCCTGATCGCCGTGGCCTGCTTCGGGGGTTCTGCCATCGCCTTCGGACTGTCGGATTGGTTTGCGCTCTCGGTCACGGCGCTGGTCATCGCGGGGATGGCCGACCAGGTGAGCATGCTGACCCGCGCCACCATCATTCAGCTCTCGACACCCGACGCGCTTCGCGGTCGGGTCAACGCCGTGAACCTGGTCTTCATCGGCGCATCGAACGAGTTCGGCGATGCCTTCTCGGGCTTCCTGGCGGCGATCACCACGCCCATCTTCGCCGTCGTCGCGGGCGGCACCGGCTGCCTGGGCCTTTCGGGCGTGGTCGCGAAGACGGTTCCGAGCTTGCGTCATCATCGCACTGGATACGAAACATGACGCGAATCTCGTTTGGCAGCCGCATTACGACCCTCGCGGAACAGGATCCCGATGCGCCCGCCGTCGTCTGCGCTGACGCGACGCTGACGCGCGGCGACCTCGAGCGGGCCGCGAATCGGCTGGCCCGGGTCTACGCCGAACGCGGCGTCGGCGAGGGCGATCTCGTCACCCTGTGTCTGCCGAACGGGATCGAATTCTTCGTTCACAGCCTCGCGGCCTGGAAGCTCGGGGCCGTTCCCAATCCGCTGTCGGCCCGGCTTCCCAGACGGGAACGGGACGTCCTCGTGAAGCGCGCAGATCCTGCGCTGCTGATCGGCATTCCTGATGACGAAGCGAACGGGCGGCCGACCCTGGCGGCGCACTTCGAACCCGATGGATCGGTCTCCGCCGCGCCCCACCCCAATCACACCGCACCCCACGAACGCGCGCTCGCGTCGGGCGGAAGCACGGGCGTTCCGAAGCTCATCCTCCCGACGAGCCCGGCGAGCTACGACCCCGACGCCCCTTCGGAATTGTTCCACTCGCAGACTGCGACCCTGGTCCCGGGACCGCTGTACCACGCCGTCCCGTTCAGCGCGGGCTGGCAAGCCATCTTCGGCGGCGCGAAGGCCGTGGTCCTGCCCCGCTTCGACGCTTCGAGCTGTCTCGAACAGATCGAGCGTCACCGGATCGATCGGGCCTACTTCGTTCCGACCATGCTGCTGCGCATCTGGCGGCTGCCCGAAGCCGAGCGAACCGCCCACGATCTCTCGTCCCTCGAGTTCGTGATGACGGGCGGCGCGCCCATGCCAGCCTGGCTGATGCGCGCCTGGATCGGGTGGCTGGGGCCCGACGTGATGAACGAGGCCTTCGGTCCCAGCGAGCGCATCGGCGGGACCCGCATCAACGGACGCGAGTGGCTCGACCATCCGGGCTCGGTCGGCCGACCCTCTGTGGGCTCGAAGATCCGCATCGTCGACCCGGATAGCGGCCGCGATCTACCGCCTGGAGAGATGGGCGAGATCTACATGCTGCCGGCCACGGGCAGCGGCTCGACCTATCGCTATGTAGGTGCCGAAGCGGAGCGTGACGACGAGGGCTGGGAGACGGTGGGCGACATGGGCTGGCTCGACGCCGACGGCTATCTCTTTCTGGGCGACCGGCGCAGCGACATGATCCTCACGGGAGGCCGCAACGTCTATCCGGCCGAGGTCGAAGCCGCTCTCGAGGAGCACCCCGCGGTCCGCTCGAGCTGTGTGATCGGACTTCCCGACGAGGATCTCGGAAACGTCATTCATGCCATCCTCGAGACGGCCGAGGACGTCAGCGACGACGCGCTGCGCGAACACCTGGCCGATCGCCTGGCCCGCTACAAGCTGCCGCGCAGCTTCGAGCGGGTGGGCGGGCCCCTGCGCGACGACGCCGGCAAGCTGCGGCGCTCGGCCCTGCGCGCAGAACGGATCTCGGGCTAGCAGCCCGGCTGAGCTCGTCGGCGCCGGCGACCCGACCCGGCCAGCCCAGTCAGCCCTAGCAAGAGCAAGAGCGCCGTGGAGGGCTGGGGAACAGGGGTGAACGTGATGTTGTCGATTGCACCGGAACCACCCAACTCGATCACGATCCGGTCGAAGGCCGGTGTGAAGTCGAGTTCGTCGCCGAAGTTCGGCGCGAAGGGCAGGATACGATTGGCGGTGTTGTCGCCGAGCTCGAAGCCCACGAGCAGGTCCATGAAGCTGATGCTCAGCTGGTCGTCACCGCTGAAGAAGGTCACGCTGCCGTTCTCGGCGGTGGTGCTCTCCACGTCGATGAGATCGAAGCCGAAACTGATCACGGGCATCTGACCAAAGTCGAAGGTCAGCGTGCCCGCTGCACGGCGGCCCTCGTCGTCCGGCTCGTTGCACACGAAGTCGCCCGAGCAACCGTCGGCGTTCTCCTGGATGATCAACATGATCCCGAGATCTTCGCCCTCGAGATTGCCGCCACTCCAGCTCGTCAGGCCGCCGGACGCGGCCTCGAGATCCGGATCTCGCGTATGACTGGCATTCGAGTCGAAGGCCACCGCGTAGTCGAAGCTGCGGTTGAAATTGTCGGCCGTGATGCTGAGGCCTGCGTACTGGTCAGTCACCAGGGAGCCGTGCACGAACCCCACCTCGTCGAAGGTAAGGGTCAAGGCAGTGGCCGTGGACGCGAAGAGGAAGCTGCATAATGTGAGGATCGTCGGCCGGATCCGTGTCATGATGATTGGCACCCAGTCGCGCGGATCCCCGATCCCGAGGATCCGCGATCAGTGACGTGACGGACCCGGGGTCGGACCACGCGGCCGAGCCGAGCCGTACATTCCTGTGTGGTATCCAGGCCGCGGATATGTCAGAGGCCTACGTTTTCGAGCCCGTTCCTCCCCGTGGGGAAGGTGCGGGCAGGCGAGGCCGCCGGGTGTGGTGCAGCCGGGGCCGCCGGCCGGCAGCCCGTCAAGAGGGGGAGTCGGTGCTTTCGTCGCCTGTCCGGGGCCAGTGGGCATCGGATGGGCACAGTACCGATGCGGGATCGCGGCGGGGGCAGTGCCCTACAGCGAGACCGATCGGCCGGTCGATACATAGGGCATGGGCAAGCTCGTGCTGTTCGCCGCCATCCTGGCTGCGATCTACTTCATGGTGAACCACATCGGGTTGCTGGGTTCGGGTCTGCGAGAGGACGGCCAGCATGTCATCGTCAAGACGGAAGACCTCGAGTTCCGCTTCGAGAAGGGCGATTCCGTCGTGACTTCGTACATGCTCTTCGGCGGCAGCCTGGCCTCGGACCGCAACAGCTTCAGCGACGTCGGGATGGCAACGCTCGACGAGCGCAGCGTGCGTGCGTACTCCGGTCGCTATCCAGATTTCTTCAAATGCAGCTCACCCGCTGCGGCACAAGCCAAGCAACACGTCGAATCCATGACGTTCATCGCCTCGAGCGATTCGGCGCGATCTGCTCTTCGCGAGGCCGTCAGCCTTCACGACGAACGCGTCAGAAGTGACGGCGAACGGACCTGCATTGCCGTGCGTGGCATAGAGCTGCAGCCAGGATCGATCCATCGCAATGAGGATGGCAGCGACATGACTTCGCAGCTCGGCGGCGCGTTGCGGCGCTCGAAGCTGGTTCTGGCAAGATCTGCGTCCGTCGTCGATTGCCGCACCCTGCTGTGGTGAACGGCCGCCAACGCGACCGGAAGAACTCCGATCCAAGATGATATTTCGTCTAATGGAACGAAAACCGGGAAAGACCACCGCCCCGGGCGCGCGAATGCGGATCGTGCTTCAGGGGGTCATCGTCTCGCTGTTCGGGGCGGCGACCCTGGTTCGGGGCTCTGCACCGCCGGTCGCCGAACCCGAGTCGAAGCGGCTCCCGAACATCCTGATCGTGGTGGTCGACACGCTCCGCTACGACGCCACCGCCCTGGCGGACGCCTCGATCGAGACGCCCTACCTGAGAAGCCTGCGAGACCGGGCCTTCGTCTTCCACAAGGCCTACAGCACCCACGACCTGACGCCTCCCTCGCACTACTCGATCCTGTCCGGCATCGTCGACGGCCTTGGGAGCCACCTCGACGCGCCGCAGTTCTCGTTGCCCTATCAGCTCGCGCGCTTCGGCTACCGGTCGTTCGGGATCGTGGCGAACGGAAACCTTTCGATCAAGGCGATGCCGATCCTGGAGAGTTTCGATCGCTACCTGAACCTGCGAGGGCAGTGGACGGAGATGTCTCCGCACCAGCGTGAGTCCCATCTCCCTGCGATCGATCGTCGCATCGCCCTCTACGGCGGGCGCTACAACCACTGGACGCGAGCGCACCTCTTTACTACCGCGCAGAGGGTCCTGAGCCACCTCCGAGAGCAGCTCGAGGAGCAGCAGGCGGACGGCGCTCCCTTCTTCGGCCTGCTGAACCTCACGGAGCCCCACGACCCGTACTATCCAGACCCCGCCTTCTATCCGGATCCTGCACACGAGATCCCGGGATTCGATTCGGACGTCCGCGGCCGCGCCCTCTCCCCCGAGCTGACCTCGCCGGAGGAGGCGATCGCCGACCCCATCGAGCGAGCCCGGGTGCTGCGCAAGATCGAGATCGCCAACGGACGCGCCTGGAGCCTTGCACGCGACCTGACCCCCGAACAGCTCGCGGAGTACCGGAGGCGCTACGACGCCGAGGCCCGGGAGGCGGACGTCGCACTGCAGAAGATCTCCGACATGTTGGAGGAATACGGGCTGCTCGACTCGACCATCCTCGTCATCACGTCGGACCACGGCGAGGCCTGTGGCGAGGGCGGCTTTGTCACCCATGGGCTCACCGACCGCGGCGATCGCGAAGCGACGATGCGCGTCCCGCTCGTATTCGTGCTGCCTCCCTCCTACGGGGTATCGCCGAAAGCATTGTGGAATGAGGCCTCGATCGCAGACATCGCCCCGACGATCTATCAGACCCTGGGCATCGACTGGAAGGCCCTCGCCACGCACACGAGCGTTGGGAACCTGGGGAGATCGCTCACCCCCGAGATGGGACTCGCACGCACGCAGCCGATCGGGTCGCTCGAGCTGGCAAGCCGCTTGCGCGACGTAAATGAAGACGCGCAGAAGGAATCGCTGCGCCTGCTCCGCGAGCTCGGCTACATCGAGTAAGCGTCGCGACGGGGTCGCGGCAACCGCGGGCCTTCGACGTCACGGTCCCGTCAGCGTTTCGATCCACTCCACGGGATATTGCTTGATCCTTATGATCGTCGCCCTCCCTCCATCGGGACCGGCATTCGGATTGAGGAATCGCCAGACGACTTCTCCCTCCGGCGTCACGATGAAGGCCCGGCCATTGTCCGAATTTGCGATCAGGGTATTTCCGTTGGGCAGACGTTGGTTCGAACCGCGGCTGCGGCTGTAGAAACGGGCGGGCGGAGTCGCCCGGTATTCCCAGACGATCTCTCTCTTCCGAGGATCGACTTCGATCACCCTCGACCAGTTCCTCGCCAGCCCGTTGTCGAAGAGGAGGATATTGCCATTCGCGAGGAGCGTCGCGTCATGGTTCCCGGATATCTCCCCCTGGCCCCACGACCACACCACCTCCTGCTGGTCGAGATCGAAGATTGCGACCGTATCCTGGTGGCGAAACGACACGAGCACTCGCCCCGCGGCATAAAACGGATCCGATTTGGAGAGTGGTGATTCGCGGAAGAACTCCAGCGAGTTGGCGTGCAACAAGTCGATCTCGTCAAGCCCTTCTTTGGACTGGCTGACTGCCACTGGCTGAAACTGAAAGACATCGGGGTTGGCGGCCAGCATCGCGTAGAGAGAGTGCTCGGCCTTGACGACTCCATCGCCGTCGAGGAAAACGATGGAAACATCCTTCACATCCGTCTCGGGGTTGATCTCACCAATCCGTCGCATGCGATAGGTCAAGACTGCGATATCGCCGGTCGGCATCATCTCGACATCGTGATGGGCCTCGATTGCCCGACTCCAAAGCTCCTGACCCTCCCAGGACAGACGGGTCAATGACCTCCCCACCGACCCCTTCCCTCCCGCATCGCCGCGCGATCGGGTACCGGGCACCAGCAGATCACCGTTGCGCAGCAGTTCGACATTCGACCAATGCAGATGGCCGGGATGACTCCAAGAATGCACGAGTCGGCCGGTTTGATCGACCAGCTGAGCAGAAGGGGGTTCGCGGCTGTTGAACAGGAAGTAGCCCGGTGTCGCGATCGCCGCCGCCGTCCCGGTCACACGTTGCTCATTCGGGTCGATCTCTTCACCCGTATCGACGGCGTAACCCAAGGCACGCAACTGATCGAGGGTCACGGAGTCGGTAGGCTCGAAGTGGGAAACCGTGGGAGTGAGAGATACGGAAACCGGCGATGTGGGAGCCGGTCGCTGGGCTTCCTCTGCTTCCCTGCTGCAGCCGAGCGCAGAGCCGAGCGCGACAAGGAGCAGCCACAGGGCAGCGACGGGTGCACCAGATAGGCTCCAGCGGCCGGACGTTGAGCTGGGAAGACGATGCAACGAGGCGCCGACGGCAAGAGCAGGACACGAAGCAAGCAACGAACGCACGGCTCATTTCCTCTGCTGTTGTCCAGGGTCGCGGCTCGAATCCCTATCGGCGTGCCGATGATTCCGGATAGTTACCCGATCCTCCCCGCAGGTGCGCCATCGAGAAGGTTGAAAAACAGCCAACCCCATGCCCGCTTCTCTTCCACGTGGACTAGCGTTTCGGGGTGCGCAGCAAGCTGGTCGAGCTTCGACCCCGAGGTGAGGGAGACCGCGAGGTCACCGTCTATGTGAAGGGCTTTCTCGCGCGAGGCGAGAAAGCCGACCACTTCGAGCGCTGGCTCGCCTGCCACGAGGCGCTGGAGGACAGCCACGCCTGGGGACCCGGCGCGTTCGGCTACCACTGGCCGTCCAGCGGCTTCAGCAAGATGGCGGCCGCTGCGGGTGCCGCGAAGGGTGCCGTGGACTTCGTGCGCGTGGTGCGGAACGTGCGCCGCGCTGTATCCGTCGGCAACCTGGGCATGATCGTCGGCGAGCAGCTGCTCACGGTCAGTGCCCTCTTCGTCTATCAATACTTGACTGCCACGCGCAACGCGCAAGCCCTCGCCGAAGAACACGCGACCCAGCTGGCGGCGCTGGCCGAGGGAGGCGCTCGAGTCCGGGTCGTGGCCCACTCCCTGGGTTGCCGCCAGGTGATCGAAGCGGCAGCCAGCCTCCCCCCCGAGCAACGTCCGGACGAGATTCATCTCTGCGCCCCCGCCGTCCGCGAAGACGACGTGGCAGAAAAGCTCCCCTCCCTCGCCCGCGACGCGACCTATCTCTATTACACGGAGAAGGACCGCGTTCTCGAGCTGGGCTTCACGCCGCTGGCGGGCGGCCGTGCCCTCGGTTACTCGGGACCGCGCGATACCTACGCGGGCCTTACAGCGCTGGACGTGAGTGAGCAATTCGACTTCTTCGTGCACGGGGAGTACAAGGCGCGCTTCGGGCAACTCGTGCCGGAGGCAGCGCAGCGAGAGCGCTGAGGACGCCAAACCTCGGGCCGTCGTTCAGTCCTCGTCGTTGCAGTAGACGATGGCGCTCGGCTCGAGACGGAGGCTGGCGAGCCAGCCATCCGTAAAGGGTCTCCTCTGCTACCGGATCTCGAAACACGTAGCCTCTAGACGACCTCGATGTCGATGCCTCGGTCCTGGAAGGCGGCAGCCAGATCGTGTTGCAAGAAGGCACGGGCGTCGGCGTCGTCTCGCAGCTGGGCGCGTGATCGAGCCGGGCGGTGCGCACACCGACGGGATGGGAACCTCGCGCAAACCAAGCGACCGTTTCACGGACCTCCAGCGACGAACGGCAGGGGCCATCCTTTCTCCGGAGCAGTGCGAGCGTCAAGCCCCGTCGTATGGGAAACGGACGGCGCGAGCTGCCTGTCGGCCCGGGAGCCGCAGGGCTGCCGTCGCAGCACGTGGGAGGGATGCCGTTTCCCGACGCGGTAGCATGCGAGCAGTGATGTCGGAGGAAGCTGACAGCGAAAACCGGGCGCTTCGCGCACTCAAGCTCGCCGGCCTGGTGGCTGCCAGCCTGTTGGTGTCCCTGCTGCTGGCCGAGGCTGCGTTGCGCCTGACCTGGAGCTACAGCGCGCCCGGCCACGAACTCGGAAACAAGCGCATGCTCAAGGCACCCCCCGGCGAGAAAGACCTGGTGACGGTCTTCGAGCTGAACCAACCCAACATCGACGGCTGGCACAAGGGCGTGCCCTACCGCACCAATTCGGCCCGATTTCGCGGTCCAGAGGTGACGCTCGAGCCGGCGCCTGGTGTCTTCCGCATTGTGGTGATCGGCGACTCGGTCACGATGGGCTCCGGCGTCCGCGAGGAAGACGCCTACGCGGGACGGCTGGCTGCGCTGCTCGACGCGGCGCGCCCGGACGCGCGCCACGAGGTGCTGAACCTCGGGCTCTCCGGCCTCAACACGGACCGGATCGTGAACCGCCTCGAGAGCATCGGCCTGCCGCGGCACCCGGACATGATCGTCTACGGCTACACGCTGAACGACGTCGAAGGCCGCGCCTACGTGAACACCATCCGGAAGGGCTCCTATGCCGAGATGTTGAGGGAGTACGAGAAGGCGGTGGAATCGCCTTCCTACTTGTGGCGCGCGCTGCGACCCCGCTGGCTCACCTTCCGGGCCAACTACTTTCGGCCGGTGGGCACAATGCAGCACGATCTCTTCTACAACTACTTCGACAACCCGGCCGCCTGGCAGCAGGTGGCCGACGGCCTGGCGCTTCTGGGTCGGATCAGCCGCGCGCGCGGGATCTGCACACTGGTCTTCCTGCACACCGGCACGAACGAACTCGTGTGGGGCATGCGGGTGGGCCCTCTCTTCAACCTGGTGACGCGGACGGCCAAGGCGGAGGGCCTGTACGTTGCGCCCTCGCGCCCGTGGCTCGAGGGAGTGCGGCCCGCCGATCTCCGCCTGCACCGCTTCGATTCGCACCCGAACGAACTGGGCCACGAGAAGCTGTCGGAGGCGCTGTTGGCGGGCTTGCTGGCTCTGCCGGAGCGTTGCTGGACGCGGTAGTCAGGCCCCGTAGTCCAGGGAAACGAGCGGCGCGCCCTCGGCCGGCGCCAGGATCTCTCCGATCACGGCCGCCTGGTCGTCGCCGGCGTCGTGGAGGGCCTCGAGCGCCGCCGTGGAGGCCTCTGCGGGCAGGGCCATCAGCAAGCCACCGGAGGTCTGCGGATCGAACAGCAACTCGACGGCCAGCTTCTCGCCCGCCTGGGAATCCGCCAGCAGCGGTCGAAACGCCGACGCGTTCTGTTCGTGAAACGTACTGCGGATGCCGTGTTCGACCAGAAACGAGGCACCCTCCAGGATGGGAAGATCGGCAAGGCGCAGCCGCGCGCGAGCACCGCTGGCGCGCAGCATCTCCAGCAGATGACCGGCCAGCCCGAACCCGCTGACATCGGTGCAGGCTCGCGCAGCCATTTCACGCGCGATCCGCGCGGCCTGTGAATTCGATCGGAGCAGTGATGCGTGCAGGGCTTCCAGCCAGCGTCCCTTGGCTCGACCCTGCATGTCGGCCGCCAGCAGCACACCCGTTCCGAGGGGCTTGGTCAGCACGATCCGATCGCCCGGCTCAGCGCCATCGAGCGGAAGCCAGCGTTTCGCAGCGCCGAGATCACCCATCACCGTGAGCCCGACAAACAGCTCGGGCCCAGCGGTAGAGTGACCGCCCAGCAAGGAGATCCCCAACGGGTCGAGCGCGGCGCGCACCCCGGCCAGTACCTGGTACAACGTCTCCTCGGCCCGGGCCGATCCATCGAGCGGCACCGTCACGACCGCAAGAGCGTGGCGCGGACGCCCGCCCTTGGCGAGCACGTCGCTGACGGCATTGACGGCGGCGACGCGGCCCACGAGCCAGGGATCGTCGCTGAACGCGCGGAACGCATCAACGGTAGCGAGCACGACATCGCCCCCCGTGGTTTCGAACGCGGCCGCATCGTCGGGTCGGTCGAGTCCAAGCAGCACCGAAGCGTCTCGGATTGGCACATCGAGGCGTCCCAGGGCACGTGATAGCGTCGACGAATCGATCTTGGCGGCGCAGCCCCCGCACTCCATCGGCTCCATGCCCATCGATTCAGGGCTCGGAAAACCTGCGGCTGGCGCGCCATCGGCATCGAGCACCTGGAAGCGACTCATGAAGCGGCGATCGATCCAGTCCTTGAGCTTCCAGATGGCGGAGCCGGAACAGGCCCACCCCCACTTGGTGCCGAACGCCCGGCCGTCGCCCAGCGTGAGCAGCGACAGGAAGTCGCGTTGCGGTCGGAACTTGCGCAACGAACGGCCTTCCAGGCACGCGCGCAGATTCGAATCGAGGACGGGACCCGAGCGCACCGCATAGACGCCGGCTTTTGGAATCCAGCCGTGGCCCGTGATCGATGCGCAGTCTCCGGCCGCGAAGAGGCCCTTGAAGCCCGCAACCTCGAGAGTCTCCTCCACCAGCACATAGCCCTTCTCGTCGCTCGGAATCGGCGACAAGCGGGCCAGGGCCGGTGCGGCCGCACCCGTCGCCCAGAAGACCAGATCGGCATCCAATCGATCTCTTCCGTCGGAGACGATCACGCAGCCTTTTTCCAGAGACGTGACGCGGACACCGCAACGAACCGAAATGTCGTGCTGCTCGAGCTCGCGCCGCATCCGGCGGACCACCCGGGCGTGTCGGCCCGGCAGGATCTCATCGGAATCGCAAACCAGCGTCAGCTCCCGATCGAGCCCCTCGGCGGCCAGGCGCGCATTCACCGTACAGGCGAGCTCGACGCCGGCGGCACCGCCACCGACGATCACAATGCGGGTCGACCTACGGCGGGAGGCGTGCAGCTGCCGTAGCCGCGATTCGAGAGCCTCGACGAGCGCGGTCAGCGGACGCGTCGCAAGCGCGTGCTCGCGCACGCCCGGCAGGTCGAGTCCCTTCACCGTGCTGCCCACATCGAGGCTCGCCACGTCGTACGGGATCGGCGGCCGACCCTCCAGCTCGATCCGGCGAGCCTTCGGATCCACCAGGATCGCCGGCGAGAGGATCACATTGGCCCCGGCACGGCGCGCCAGCGGCACCACGTCGATCAGCAGCTGGTGGGCTTCGTATTCCCCGGCGACCAGGCCGGTCACCATCCCGGAGTAGAGGGCCTCGGGTCGATCCACGACCACACTGAGCCGCACATCGGGCAATGGCTGCATCATCCAGCGCCGCAGGACCTGGACGTGGGCGTGACCGCCCCCTACGAGCACGAGCTCTTTGCGGGGTCTCGGTCGAACGGCCTGGGTCTTCACGCTGCCCCAGTTGTATCACGTGGCGACGGATCGTCCGTAGGAAGGGATCGGCCCGTCACGCCGCCTCGTCGTGGGACCCGGACGAGCTTTCCACCGCGTGGGGGCGCGCCCCGCGCGGTCGTCGCCAGCTTCGCACCAGGTCCTCGATGATGATGTAGCTGCACGGCACCAGGACCAGCGTGATGCCGGTGGCGAACATCACACCGAAGGCCATGGACGTCGCCATGGGAAGCAGCACCTTGGCCTGCACACTGCGACCAAGCAGCAGCGGCGTGAGACCGACGAAGGTCGTGATGGCCGTCAGAACGATCGGGCGGAAGCGCGACGCCGCAGCCAGCTCAACGGCTTCCCGCAGGCTCTTCCCCGACGCGCGCTGGCGATTGACCGTATCGACCAACACCAGGCTCGCGTTCACCACGACTCCCGAGAGGGCCACGATGCCCATGACCGACGAGAAGCTGATGGTCTGGCGCATGATCAGGTGGCCGGCCACAGCGCCCACGATGCCAAACGGGATCACGCTCATGATGATGAGGGGCTGGAGGTAGGAACGCAGCGGAATTGCCAGCAACGCAAAGATGGCGAGCAGCGCCATCGGGTAGCTGCGGGCCAGGCCCGCGAAGGCTTTGCCCTGGTCCTCCTGCTCTCCTCCGACGCTCAGCGTCAGACCGGGATAGGTCTCCATGATCTCGGGCAGGTGCTTCTCGCGGAAGTCGACCAGCACCTCGTTCGAGGTGATGATCGATCGATTGACATCGGCAGTCACGTTCACCACCCGCTGCCGATCGGTACGATGGATATCGGAGTAGCCACGCCCCATCCTTGCCCGTGCCACGCTCCAGAACGGCACCTCGGCGCCGTCGGCCGTGCGAATCCGCAGATTGTCCAGATCGTCCAACGCGCTCCGCTCGTTGCGCGGATACCGCACCATGATCTTCACATCGTCCCGGCCGCGCTGGATCCGTTGAACCTCCTCACCGTAGAACGCCTGTCGAACCTGTCGCGCCAGGTCGACCACGGTGAGGCCCAGTGGCTCCGCTGAAGCCAGCAGCTCGAGCTGGATCTCCCGCTTGCCGGGCTCCATGGAGTCGGCGATGTCGAAGACGCCGGGATAGCTGGCAAGGCGCGCCTTGACGTCCTCGGCCACGGCATCGAGCGACACGTTCGCCGGCGCTCGCAGCTGGAAGTCGACCGGGGCGCCAGCCGAGAAGACTTTCGACATGAAGACCAGCTCGCTGGCCCCCGAAATCTCGCCGACCCTATCGCGCCAGCGATCCGCGATCTCGCTGGTCGAGATCGCGCGGTTTTCTGCGGGGACGAGTTCGAGAACGACCTCACCCAGATGTCCACCGTCGACGCGCGGACCGCGGTTGTCGGGCCGTAAGGCATGGTGCCCTAGCGAGACGAGGCGATGGCGCACGAGTGACTCGCCGTCCTCGGCGAATTCCGCGTCGATCTCCTTGGTGAGCAGGTCACCCGTCCTTTCGAGCCAGGCCACGCCCTCGCGGGTCCGCTCGATCGCGATGCCCTGGGGCATCACCAGCTGGGCGGCGACGTAGTCGGCCTCGATGGCGGGAAAGAAGCTGAAGCTCAGGTAGCCGGCGCCCACCACGCCGAGCGTAATGATGAGCAGGCCCACGCTCACGGCAACGACCGAGTAGCGCCAGACCATCGCGCGGCGCAGGAACGGTCGATACTTCTCCGCAACGAACCGCTGCAGCCCCTGGGCGAAGCGGTCCTGGAACCCGGACCACCAGCCCGTGATTCCCGTCTTCGGCACCATCGCCTCGCCGCCGACCTTCGAATGGCCGTGGGAGAGGTGGCTCGGCAGGATCAGCTGGGATTCGATCAGTGAGTAGAAGAGACACGCGATCACGGTCACGCCCATGAAGCTGAAGATCTGTCCCATCCGTCCGGGGATGAAGATCATGGGCGAGAAGGCGGCAACCGTGGTCAACACGCCGAAGATCACGGGAACCGCGACCTCCTGGGTTCCCTCGATGGCCGCTCGCATCCGGTTGCCAGACCGCTGCTCGTGCGAATAGACGTTCTCGCCGACCACGATGGCATCGTCCACCAAGATGCCCAGTACCAGGATGAAGGCGAAGAGCGAGACCTGATCGAGGGAGACATCGAAGAAGGGCAGCACGATGAACGTGCCAAGCAGCGCGATCGGAACCCCGAGGGTCACCCAGATCGCGAGGCGGAAGCGCAGGAAGAGAGCCAGCGCGATGAAGACCAGCACGAGACCGCCGACGCCGCTGAAGAGCAGCATGCTGAGGCGATTCCGCAGCTGGATCGACGAGTCCTGCCAGATGGTGACGGAGACCCCTTCCGGAAACGTGCCCTGGGCCGACTTCACGTAGTCGCGCACGACGTTCGAGACGTCGACGGCGTCCTCGTCGCCGACGCGGTAGGCCCTCACCAGTACGGCCGGACGGCCGTCGAACTGGGCCGACAGCTCGATCTCCTCGAAACCGTCGTTGATCTCGGCCACCTGCCCGAGCGTGAGTCGGGTTCCGTCCTTTCGGGCCAGAACCACGATCTCTTCGAGCTCCCGACCCGTTCGGGCCTGGCCCTTGGTGCGCAGCAGGATTTCACCGCCGGCGGCCTTGATGGACCCGCCAGGCATGTCGACCGACGAGCGGCGAACGGCCTGGACCACCTGGTCGAAGCTGAGCGCGTGACGCCGCAGCGTCTCCTCGGAGACCTCAATGGAGATCTCGTAGTTGCGCGTATAGAGCACGTCGACCTTCGACACGCCGTCGAGCTCGGACATGTCATCCCGGACCCGCTCGGCCATGCGCTTGAGAACGACCTCGCTCATGTCACCCGAGACCGCGATGTCCATCACGGAACGATGGAAGTCCAGCTTCGCTACCACCGGTCGCTCGGCCTCGTCTGGAAAGTTTCGGATATTGTCGACCTTGTTCCGCATGTTGGTAGCGACCACGTCTCCGTCCGCTCCGAACGCAACGTCGACCAGCACGAAACAGTGACCTTCCCGGGCCGTGGTCCGTATCCGCTCGATGCCGATCACGGAATCGATGGCCTCTTCGATTGGAATGCAGACGCCCTCTTCCACCTCGATCGGAGACGCTCCGGGGTAGGGGACGTCGATGGTGGCCAACAGGAAGTCGATGTCGGGAAAGAGCTTCGTCGGAATGGTCGGCGCCACCAGCAATCCACCCACGACGAAGACCATCATCAGAAGATTGGCTGCGACACTGTTGTGAACGAACCAGTTGATGATCTTTTTCATGACCGCATTCCATCGGGCGCAACCATCGGCTTGACCCGCATCCCCTCGACGGGCATTCGCAGCGGCGAGACCACGATCCGTTCGCCAGAGCGCAATCCACCGGACAGGATGGCTTCGTCGTGATTCGTGCGCAGGACCTGCACCGCCCGCTCACGCAGCCGGTCGTCGGCGTCGACCGTCCAGACGCGGTCGCGATCGTGGAGCGCGGAACGCGGAATCACCGTGGCGCCCACGAGCTCGCGTCCTTCGATCACGGCGCGAACGAACAGGCCCACGGCCAGCGGCGGCCGCCCTCCAGAAGGGTCGTAGGGTGACTCGACCCGGGCAACCACGGTGACGGTGCGGGTTCGCGGGTCGATCTCCCCCTCGGTTCGATGCACGCGGCCTTCCCACGTGTACTCACCGCCGGCGAAGCTCGCGTGCAGTTTCACCCTCGGCCCGGTCTGATCCGATGCCGCGACCCCCGCCAGCTGGAGATCGAGAAAGGCGAGCTGCTGATCGGGCACCGGCAGGCGGATCTCGACGAAATCTGTGGCGTAGAGCTTGGCAACGGAATTGCCGCGATTCACGAACTGACCAACGCCGACGTTCTCCTCGCGCACCCGACCCGTGAAGGGGGCGAGCACCCGAGTCCGCTCGAGATCGCGCTCAGCCTGCTCGAGCAGGGCACGGGCTTCCTGCAGCGCAGCGGCCGCAATCTGGGCGGCGTTGGTGGCATCGTCAAAGCGGGCCTGGCTGGCGGCACCGCTCGCGCGAAGCTTCTCCTGCCGGCCGAGCTCCTTCTTCGCCCGCGCGTGCTCGCTGCGCGTCCTCAGCCGGACGGCCTTTGCGCGGTCGAGCGCCGTCTGGTAGTCACGCCGGTCGATCTCCAGCAGCACGTCACCTTTCTGGAAGAAGCCGCCCGATACCAACTGGGGTGAAACGGAGATCACGGGCCCCGACACTTCAGGAATCAGCTCGCTCTCGGTACGCGGCGTCACCGTACCGTGTGTCTCGACCGTGAGGTTCACGGTCTCCTGGGACACGCTGAGCACGCGCACACGCGGTGCGATGTCTAGGATTTCCGAGGATTCGATGGGTGCCCGGACGGCGATCAGGATCGCGGCGATCAGGCTGCAACCGGCGATCACGCCGATCGGAACCCAGAAGCGGAGGCGTTGCTCGGTCACGCCGCGCCTGCTTCGCCTTCGCCGGAGACGAGGGCTGCTCGCGCCAGCCCCATGATCCAACTCATCTGCGCATAGCGCTCCTCGACCGGCATGGTCTCGCCGGCGTCGATCTGGTGACCCACGAACGAACCGTCCACCAGCACCAGGGCGAGCGACGCCAGGCGCTCGGCCACGTGACGCCCGCGCTCAGGATCGCAGGATCCGGCGAGCCGCTGCTCGAGCCGGTCCACCAAACGCTCCTGGAAGCGGGCGCGCACGCGTTTCACCGATTCGAGGGTCGGGCCTCCTTCGTCGCGCCTCTCCAGCGAGATCAAGAGCAGGACGCGAAAGAACTCGGGTGCCTCCTCGAAGACGTAGCGAAAGCCGGCATGGTTGAGCTGCTCCGGCGTCGTATCGGTCTCATCCTGGTCCGCGGCCCGAGCCGCCCCTTCGAACCAGGCGTCGGCAGCCCGGTCGATCACGGCCCCGAGCAGGCCTTCCTTGTTCTCGAAATGCCAGTAGATCGAGGCGGGCAGCACGCCCGAGGCCTTGCTGATGGCCGAGATCGTGGTGCCCGAGTAGCCGCGCCGGGCCATCAGGTCCGTGGCCACTTCGAGAACCCGTTCGCGAACTTTGGCGCCGCGCTCGCGGCGAACGCCCTGAGAGGGCTTCGGATTGGGCGCATTGGTGTTGGAGGACACGGAGGGATCTTTCTTGAATGAGCGTTCTATTCATTAGCTCGGTCATCCGGGAGCGTCAATTGAGCGCTGATTGAACTCCCCCAGGGGAAAGAAGTCTCAGTGGAACTCTGGGACACCCAGCCACGGCACTTTTCCCCAGCCATACTCACTGGAGTCCTCTCACGCCTGCAAACGCTGATGCGGGAAAGACAAAGGGCAGGCTCCGACACAGCCTGCTGGCCTGGCTGTTCGTCACTGCCCCGACGCTTGCCCGGACGCCGGAGCGGGTCGATGCTCCGATCCGCGAGCCGATCGCCCGTTTGTCCGCCCCCCGCGGCGCAGCGCAGACACCACCGCCGGACCCGGATGCCTTCAGCGTTGTCGCACGGGTCTTCCCGACCGCCCCCTCGGAGCTGGATCCTCGCAGCGCTGTCGCACGGGTCTTCGCGACCGCGCCCCCAGACGACGCGATCCGAGAACTCTGGACCCGACCCACCCGACCGCGCTTGCTGGCCACCCTGCCGAGTGGGGCGGTCGACAGCGACGCGCTGGGCGGGCCGTTTCGACGTCCGGATGGAGACCCTTCCCCTCTCGGCGGCGGCCCCGGTGTCGATCAGCACTGAACGAAGCCGCGGAGAGCTGGGGGTCGCGCTGCCGCTCAATCCGGGAGTCGCCGTTCGGGTGGGTGTTCGCGTCGACGTCGAAGACCGGGTCGATGCCTGGAAAGTAAACGGCACACCCACCGTCGGATTCGAAATCCGTTTCTGACAGCAGCGACAGACCCGCCCCCGCGCGCTGCTAACCTCGACCGTCGTCATGCACGACGAGTTCG
>SMVA01309946.1_pt1 | contig 18649 bp, 13 predicted proteins | sample 2456451 | NCBI WGS metagenome assembly SMVA01 (sample SAMN11095933, study PRJNA526329) | marine sediment metagenome | biome: Marine sediment; feature: Surficial sediment; material: Deep marine sediment; isolation source: Hadal surficial sediment | place: Pacific Ocean | collected 2014-05 | depth...
CACAGCATGGGCCGTAGTAAATTAGTTTTGACGGGCCAAAACAATTTCAGCCGTGGAGATTCCATTGGCGATATCAGTGGCGAAGTTCGCATCACCAACACCGGTACCGTTACCATGAATGTAACCTGCGGTTAAAGTTTTCGAGAGTTTTTTCTAAGCCGGTCTGCCTTTGGGGCAGGCCGGTTTTTTTTGTCCGCAATCAACCGGAATAAAATGTCAGGATAAAAACCCCAAGGGCGATGCGATAAATAATAAAGGGAAGGAGTCCTACTTTGGCAACAATCTTCAACAGCATTTGAATTGCCAAATAACCCGATAAAAACGCCACTGTAAATGCCACGAACAACTCCATACCGGAAAAAAGTAACGCCTCAGGATTTTTGATTGAAGACAGGGTTTCGTGCAAACCGGCCGCAAGAATAATCGGCGCCCCCAGCAAAAACGAAAACCGAGCCGCGTTGACGGGGGAAAGTTTGCTGAATAAACCTGCGGCGATAGTGATTCCCGAACGTGAAGTTCCAGGCAATAGGGCCAGGGCTTGGGCAAATCCAATAAATAGAATGGGCTTCCATCCCATTTTCTCCATGGGACCGTCCTTCTTGTTGCGCGCGTACCGGTCAGCCACAAAAAATACCAGTGACCAGAAAATCAGGTTGCAGGCAACGAAGGTGGCATTCCTGAGATTGGCTTCAATCCAATCCGCCAGCAACAGTCCGGCAATTCCTGCAGGAAAGGACGCGATCACGATACACCAGGCCAAACGCCTGTAATCATCATCTTGCCCTATACCCAAAAGGCCTTTTAGTAATTTCAGGAGGTCATCTCTGAAAAATATAAAAATGGCCAATAAAGTTGCCAGATGGAGCATGACATCCATGGCCAGGCCTTGGTCTTCGAATCCGAACAATATCGGCGCCAGGATCAGGTGGCCGGAACTGGAAATCGGTAAAAATTCTGTCAATCCCTGGATCAGACCTAAAAGAATCGCTTGTATAATATCCATAGGTTCCTATTCGAGAAGAGGTCGCTGGCATTCACCGGAATACTACCTTTTATGAAAACCAAGGTTCAAGGTAAATTCGGCAAGTATATTTGGATTTTCTTGCATCGGGGCGGTTCAAATACAAGATGCTTTTAACCATTTGCTGTGTTTCAGAATTTGTGATATCTTTACGCAGATTTCAGGATGAGGTCTTAAATATTAATAGGTTAAGTGTCTCTGCAACCGCTTGAAATCGGCCTTGGCTTTCCTGCCTCCTTCATAAAAATACAACAATCATTGAAGCCGGCTTAGGTTTTAGTAGGGCAATAATCCACAGATCGGCCACCTGGTATTTTATGAAAGAATTTTCAAGAATCAAGCGACTGCCGCCCTATGTGTTTGACATTGTCGGCCAATTGAAATTGCAGGCGCGGCGACGGGGGGAGGATATCATCGATTTTGGGATGGGCAATCCGGATACGCCAACACCCAAACATATCGTCGATAAATTGTGCGAAGCCGCGCAAAAAGGGAACAACCATCGCTACTCCCAGTCCAAAGGGATTCCAAAATTAAGATTGGCGATTACCGATTGGTATCAACGCAACCATCAAGTGGAATTGGATCCTGAAACCGAAGCGATCGCCACCATTGGTTCGAAGGAAGGCATTTCGCATTTGGCATTGGCCATCATCAGTCCAGGCGACTCTGTCCTGGTGCCGACCCCGACATACCCGATTCATACGTATGCTTTCATATTGGCCAATGGGGATGTCATCGGGGTACCGATGCACAAGGACTCGGATTTTTTTGAAGCCTTGCTTCATGCGTTCAAACAAAATTGGCCTCGGCCCAAAGCGTTGATTATAAATTTTCCGCATAATCCAACCACTCAGATTGTCGAAATCGATTTTTTTAAAAAAGTGGTGGCCTTTGCCCAGGAACACGACTTGATTGTGATTCATGACTTTGCTTATGCCGACCTGGTTTTTGACGGGTACCGGGCTCCCAGTTTGCTTCAGGTGCCAGGGGCTAAGGAAGTGGGTGTCGAATGTTTCACGTTGTCCAAAAGTTATAGCATGCCCGGTTGGCGGGTCGGGTTTATGGTGGGGAACCGTGATATTATTCATGCTCTCGCCCGTATGAAAAGTTATCAGGATTACGGCATGTTCCAACCCATACAAATCGCGGCCATCATCGCTTTGAATGGGCCGAGAGATTGTGTTGAGGAAATTTGCCAAACCTACCAAAGCCGCCGGGATGTATTGTGTGAAGGTTTGAACCGGATTGGCTGGCAGGTGGATGTGCCCAAGGCCACCATGTTTGTTTGGGCCGAAATCCCCGACGCTTTCAAGTCGATGGGCTCCCTGGAGTTTTCAAAACTCCTTTTGGAGAAAGCCAAGGTCGCGGTCTCGCCGGGAATCGGGTTCGGCGAAGGTGGCGATGACTTTGTGCGGATTTCACTGGTGGAAAATGAACACAGAATACGTCAAGCGGTGCGCGGCATCCGGGAAATTTTTTAAACAATATTTTGAGGCATCATGAAGTCAGTAAAAGTGGGACTGATTGGGTTAGGCACTATCGGTGTCGGCGTGGTCAAAATTCTTCAAAAAAATGGGACCTGTATCAGCGCTCGGCTGGGGGCATCGGTGGAATTAACTAAAATCGCCGATTTGGATATCACCACCGACCGTGGCATTGAAATTGACAGGAAGTTGTTGACCACCAACGCCGACGAGGTGCTGACGGACCCCGACATCGATATTGTTATCGAATTGATTGGAGGGTATGAACCCGCCCGAACTTTTATTTTGAAAGCTATCGCGCAGGGCAAGCATGTGGTGACGGCCAATAAAGCTTTACTGGCTATGCATGCGGATGAAATATTTACCGCCACCGAGAAGCATCAGGTCAGCATCGGCTTTGAAGCGTCCGTCGGGGGAGCCATTCCCATCATCCGTTCCATCCGCGAAGCGTTTGTGGCCAATCGGATTGAATCTATCGAAGGCATCGTGAACGGTACGGCCAATTATATTTTGAGCAAGATGTCGGATGAGAATTTGAATTTTGATGTCGTCTTGAAGGAAGCTCAGGCGAAAGGGTTTGCCGAGGCCGACCCCACCTTTGATATTGAAGGCATCGACTCCGCTCATAAAATTGCGGTGCTGTCCCGATTGGCCTACGGGACTCCCATAAATATTGATGATATTTATGTTCAAGGTATTTCCAGGATTTCTCTGGAAGATATTGCTTGTGCTCACGATCTTGGTTATCGCATCAAATTGCTGGCGGTGTCAAAATTTGATGGTGAGGTGTTGGACATTCGCGTTCATCCCGCAATGATCCCCAAAACCAAACCGCTCGCCAATGTGAACGGAGTCTTGAACGCAATCATGATTCGCGACGATCTGATGGGAGAAAATATTCTGGTGGGGCATGGCGCCGGGGCTTTGCCCACGGGCAGTGCAGTGGTTGCGGATGTCGTCGAGATCGCACGCAATATTTTGTGCGGGGCGAAAAATCGAATGCCTGCGCAATCATTCCAAAAATCTCAGGTTAAAAAAATTCCTGTCAGAGATATTTCAGAAATCGAAGGCGATTATTTTCTTCGGTTCCTGGTGGTCGATAAACCCGGAGTTCTCTCCAAAATTACCGGGATCCTGGGAGACCACCAAATTGGGATCAAATCCGTAATTCAGCGGCATCGCGATGACAAAGGCGAAGGCGTGCTACTGGTGATGATGACCCATCGAGCGCAGGAAAAAAATATCCAGGAGGCTCTCGGGAAAATCGACTCCTTGGATGTTATTTGTGAAAAAACCGTTTTGATCCGGGTAGAAGAATGACCCTAGAATTTAAAGCGTGGTTCCAATGCATCAACGGATGTTCGGGCCGCTATCCATTAAATGAAATCATTTATCGGTGCCCGGATTGTGGGGAATTGCTGGAAGTGGTTCACGATATGGATGTCCTGCGCCAACGGTCGGCTGACGAGTGGCGTGACCTGTTCGACCAACGGTACCGCCGACACGACTGGCCTTATGGCAGTTCCGTGTGGGGTAAAAAAGAGCTGGTCTGTCCCATGCTGGACAACGCGAATATTGTCTCCACTTATGAAGGGGGGACCAATCTGTTTTGGGCGGACCGCCTGGGAAAACAACTTGGCTTGAAAGATCTTTGGGTCAAGCAATGCGGTATGGCGCACACCGGTTCGTTTAAAGATTTGGGCATGACCGTTCTGGTTTCCATGGTCAAGCAAATGCGGGCCGAAGGTAAAAATATCCGGGCCGTGGCTTGCGCGTCCACTGGCGATACCTCCGCCGCTCTCGCCGCTTATTGCGCGGTGGCGGATATCCCCGCTATTGTGTTCTTACCCAAAAACAAGGTGTCGTTGACGCAGTTGATTCAACCCATCACTCATGGTGTGTTGACCCTTTCTCTGGATACCGATTTCGATGGGTGCATGAAAATGGTTCAGGAGGTGTGTTCCCAAAACGATATTTATCTGGCGAACTCAATGAACTCGCTTCGCATCGAAGGCCAAAAAACGATCAGTTTTGAGCTCTATCAGCAATTCGATGGGGAAATACCGGATTTCGTCATCGTTCCGGGAGGCAACCTGGGGAACGTGAGCGCTATCGCGAAGGGATTTAAAATGCTGTACGATCTGGAGATCATCAAAAAACTACCCCGGCTGGTTTGCGCCCAAGCCCAAAATGCCAACCCTTTATTTCGTAGTTTTCAAAAAGGGTTCAAATCCTTTAAATCAATTCGAGCCAAAAAAACTCTGGCCAGCGCCATTCAAATCGGTTCCCCTGTGAGCATCAAAAAAGCTATCCGTGCGCTTCAGGAATTTGATGGGATTGTGGGCGAGGCTTCTGAAAACGAACTGGCCAATGCCGTGGGCCGCGCCAACAAAACGGGCCTGCTGTGTTGCCCTCATACCGGAGTGGCTTTGGCCGTTCTGGAAAAACTGGTGGCGGGCGGAGTCATCCAACCCAAACATAAGGTGGTGGTGATTTCCACCGCCAACGGATTGAAATTCACCGATTTTCTGGCAAAATATCACGCCGGAAAATTGAAGGACGTGCAGGCCGAATGCGTATTCCAACCGGTGGAATTACCGGCCGATAGCCAGAAGGTGCGCGCAACCATACTCGAAAAATTGGGGGTGTGATGCCGCCACGCTCTTGTATGGGCCCTACCCACCCCGATGAATCCTTTCAACCCCATTTATCATCTTAAACGGAAATGCGCGACGCGGTGGATTGCTCAATGAATTTCTTAAAAAACTCGGATTTAAAAATAGAGAAGGCTTGACTCATGGCAGAGGACGTTAAAAAAGTTGTGATCATTGGTTCGGGACCGGCGGGCCATACCGCCGCTATTTACGCCGCCCGCGCCAATATGGAACCGTTTATGTATGAAGGTTATGTCGTGGGCGGGTCGGCGGGCGGACAGTTGACCACCACCACCGATGTGGAAAATTATCCGGGGTTTCCCGAGGGTATCGGCGGCCCCGAGTTGATGCAGTTGTTCCGTAAACAGGCCGCGCGGTTTGGCACCGAAATGGTTGCGGAGGATGTGCATGAAGTGGATTTCAGCTCCCGGCCATTTCGAATCAAGGGCGATAAAACGGAGGTCCTGGCGCATTCGGTGATCATCTCGACCGGTGCCACGGCCCGTCGTATGGGCGTTCCCAGCGAGGAAAAGTTATGGAACAACGGGATGTCGGCGTGCGCGGTATGCGATGGTGCCTTGCCTTTTTTTCGCAACAAACCGCTAGCGGTAATCGGCGGCGGCGACACGGCGGTGGAAGAAGCCTCCTACCTCACCAAATTCGGCACGGTGGTTTACATGATTCACCGGCGGGATCAATTGCGCGCTTCCAAAATCATGCAGGAGCGCGCCCTCAATAATGAAAAAATCACCATCCTGTGGGACACGGTTCTGGAGGATGCGGTGGGGGATGAATTTGTCACCGGAGCCCGCCTTAAAAATATTAAAACCAATGAAACCCACGAAATAGAGGTCGCCGGTATTTTTTATGCCATTGGTCACACCCCGAACACCCAGCCCTTCAAAGGCCAGATCGATCTCGATGATAGCGGCTACATCATAGTGCATCCCGGCACCCAAGCCACCAATGTGGCGGGAGTGTTCGCCGCCGGGGATGTTCACGACCATAAGTATCGCCAAGCCGTCACCGCCGCTGGCACCGGATGCGCCGCTTCCCTGGAAGCCGAACGCTGGCTCAGCGAACAGGGCATCGAATAAATTCTCCTGTAAAAGTGCCTTCCTTGAACCTGCAATATTTTTCCGTCCGCCTTGACACTCCTCCAAATCGATCTTATTTAAACTGAGGGACGCGCTAAAGAATAAATTCAGTTTGTTTCTGCCAAGGACGCATGAATTGGGCTTTATGCGTTCCAACCGGACGTGGGGAGAGTTGTATCTTTCCCCACGTCCACCTTTTTTTTACCTTCCAAGCGGTGGCTGAACCCAATCCCCATTAGAGAAATGTCAAACATCCCCGGCGTAAATTAGATTTGGCCAGGGGGTCAGTCGATTTCCACCTGCCTTTGGTGCATGGGGTAATAGAGGGCTTTTTTGATGGGGCGGGTCTCTCCGGTGAGCCGGATCAGGTTTGCATAACCCTCCAGTTGCGGCCGGTAGCGTTCCTTTTCTTCCCTGAAAAATCGTTCCAGATTACCCCCCTCGTGTTTGCCGGTTTTGTAGTCGATGATCCAGCGCACTCCGTCTTCCACATAGGTCCGGTCAATTATTTTATTGACGAAGCGGTTGCCGTCCACCTGAGTCAGAGCGTATTCGGAATGATCGTCCTCGTGCCTGCCCAGGATGTTTCTTCCTTGATTGTCTTCCAGGATATTGCGGAGGGCGGTCATGCCATCTGCCAGGGCTTCATCCAGGTCCGTGGGCGCCAACCCTTCCGCCAGCAAAGCTGTTTGGAATGCAGGGCCAACATCATTTAATCTATTCACATCCCATTGCTCGAGTCCTTGCTGAGTTATTTTCTGAAAATAGCGGTGGAGGACAATCCCCAGGCAACGCGCCTTGTTGCCGGCCCATTCATAAGGCGGCTTCAATTCTTCCTCCAGACTCAAATCAATAGCGGTGCCGGTCTTGATGGCCGGCGGGGGCGGCGGTGTTTTAAAATTTACCGGCAATCGCCGAATTTGGTGGGTCGGATTCACCGGAGATTCGATATCAGTGGGCGGCTCGGAAGGGGAAGGGGAACCCCAGGACGTTTCCAAATAGGGCCATAAATGGTCCAGATGGGAACCGGTCTGCGGCCTGCGTGTGCCATCACTGTTAGCTACGGTATGTCCGAAAAGGTGGAGTTGGTTTTTGGCGCGAGTCGCGGAAACGTACAGCAGGCGGCGCGATTCAAAGTTTTCCCGGTCTTTATTCATGCGCGCGAGGAACTTGTAAATGGGCGAGTCCTCATCCCCTGAATCGGAAATCGGTGCGAGAAGCAGGTCTTCTTCATGCGGCAACCAGATGATCAACTGCTTTTCATTGGACTTGCTCTTTTTCCCTAATCCCGGAATAAGAACGAAGTCGAATTCCAATCCCTTGGCTTTGTGCATGGTCATAATTTGGATGGTGGCGTCTTCGCTTGCCGAGGGGTGCGCATAGAGATGCTCCAAAATATCTTCGAAATGATGCAGGGTTTCAATTTCCCCGGACTCAAGGATCTCAAATATTTTATCGAAAAAAACCTGAGTGTCTTGCCGCGAGTGTTCATCCATACAGGCCGGTCCTCCCAATTCCAGCCAACACCCTTCCAAAACTTCTCCGAAATTATTGTGATGCAGGGCATCGAGAGCCGGAGTCAGGATGGCAACCAGCCGTCCCGCCCGGCGTTTTCCGTCCGCACTCAGTTGCGATAGTAGGCTGGATCGATTCAGCAGGCTCCATACGGATGATGTTTTGTCTGCAACGCATAACCGGTGCAGGTCCTTCAGGGACAGGCCGCACCAGGGTGCCCGCAGGATCGAAAGCCAGGACACCCGATCCATTGGAAATAACAAAGACCGCATGAGCGCCAAGAGGTCCAGAATGACTGGCCGGGAAGTGAGAGGATCGATTTCTTCCGCCCGGAATTTGATGGCCGCCTTCTGCAGGCCTGGTATGATTTTTTTGAGATGTGTGCGGCCCCGCACTAAAATGGCGACCGAACTTTTAGTATTTTCGGATTGGATCTTTTGAATGGTCGCAACCACCTGATCGGCTTCCTCAGTAGACTGCGCGTCATCGATGGGATGCAGAACGACACCGGGTTCCAAGGTGTCCGCAAGCGCGGCGTACGACCGGGTGTAGGCGATGGCACCGCGGTTGGGATCATCCTCTTTGGGAAGGATTGTCGAAAAACACCCGTTGACCCAATCCACGATTCCTTTTTGCGAACGAAAATTGGTCAGCAGTTGAATTTTTTTGAGGCGGACCGATCCGATTCCTTCCTCTCGGATCTTTATAAATAATTCGACCAGCGCGTCGCGGAAACGATAAATGGACTGCATGGGATCCCCGACAATGAACAAAGTGCGTCCGTCCTGGGGTTCCCAGCCTTCGGTGAGCAATTTTAAAAGATCAATTTGTTTGTACGAGGTGTCCTGAAATTCATCGACCAAAATGTGTTGCAACTGCATGTCGAGTTTCAAAAGCAAGTCGGTAGGAGCCATTTCGTGGCCCAGTGCTTTGCGGGCCGACAACGCGATTTCTGAAAAATCCGTTTTCTCCTTTGCACTGAACACCCCTCGGAGGGTTCGGGCGATTTCCGGCAGGAGGGTCAACAAGGCTTCCAGAAAACCCCAATCCTCGTCGTTGGACCGGGGGTCGGGGGCCTGGGCTATTTCTGCCAGTGCCTGCCGCAACGCGTTATTTGAGGACAGGGATTCAACCAGTTCCTTGAAACCTTCCTTCATGGCAATGGCTTCATGTGAATTTGTGGAAGGGAATCCGATCTTTTTATTTACACCACCGGGTTTTCGAAAATCAAAACCCTTGGTTAAAAGAAGATTTGCGATGCCTTGCCATTGGTTCAACTGTTCGATTTTCGGTTGCGGTAATACTGTGATGTCCCTGAGGCATGCCAGGGGATGCTCCGGGTTTTCATTGTGTAAATTGCCAGCGCCGTAAGCGGCAAAGGATGGCAGGTTTTGGGCTAAGGGAGATGTGAAGTGGTGGGCGCAGTTTTCCAATCTGGATTGAACCAGCGCGGAAAGAATCTGCTCCTGATTTTCTCTGCGAGGCGTGTCGGATTTCTCAAAAAATTGAATCATCCACAGATCACGTTTTCTAAGGAGTTGAACGATTCGTTCTAAAAAACTTTCTTTGGAATTGTTCAACCTTTGCAGAATACGGCGAACCACCTCTCCCGGTTTTGTATCCTGTTCGACGAGATCCAGAACCTGGTGAGCTGTTTCCCGATACAACTCAATGGCATTTTCATCGATGCCAAGAGCCGATCCGATTCCAGATAACAGCGGTGTTTGCTGGGTCAGGGAAGTGCAGAAGGAATCGATGGTTTGAACTTTCAATCGTGCGGGATTTTCCAGCAAACGCCAATTTTGTCTTCTGTCCTGGGCCAGCGCGTCTCGTCCCAGTTCCCAGGTGAGGTGCTTGTGCGGGGCCTCCGGCGGCTGGTCCTGCACGGCATCGTCCAGCGCTTGCACAATACGCGCTTTCATTTCACCGGCCGCTTTGCGGGTGAAGGTCATGGCCAGGATGTGTTCCGGTTTTTCGACGTGCGCCAGCAGTTTTAAAAATCTCTGAATGAGTAGCTCCGTTTTACCCGACCCGGCGGGAGCCTGCACCACAAACGATTGCGATGTATCGAGAGCTTCCTGGCGGGCTTCGGCGTCCCGTATTTCGTTCACTCGTCTTCCTCCTCCAGGTCTTCATAACTTTCATCTTTCCGGCACAGAGTTGCCAGGTGACAATTTCTGCAAGTGAGATTTTTATTGAAGGGTTGGACGGAGGTCAATCCATCTAAAAACTCTTGGGCCAGCGCCTGGAGGCTGATTTCCCAGGCGGAGGTGAGCTCGCTCCATGAACCAAAACCGGTCCTGTCATTGTCACCGATGACTGCTATCCCGGAAATGCCGTTGGCGGATTGCGCGACACCTTTGTATGAGCAATTTCCCTTACGAACTTCCGCGAACAGGACGGTGCCGGCAGGCGATTGCAGGTGGTAGAGAGGCAGTTGCGGTTCCTGAATCCTGTCATGGAACCACCCTGAAGTGGATGTCTTTCCCGTTTTATAATCGATGAGAATGGTATTTCCATCTCCGGTTTGATCCATCCGGTCGATGCGAAGTTTTAGTTTTAATCCGGCAACCTCCAAATCCAACTGATTTTCCATCCACAGGACTTTAAAATCTGGCCGCGCCAAATCCTGTTCCATCCATTCCTGCAAAAGGTCTGTCAGGCGCTCCATTTCCATCCGGTAAAAGTGGCTGGACTGGGAAATAAAATCCGGTTGCGCGTTCAGTTCCTTTTCGACACATTTCCTTATGGAGTCTTTCAGTTTATTATTTGATTGCAGTTCATGCAAGGTTTTGGATGATCGTACTTTCCTCCAAAAGTTCTCAAGAATATTGTGAACCAAAATACCCCGGGCCGCGCCGGTCATGTCGACTTCCGGAATTTTGAAATCCCTGGCGCCCAGGCGATGCACGGCGAAAGCGCGAAACGGACATTCCGCTTGATTTTTTAGAAGGGATGAGCCGCCTCCAATCAATTCTTTTTCTTCTGGATGGATCGCCACATGGGTGGCATCCTTATAGATCTCCAAATCCTGCAACGCGGAAATCCGGTCGATCACTCGGTGGCTGGAAGCCTGCTCGGCAAGGGCGGGTTTATCTCCGATGCATTTTAGGAGCGGGCTCAGGGTGAGTTCTTTGTCGCCTTCCCAGTTGGGATAACTGAACACGATATGGTCGGAGGAGGCCAGCCATTTGTGGAAAATTTGTTCGGCGAACTGCAACTCCCTTTCGGCTGTGGAGTGTGGCAATTCGAAACCTTTTTGAAGATGAAATGGGATGAAGGGATTGGGGCGGGGAATTCCCGGTAAAGTATCCGAATGGCATCCCATGATCCATAGATGGTCAAACTTCATTCCTGACGATTCATCCAATATCTGTATCGGTTCTTCGCGCGTTTTGGGTTGGAAAACTTTTTCCTCCGCAATCTGGGTCAATAAGGCGATGGCTCGCGGGCGTCCCACCTTGCCAACCATCCGGTCAAGTGAAGCCAAATCATCCAGACAAGCGTTCCAGGATCCCCAAGTCTGGTATTGAGCGCTGTTCAAAGTTTCCTCACCAGAAAAAGGCCATCCCAACTTTTTTAAAAACCTGGCAACCCGCCGGGCCCACTGGCTCGGGGTTTGCGTCCAATGTTCTTTGCGCCAATTCTGAATGGCGCCAATAACGGAAATAAAAATTGGAATATTTCCATTCTGATATTTCTTAATGAAACGGTCCAACGCTATACGGGTGGTATTCCCGTTGCGCAGTTTTGTGTCCAGAGTGAGCCGGGCTTCTTGTTCGTCTTTATCACCTTTCAGGAAACGGGAAGTGAGAAGATTTGAAAAATCTGAAAAGGACAGGGTGGCGTCATCCAGAGATAAAACCATCAAGGCCTGATGGATCATGGGTTCCTGCGACAAGGGCGACCCCAAAGAAAGGTTGAAGGGCGCTTCCCCGGCGCGCCAGGGATACACACTTTCGGGGTCCAGCTCGGCCCGCATTTCCTTCAATAAAACTGATCGGTAATTCTCCAGGTCCGGCACGATGATGCCCACCGTTTCACCCTTTTTAAATACCGAGCGGACCCAGCGTGCGCATTGCACCGCTTCCTGTCTTTGGTCCAATATTTTAAAAATGGAAATATCTTTGCCCTGACTCAGGGTTTTATAATCCTGTGGTGAATCGGCTTTCTCAGGATTTGGGTTGAATTCAATTTTTGTTTGGTGGTCCCTCAGTAAATCCAACCACGCGTTTAATTGGGGTGTGATCTCGTCGAAGCCCGCCAGTTCAATCCGGTCGGGGGTGGCAATGTCCCCGCGCTTCATCGCTTCCCGGACCGCGTCCAGCATTTCGGAGGAGTCCAGCGCGTGCCATTCCTTTAGCTTTTTCCGATAAGTTTTCAGCCACCGGTGAAAAGAGATTGTTTCCTGAGTCCAGGTGTATTGCTCGGCCTGCACGGGGATGCGGTACTGATTGATGAGGGTGTAGGCTTGGGCGGCTTGCGCGGCCGCACCGCGCAGGTGCAACAGGTCCAGTTGCGAGGTTTCGGGGTCCCGGCGGGCGATCTGCTCCCAGAGTTTTTGGGATTGAAGTTTGGTCAGAACGTATTGTTGTGGCCAGGATTGAAGCCAGATTTCCTTCAGCCAGGAATCCAAAGCGTGAATGGCTGGGGTTTGCCAAATTGGGTAATTGGATTGCGCCTGCTCCGTATTGTGTTGCAGATGAAGCCACCGGGCCAGGCGTGGACTGGCAGTGAGGATCAGAGAATCGGAATGGGTCGAAGGCACCATGGACGCGAAAATTGCGCAGGAGCGCGAATGCAAGAACCGGAGTAAAAACCGGCATAATTATTTATGGACTGAAACCCAGGGTGAAAAATTATTCAGGGAGTGGCCTGAACCCAGACCTCCCCTTTGGTTGTGGTTTCCCGTTTCCAGATCGGCGTGGTGCGTTTCAGTTCCGAAATGGCCCACTCGCAGGCTTTGAAGGTCTCCTGCCGGTGTTCGCCGCAGGTTATGATGAGGACAATATTATCGCCGATGTCAATGTGGCCGATGCGGTGAACGATGCTCATGTCGATGAGTCCAAAATCCGCGATGCCCTTTTCCCGGATTTCCGCCAACTTTTTCTCCGCCATCTGCGGATAATGCTCAAAGTTCAAGTCGGCAATTTTCTCACCCTTGCTCGTCTCCCGGCCCGTGCCCAGGAAAACTGTTATTCCGCCGATGTTGCGGGACGATTTTTTCATGAACTCAATTTCATCGGTGACCGAAAAATCTTCTTTTTGAATTCTGACTTTGGATTCGGTGGCGGACCTCATAAAAATTTCCTTATCAAGAGCCTCCGGAAAAAGGCGGGAGTAGGGCAATTTCATCGCCATCGTGCACCACCGCATCCAGAGAAACGACATCGTAATTGACGGCAACCATGATCTTCTTTTCTTTGATCAAAGTTGCGATTTGGGGCAATGTCTGACTGATAGCTTCCCACACTTGGTCCAGAGTGGTTTCCTTTCCCAGGTCAAACCGTTCTTCATCTTTGCCCGCTATCTGTTTGAGGTTGGCGAAATACTTTACGGTAATCATGGTCACACTTCCGCGGTTTTTTTGCGAACAAATTCGCCGGACTTGCCGCCCGCTTTGTATTCCAAACGGATCTGATCGAACACCATCCCCTTGTCGACGGCCTTGCACATGTCGTAGAGGGTGAGTGCTGTTATCGTGACCGCCGTCAGCGCTTCCATCTCCACACCCGTTTGGCCGGTGACTTTGACCGTGGCGGTGATGTCTATCGAGCACATGCCGGTTTTGGGGTCGGGATCGCGATTTTCCTTGAACTGTATATTGACCCCGGTCAATGCCAGGGGATGGCACATGGGAATGATCTCCGGAGTTTTCTTGGCGCCCATAATTCCCGCCACCTGGGCTACCGCCAGAACGTCACCTTTTTTGATCTGGCCTTCCTGGATCAATTGCAGGGTTGCCGGTAGCATGTGGACCGTGCCCTGGGCGGTCGCCACCCGCTCGGTGATCGCTTTACCGGTGACGTCGACCATCTTGGCCCGGCCTTCTTCGTTAAAATGGGTGAGTGGATTGCTCATGCCACCATCTTACAATAAATGAGTTTGACTTTAAACGTTTTGATGGCTTTTTTCGCCGGGCGGCTCGTACAGGCCCAAAAGGTTGCCATCCCAGTCCTGAAAAGTGGCCATTTTACCATGCGGCCGGATTTGCAGTTCCTGAACGAATCGAACTCCTTTATTTTTCAAGGCTTCTATAGCGTTCTCGATGGGTTGGGCCTGCAGGGAAACTACCGCCGGATTGACCGTCTGAAAAGTTTCTGAGGATTTTAATTGATGCACGGCAAACCGTTGGCCGCCGATGTCGAACTCGGCCCACTCATCCGTTCGCAACAAAAGTTTGAGGCCCAGAACATCACGGTAAAATTCCACCGCCCGCTCCAGGTTTTTTGTCGCATAATGAGTGAACGCAATTTTTTCAAACAGAGCTGTCATTTAAATTTCCAAAAAATTCTTTGAGCTTCAATCGACTCTATCCGGGTCATTATATGATGAACAATGAAGTTTTGGATCATCCTTTTCTTTAAAACAGGCAAATTCGAAAGTAACGGTAAACCATGACTCGCACAGCACGCATGGTCCTGTTGGTTGCCATCACCATGATTTCCGTTCTCATCACTTTCAGTTTTTCCGCTGTTCCTCAAGATCCGGATTACCATAATTTTGCCGACCAGCGGGCGCTATGGGGCATCCCACATTTTGCTGATGTGTTGTCTAACCTGCCGTTCATATTGGTGGGATTTTGGGGGTTGTGGGTTTGTCGAAAAGTGGCGGGGGATCCCTCCCGCATGGCTGATGCGCGGGAACGCTTCCCATTATGGGTAATCTTTTCGGGAATAGTTATGGTGGGTTTCGGTTCGGCTTATTACCACTTTGCCCCGTCCAACGAAACCTTGCTGTGGGATCGGCTTCCCATAGCTTTGGTTATTATGGCGGTGGTCGCCATGATCCTCTGCGAGCGTTGGGATGTGAAGACCGGGATACTTTTGCTGGGGCCTTTGTTGCTCCTGGGGCTGGCGAGCGTGATGTATTGGCAGGCGACGGAGCTGGCGGGGCAGGGTGATCTTCGCTTTTACGGGTTTGTAATGCTTTATCCTATTTTATTGATTCCGCTGTTAGTCGTTTTATTCCCGCCGCGCTACACGGGAATGGGTTATCTTTATCAGATGCTGGGATTGCATGTGATAGCAAAACTGTTCGAGTTTATGGACCGGTCGATCTTTGAAATGTTGGGAGGGCTGATGAGCGGGCACACGTTGAAACATCTGTTTGCCGCTGGGGCGATTTGCAGTTTGATTTTCTATATTCAAAAGCGGCGGTTGATTGCCAGAAAATTTTAAAACCGTGGGTCACTCTTTGCCGTCCGTCACCAGCCTGGCCGATTCGACATAATCGATTTTCCCGGTTGCCAACAGGGGGATTTGATCCACAGTTAAAATCTTTTTGGGATTGTTGATTTCCCCGGTACCACTCTCCCGAATATGAGCGATGATAGCTTCCCGATTGGCATCCGGGTAATCAGTCACCAGCACCAACTGCTCGCCTTTTTTTTCATCGGGGATGCTGACCACGACATGCATGTATTCCGGCCACAGGGACGAGATAAGATTTTCCACCGCGGCGAGTGAAACCATTTCCCCGCCCACCTTGGCAAAACGTTTGAGACGGCCTTTGATGGTGATGTACCCTTCATCGTCAACATCGACCACATCGCCGGTGTCATACCAGCCGTCCTTGGGTGGGACCAGGACGCCGGGGTTGTCTGCCAGCAGATAGCCCAGCATCACGTTGGGTCCATGCACCCACAGCCGCCCGCCTGATTTGATGCCGGGTATGGGTTCCAATTTATATTCAATGCCGGGCAGGAACCGTCCCACTGTGTGAGGCTTGTTCTGCATGGGTGTGTTCAGAGAAAGGATGGGCGATGTCTCGGTGGCGCCATAGCCTTCCAGCAGGCGCAGTCCAAATTTTTCCACCCAGATTCTGCGGGTTTCATCTTTGAGTTTTTCCGCCCCGGCAAACACATAACGCAGGCTGTAGAAATCGTAAGGATGGCCGTGCTTGGCGTATCCGGAAAGGAACGTGTCTGTGCCAAACAGGATGGTGGCGCCCGACTCATAGGACATTTCCGGAATCACCCGATAGTGGAGCGGGGAAGGGTAGAGAAAAATTTTCGCGCCGGCGAGTAAAGGCAAAAGGGTTGCCCCGGTCAGGCCGAACGAATGAAACATTGGCAGGGCGTTGAGGATCGTATCCCGAGGTCCAAAATCCACCCGGGCTCCGGCTTGACTGCAGTTGGCCTGCAGGTTTTCATGGCTGAGCACCACTCCTTTGGGCATGCCCTCCGAGCCGGAGGTGAACAAAACCGTGGCGGGTAAATGGGATGCCTGCACTTTATGGGTGGCCTTGTAAGTCGCCTGTGGAAACTGGCCCTTTATCAAGCCGGTCAATTTATCCCACAGGCTGATCGTTTTTGCCAGGTCTTCCAGGTAGACCAGTGCCACCTCGGATTCCAGAATCGCGCTCTCGGTATTCTGTAATTCAGCCTTATCGATAAACCGGCGAGAAGTGTATACGGTTTTAATTTGCGCGGTGGCACAGGCGGCCAGAATATTTTTACTGCCGGTAGAAAAATTGAGCATCGTGGGGACCCGCCCGTATGCCTGCAATGCGAAAAAGGTGATGAGCGTGTTGACGGCATTGGGCAACAGGACTCCAATGTACTCCCCCGGTTGAGACGTCCTGGCAATGGCCTCACCCAGTATAAAACTGCGTGTCACAAGTTGGCCGCTGGTGAGCGGTTTGCGGTCGATGTCCTCGGCGACGACATGTCTCTTGCCGTGTACAGACCGGATGTCCAATATGGATTGGAACAATGTTTTTCGATAATCACTGCTTTCAAAAATCATGGCGCTCATCAAATCGTACAGTTGGGCGCCCGCTTTAAATCTGCGGGGCCGACCCGTGAGTTCTTCGGGTAGATTGAGCTTTTGAGGTTCCAGGAAAGTCAGTGTGATTTTTGGAAACATGCGGGTGCGGACCTTGCCTTTCAGCCGGGAGAATGGAGTGTACTGAGCGCCGTCGATTCGCACCGGCAATATCCATGCGTCCGCTTTGTCGGCGATCATTCCCGGACCCTCATAAATTTTCATGAGGGAGCCGGTGACGGTGATCCGTCCTTCCGGAAAAATAACGACTCTGGTTTTTGCTTTTATTTTTTCAATCAGAGACCGTGTGGCGTTGGGGTTGGTCGGGTCCAGTGGAAAAGTTTCCACAAAAAACAGAAGAATCCGAACCGGCCAGAGTTTTGCGACAAATGTGTTGATCGCGAAAGTTAATTTGTCGGGTGCGTAGGCGGAGATTAAAACCGGGTCCAGCAGGGAAAGATGGTTGGAAATGATGATTACTTTTTCATCTTTCAATTTTTTGTAATTTTCCAATCCCTTGATTTCAACTTTGTAAAGGGTGGTGAAAATCCATTGTAGAAATGATTTGATCAGGGCATCCGGCAAAAGTTTGCAGATATAGACCGCCACCGCCGCGTTCAATATGGCGATGGTGAGAAATACCTGGGTGACGCTGAATCCTGAGATCAGCATGATGGCCGTGCCGATGGCCGAAACCACCATGAACAGGGCGTTCAATATATTGTTGCTGGCGATGGTGCGGGAGCGGTGACTGGGTTCGCTCCGCGATTGCAGTATGGCGTACAAAGGCACGATATAAATGCCACTGCAGACAGAGATCAAAAACATATCGGCAAGAATTCTCCAACTGGTGGCGTGGGACAAAAATGCGGCCGCTCCGATCATTTCTTCCGATGACGCGTTGAACGTGTGCTGGCTGGCGAAATAAAGATCGACGGTGAACAGGGTCATGCCCAAAATCCCCAGTGGAACGTAGGTCGCGACAATCTCTCCCCTCAGTAATTTGTTGCACAACAGGGAGCCGATGCCAATGCCGATCGAGAAAACGGTGAGGAAAAGGGTCACCAACTGTTCGTTGCCGCCGATGATGTCTTTGGCGTAGGTGGGGAACTGGGCGAGAAAAGTAGCGCCCACCAGCCAGAACCAGGAGATACCGAGGATGGATAGAAAGACATCGCGGTTTTTTCTGGCATTTTTGACGATGTTCCAGGTCTCCTGGATGAAATTAAAATTGACGATGAGACCGGGGGCGGCCGCTTGGCCACGCGGGATGTACCAACTGCTCACCCAGCCCAGGCTGGCAACCGCCAGCAACAGGGCGGAAACGATCCAGATGCCCTGCGAGGTTAATATCAACAGGCCGCCGATAATGGTGCCGATCAAAATAGCAAGAAATGTTCCCGCCTCGATCAAGCCGTTGCCGCTAATCAATTCGTCTTGTTCCAGTTTTTCCGGGAGGATGCCATATTTGAGGGGCCCAAAGAAAGAGGACTGGATTCCCATTAAAAACAAAATGCCCATTAGCAAAGCGACGTTTTCCAGATAGAATGCGACCGTCGCGCCCAGCATGATAATAATTTCGGCCAGCTTGATAATTCGAATCAGCTGGGTTTTTTCGTATTTATCCGCAAGTTGTCCGGCGGTGGCCGAAAATAAAAAGAAGGGGAGAATGAAAACTCCAGCCGCCGCGGTGATCATGAGTTGGGAATTCAATCCGGCTTGCTCGGCGAGTACGTAAGCGATCAATATGACCAGAGCGTTCTTGAAAATGTTGTCGTTGAACGCTCCTAAAAACTGAGTGATGAACAGCGGCAGAAAACGCCGGGTTTTGAGGAGGGTGAATTGATTGTGTGCCATACGAAAAGTTTGCCTGCCGATGATTTAATGG